>Ga0172376_10001784_pt1 | contig 27147 bp, 23 predicted proteins | sample Lak35m_FD_121114 | JGI IMG/M metagenome (GOLD analysis project Ga0172376, IMG submission 121114) | Freshwater microbial communities from Kabuno Bay, South-Kivu, Congo - kab_092012_35m | ecosystem: Environmental > Aquatic > Freshwater > Lake | place: Democratic Republic of the Congo: South-Kivu...
CGAATGGTCCCGCGCGAGCGCTCTCGGCATCGCTGGAGTGCCGGCTCGGGGGGCGGCAAAAGTCTCCTCGCTCCGGCCGCGGCGGCCGTTCGCTCGGGAAGCGTTCGCCGACCCCCCTCGCCTCGTCTGTTCTCCCTGTGGCGTACGCCTCCCGGCGTGCGAATGGTCCCGCGCGATCGCTCTCGGCATCGCTGGAGTGCCGGCTCGGGGGGCGGCAAAAGTCTCCTCGCTCCGGCCGCGGCGGCCGCTCACTCGGGAAGCGTTCGCCGACCCCCCTCGCCTCGTCTCGCTCGGCACCGCGCTACCCGGCAGTCTTCCCGTGGATGGTTCAACGGGTCTTGACCGGCACGTCGTTGCGTTGGCGCGGCCCAGGGGTGCTGCGGCCGGCCGCCACGAGTTCGGCGTAGGCGGCACGCATCGCGGCCACGCGGTCGGGCTCCCGCGCGGCAAGGTTCTCGCGTTCACCGAGATCCGCCGAGAGATCCGAGAGCCAGACTTCGCCCGCGTCTTCGTTCGCGCCCGGGCCGCCAGCTCCGAGGATGAGCTTCCACTGCCCCTCTCGAATCGTCGGCACACCCCTGCAGGCGCAGCTCACGGCGTGCCGCCGCACGGCGGCGGTCGATCCCCGCAGCAGCGGCAGGAGGCTCACGCTGTCCTCGCCGGCATCGTCCGGCAGCGGCGCACCGAGCACGTCTGCGATCGTCGCCATGAGATCGGCCTGGTGCACGAGCGCGTCGCAGGTGGTGCCGGGCCGCGCGACCCCCGGATAGCGCACGATGAAGGGCACGCGGTGCCCACCCTCCCACGCATCCGCCTTGTAGCCGCGCAGCGGACCACTCGGATGATGACCTCGCGCCTCGAGTTCCCTCGCGCCCACGTAGGGCGCGAAGCCGTTGTCGCTCGTGAAGAGGACGAGCGTGCGGTCCGCGACACCGGCCCGTTCCAACGCGTCGAGCACGTCACCCACCACGGCGTCGGTCTCCATGACGAGATCGGCGCACGCGTTGTCGAGTCCGCTGGCTCCGCGCCACGGCTCGTTGACCGCGAGCGGCGTGTGCGGGCTGGTCAGCGGCATGTAGAGCAGGAACGGCGTCGCATCCGACGCCGCCTCGGCGATGAAGGCGACGGCCCGGTCGCGGAGCGCCGGCAGGACGTCCTCCAGCCGCCAGCCCTCGAGCGCGGGCCCCTGGAGGCTGGCCCGGTTGTTCCGAAAGTCGCCCGCGGGCAGGAGCGTCGACGGGATGCCGATCGTGCGATCGTTCTCGATGAAGCAGAACGGCGGCCAGTTGGGAACGTCGGTGCCGAAGTAGCGATCGAATCCACGAGTCGTCGGACCGCCGCCGAGCGGCCTCGAAAAGATCGCCTGCCATGCGGCCACGTGCGCGTCCGTCACCGTGTCGCGGCCGCGGTCGCCCGGGGAGGTCCGCCGGTTGCCGCCGAAGCCGGTCACCGTCCCCTTTTCAGCGGGCTCGATCGGCCAGTCCCACCCGAGGTGCCACTTGCCGACGCATGCGGTGCGGTAGCCGTGACGGCCGACGAGGCCGGCGATCGTCAGCCGGTCCGGCGCGATGAGCGGCGCGCCCCAGACACCGACGATCCCCGATTGGAGTCTCGTGCGCCAGTGGTAGCGACCGGTGAGCAGCGTGTACCGCGACGGCGAGCAGCAGCCCGACGATGAGTGGGCATCCGTGAACCGCACGCCCTCGGCGGCGAGCCGGTCGACGTGCGGCGTGGGGATCCTGCCGCGGTCCGGGTTGTAGCAGCGGACGTCGCCGTAGCCGAGGTCGTCGGCGTAGAGGATCACGATGTTGGGACGATCTCCGGGGGCGGCCAGCGCCTGCCGACCCATGAGCCACTCACCCGCGGCAAGCGCGAGCACCGCGATCGCCCCGGAGCGGAGCAGGCAGCGCCGTCGGCGCGGACGTCGCTCACCCATCGGATCGACCTCCGTCAGGCCGTGCGGGCGTCACGCCGACACCCCGCTCACCGTCGAGCACGACGACCTCGACACCCGCACCGGCCTCGAGCACCCCCGCGCCCGCCGGCAGCGCGAGCAGGCCGTCGGCGACGGCGAGGCCGACGAGGTCCGACGAGCCGGTCCAGGGGAGCGGATCGGCGAGCCACTCGTTCCGCTCCTGCACGAGACGACACGGCACGTAGGCAGGCCGATCGGGAGGCGCCTTGGCGGTCCCGGTCAGACGTGCCTCGATCCGCCGCCGGTGCCGGGTGGCGGGGGGGCGACCGGCAAGGATCTGCAGGGCTGGCCTGACGAAGAGCTCGAAACAGACGAGGCTGCTCGCCGGATTGCCGGGCAGGCCGAAGACGAGCGTCGCGGATTCACCGGCCGGGCGACGGAGGATGCCGAACCACACCGGCTTGCCGGGCTTGAGCCGCACCTTGTGAAACACCTGCTCGACGCCGCACGCGGCGAGCGTGCCGGGCACGAGGTCCAGGTCGCCCGCGGAGACGCCGCCTGAGACGAGCAGGATGTCGGCGGCGAGTGACTGGGCGATCGCGGCCCGGAGGGGCTCGGGGCGATCGGGGGCGATGCCCTGCAGGATCGGCTCGGCATCGAGTGCCGCGACGGCCGCGGCGAGCATCGGGCCGTTGGAGTTACGCGTCTGCCCGAAGCCGGGCGAGGCGTCGTGCGGCACGAGTTCGCTTCCCGTCTGCAGGATCGCCACCCGCACGCGCGGGCTCGCGATCACGTGCGTCGCGCCGGCCTCGGCGGCGAGCCCGATCGCCGCGGCACCCAGTCGCGTCCCCGCGGGCAGCACCTCCTGCCCGCGCCGGAAGGCGCTGCCGCGCCGAGCCACATGCTGCCCGACGCGGAAGCCGCGTTCGTGCAGCCGGACGCGACTCCCCGCGTGAGCCCGTGCGGTGTCCTCGACAGCCCGCTCGATCGGCACGATCGCGTCGGCGCCCTCGGGCAGCGGAGCGCCGGTCATGATACGGGCGCACCCACCGGGACGGACCACGATCCCCGTCACGTCGCCCGCGGCGAGGTCGACCGCGACCTCCAGTTCCACGACCCCGTCTCCCACGGCCACGAAGTCGGAGTCCCGAACCGCGAAGCCGTCCATCATCGCCCGATCCCATGGCGGGGAATCGATGTCGGCCACGACGGGCGCCCCGAGAACGGCCCCGCGGGCCTCGAGAAGCCGGCACCGTCGCGGCGGAAGGGGCGAGGCGGTGCGCTCCACGTGGCCGAGCGCCGCGGCAAGTTCGATCATGGCGAGTGGGGACGTGAGGACGGTCGGGCGACGGTGGGGACGATCCGGGTGCCGGGACCCCGTGTCACCGGCCGCTGCCGAGGCAGGTCACCTGCCGATCGGTGCGGTGGCGAGGAACGCGCGCAGCAGGTCATGCCCGGTGGGGGTGAGAAAGCTCTCGGGGTGGAACTGCACGCCATAGACGGGCAGCGTGCGGTGGCGGATCGCCATGATCTCACGGGAGCCGTCCGGCGCGGTCGACCAGGCGTCCACCTCGAAGTCGCGCGGCAGCGACGGCGGATCGATCACGAGGCTGTGGTAGCGGGTCGCCTCGAGCGGATTGCCGATGCCCGCGAAGAGCCCCCGGCCCGCATGCTCGATCCGGTCCACCTTGCCGTGCATGAGCCGCTTGGCCCGCACGATGCTCCCCCCGAAGACCTGCCCGATCGACTGATGCCCCAGGCACACGCCGAGGATGGGCATCCTCCCCGAGAAGCGGCGGACCGCGTCGCAGGAAATCCCCGCCTCGTCCGGCGTGCAGGGACCGGGCGAGATCACGAGGTGGGTGGGAGCCCGGGCCGCGATGTCGTCGGTCGTGAGCGCGTCGTTGCGATGCACCTCGACGGTCAGGTCGGGTGCGACCTCACCGAGGCGTTGCACGAGGTTCCACGTGAACGAGTCGTAGTTGTCGATGAGCAGGATCATCGGAACGAAGGCCGCTCGAGTCGGACGCCGAGACAGATGGGCCCGCGGGCACGCGGGATCACTCGAGCAGCGTGCCGGGGTGTCCCTCACGATCCACCAACGGCATCACGTGAGGCTTGTAGATCTGCGTGTAGGCCTCGGCGAGACGGTGGGCGTCGAGCGCCTCCTGGGAGGCCCAGTGCTCGACGAGCGTGAACCGCCGTGGCTCGGCGGACGAGTGGTAGACGTCGAACCGCAGGCATCCCGGCTCCCGTCGGCTCGAGCGCATCGCCTGCGCGAGATGGTCGCGAATCCGCGGGATGTCGTCGGGGCTTTTGGCCGTGAGCAGGACGGTGAGGGCGATCATCGGGGATTCAGCAGGAGAGGATGCGGCGTGGCACCGCGGCGATTGTATCCGAGGACCCGCCGCGGCGTCGGGCCAGCACGCGGAGGTAGGGCGGCACGAAGGCCGCCCGATGGGCGAACGAGCCCACGGCCGCTCCGGGCGCGGTGTGATCGGGCTCGCTGACGTCCTCGATCACGAACCCGGCGGCACAGATGCCGCCGAGCAGCGCGGCGAGTGAATGCACGAACTCGTGCGTGCCCTGCTCGCGCAGCCGCGAGGGCTGCGTCGCCGGAAGCGGCAGGCCCGTGCCCTGGGGGTGCTCGAGTTCGTAGCGGCCGGTCGAGGCAGGAGCCAGGCCCGCCTGCAGGCTCGCCGGACTCTTGTGTTGGCTCACGTAGATGCCACCCGGACGGACCACGCGCGCGATCTCGTGGAAGACGCGCCGCACGTCGGGTAGGTAGCAGCTGCTCACCGGATGGATGACCACGTCGAACCGGCCGCAGCCGAACATCCCGAGATCGTCCATCGAGGTCCGCACCAGTTCGAGGTCGAGCCGCCGCTCACTGGCGACGTGCCGGTCGAGGGCGAGCATGGCGGCGGACAGGTCGACGACCGTCACCCGTGCCCCCGCTGCCGCGTAGAGCGGGCCGTGCTTGCCGCCACCGGCCGCGAGGCAGAGCACCTCGAGGCCCACGAGGCTCTCCGGCAGCCACGCCCTGTCTCCCGACGGGCCGCCCGCCAGCCACCGCCGCGGATCATCGAACGCGTCATCGGCCGCCGGCCGCGCGAGGGGCACCCCGCCGGCGGCGAGCCGATCCCACGCGCGGGCGTTGTGTGTGAGGATCGCATCGCGGGACGCGATCCCTTCCGGAGGCGATCCCATGCGTGACGGTGCGGCCTTCTGGAGAGTGGTCATTTCTTCTACCATGGGCACGACCATGAACACGACACCGCTGCCCCACCGCCACTCCCACTGCACGAAGGCGGTCGCGACCCAGGGTCTCCGTGAGGAGCCGGGTGTTCGCCCGGGGGCCGGGCGGCCGCAGCGGTCATGAGCAGCCCGTTCCCGCCGCTGCCCCTGCCGTGCGAAGCCTCGCGGGTGGCGGCCATCGCCCGCCAGGCCCGGCTCACCAAGCCGCCCGGGAGCCTCGGCCGTCTCGAACGCGTCGCGATCGACATCGCCGCCTGGCAGGCGACGGACCGGCCCGAGGTGCGTCCCTGTCGTGCGCTCATCTTCGCAGCCGACCACCCCGTCGCGGCCGCCGGAGTGTCCCCCTATCCACAGGCGGTGACGCGGGCGATGGTCCGCAATTTCCTCACCGGCGGGGCCGCGGCGGCCGTCATGGCGCACCATCTGCGCGTTCCTCTCGATGTCATCGACGTCGGCGTCGACGGTGGAACGGTCGCCCCGGCATGTCCCGAGTCCACGCCCCACCTGCAGCCACGTGCCACCGACGCATCGCCTCCGGCCGCAGCGACCTACACGCGGGCGGCCGTCGCCGACGCGATGGAGGCCGACGTGCGCCGCGCGGATGCGATGACCCACGACGTGTTCGCGGCGGCGGTCGCGGCGGGTGCCCGGGCCGTCCACGCGCTCCCGGCCGACACGCGCTGCGTGATCCTCGGCGAGATGGGGATCGGCAACTCGCTGCTCGCCGCGGCCGTGACCAGCGCGCTCTGCGGCGTCCCCGCGGAGACCGCGACCGGTCCCGGCACCGGTGCGGTCGGGACGTGCTTCGAGCGGAAGCTCGCCGCCGTGCGGGAGGCGACGGCACGGGTCACGACCTCCGACCCGCTCGACGTGCTGCGCCGTGTCGGGGGGCGGGAGCTGGCCGCCCTCGCCGGCGCGGCGGCCGAGGCGCTCTCCCGCCGCGTCGTCGTCGTCGCGGACGGGTTCATCGCCTGCGCCGCGCTCGCGCCGCTCGTCGCCGTCGAGCCGGCCGCGCGGGCCGGGATCCTCTTCGCACATCGTGGTCGCGAACCCGGCCACGGGATCCTGCTCGACTGGCTGGGAGTCTCGCCGCTGGTGAGCCTCGAGATGGCACTCGGCGAGGGCACCGGAGCCCTGGCCGCCATGCCGCTGTTGGATCTGGCCTGTGCGACGCACAATCGCATGGCGACCTTCACCGAGGCGGGCGTTCCCGACGCGGTGGAGTGAGGGACGGCCGTGCCGCGGGGGATCCCCGGCTTCGGTGTACAACCATCTCACCCTCGACGTGCGGATGATCCGACCGACTCCCGGCGGCGGGCTCACACCCGTCCTCCCACCATGCCTGCCATCCTTCGCGCCTGCCGTGCGGCGTTCTTTTTTCTCACGCGCCTTCCGGTCGGCGGCTTCCCCTTCACGGAGGCCGAGTGGCGATGGGCCGCAGGCTGGTTTCCCTTCGTGGGGCTCGTCGTCGGAGCGGCGATGGCCTGCGTCTGGCTCGCGGCGGAGCGTGCCGGGCCGCTCGTCGCCGCGACGCTGGCCACCGGTGCGGGCATGCTGCTGACGGGCTGCTTTCACGAGGACGGCCTCGCGGACACCGCCGACGCGCTCGGCGGCGTCGTGGACCGCGGCCGGGTGTTCGAGATCCTCAAGGACAGCCGGATCGGTTCGTTCGCCGCGGCGTGCCTGGTCGTCGTGCTCCTCCTGCGGATCGGCCTGCTGGCCCGGCTCGCCGCACTCCCGTCCGCGGCCGGCGTCACCGCGCTCGCGGTTCCGGGGCTGATCGTGCTCTCGCAGGGCCTCGCGCGCGTGCCGCCGGTGTGGCTCATGGCCGCTCTGCCCTACGTCACGCTCGACGACGTGTCGAAGAGCAAGGTCGTGACGGGCGCCGGCAGCGGGCAGGCATGGCTGGCGACCACATGGATGGCGGTGGCGCTGGCGGCCGGAGTCTGGTGGGGCGTCGTGCACCCGATCGAGGCAGGGATCGGTGTGGCCGCCGCGGCGGCAGTGACCGCCTATCTCGGCTGGCGATTCCGGCGGCGGATCGGTGGACTCACCGGCGACTTTCTCGGCGCCGTGGAACAGTGCGCCGAGGTCGCGTTCCTGCTGGCCCTCGCGATTGTGCGCGGTCCCGCACCATGATCGTCGCGGTGCGCCACGGTCCGGTCGCCGCCGCGGGGCTCTGCTACGGCCGCTGGGATCCGCCGCTCGTGCATCCGGCGCACGAGGATGCCGCGCGGATCGCCGAGCGGCTCGATGGGATGATGGCACCGCACGCCGATGCCGTCGCAGGCCTTCGCCTGCCGCCTCCGCGACGGATCATCTCGTCGCCTGCGGCACGCTGCCAGACCGTCGCCGCGCTGCTCGCCCCCCGACTCGGCACGCCCCTCGTGATCGACGAGCGTCTCGCCGAACTTTCAATGGGTGACTGGGAGGGTCGCTCATGGGCGGAGATCGAGGCCGTCGACGGGGTGCGCCTCGCCGCCTGGATGAACCGCTGGGAGTCGGAGGCGGCTCCGGGCGGCGAGACACTCCCGGACTTCCAGACTCGCGTGCGGGCAGCCGCCGCGGAGATCACGGAGCCGGCGATCTGGATCACGCATGCCGGCGTCATCCGGACCCTCCGCGTGCTGGAGCGTGGAATCTCATGGCCAGAGGCGATGCGTGCAGCCGTCGCGCACCTGGAGCCGGAGCCGTTCGGGGAGACACGCCCGACCGGGTGATACGGGACATCGCATCCGCCTGTGGCGTGGCACCGGCTCGGGGGGCGGCACAAGTCTCCTCGCACCCTCCCTGTGGCGTACGCCTCCAGGCGTGCGAATACACCCTCACGCGCGCGACGCCGTTCACGGCGTCGGGCCGAGGAGCCCCTGCTGCCGCATCACCTCGAGCGGCGGTCCCGGACACCACCGTTTCCGGCGCGCGTCATACACCGCGGGGACGAGCGAGAGTTCACCGGTGCCGGGATGGGCGACCAATTCGCCCGTGAGTGGCAGCGTGAACACCTCACCGCTCGTGCGACACACGTAGCGGATCTCGGGAGCCGACGCGTCGGATGCGGGGGGCGCACGGCGGCCCAGGATCAAGGGTGCGACGAGCCACGCGGCGACCGCGAACCCTCCAACGGCGACCCAGAGGCGGACGTCTCTCATCGTTCACAGTCCTGCGGGATGGGCGGGGGCGCCCGGCGACGCGTCACGCCACGCTGCGGTCAGTCGAGGTCGTACAAGGCATCGGCCTGCACGGCGTCCGCCGGGTCGCCCTCGCATGCGATGCCGATCCGGTGGAACTCCATCTGGGGGATCTGGGCGGGACTCGTCCAGGGTCCGGGGCGAAACCGCCTCGTGAACGACGCCACGTGGCCATCCACGAAGACGACGTTGGCCTGGTCGTTCGCATGGCGGAAGTGCACGGACGGATCGGCACCGCTCGGCCGCAGGAGCCCGCCGAGGTTCTCCCGCAGGTAATAGGGCGGGGCGAAATAGACGATCGCACTATCGGCCAGCGCGATTGTCCGTGAAGGCTCCGCGACATCGCGGAGCCGCCTCACCGTGTTGCCGTAGCCCCAGGGCGCGGCGCCTCCGGTCTGCGGTGCGAGCACGGTGTTGAGGTCATAGGCCGACGTGATCCGTCCTCCGAAGAGCGTCGCCCCGACCCGATCGGCGGTGAAGCTCGGACACTGGTAGACGGATCCATGCCCCTCCAGAAACGGGTTGAGAGGCCCCCCCTCAAAGTCGATCTCAGCGCCCTGCCGGTGGCCGAAGAAGTAGGTCGGCCCCTCCCAGTTGGGTCCCCACGCCGCATGCGTCACGATCCGTTCCCGGTTGGCAGCGGCATAGCCGTGGAATGCCAGCCCCAGTTGTCGCAGGTTGTTGCCGCAGGTAGCCCGCCGGGCCGCCTCCCTGGCGCTCTGCACGGCGGGGAGCAACAGGCCGACAAGTACGGCGATGATCGCAATCACCACAAGCAATTCAATCAGCGTAAACCCCGCCACGCGGCCGCGGCCGGTCGACGCGCGCACTTCCGTTGCCAGGACCATCGTGCGAACCATGCAATCCTCCCTGCGGCGGAGGGCAAGCCCTCGCGCGGATGCCGCTGCGATCGCAGGCGGCGATCCCCAAACGCTGGCAGCCCATGCTGCGGCCACGGATGGTCGCGAACAATCGCCACATCGAATGACACACCGTGCCACCAGGCCGCACGCACGGCCCGTGCCCGTGATGCCGCCCTCGCGGCATCACGCGCTCCTCACGACACCTGGTAGGTCTTCTGACTCACGGACTCGAGCGACCGCAGGCCTTCTCGCCGCGCCGCCCCGCAAAGGGCAGACGGCAATGGCTGGAAATCGGTCGCCCTGCCGCCTCGCGAGGTTTCCCTGACCGAAAAATCTCGCCGAGGCATCGCCCGAACACAGCGGCGGGGCCGTCCCGGAATCGCACCGGAGTTCCCTGTTTGCCGGAGAAACGCAGCAGCGAATCGGCGGCCACCAGAGTCGCGGCGGAGTATAACGGTTACCGGGAGGGTGTCAATCATACGGCCGGGTCCACACCTGCACCGCACATCCTTCCACCCGCAGGTGTCGGCGCGGCAAACCTTGCGGGTCGTGACGGCGTCTGGCGGCAAGGAATGCCGGTCATCCGGGGCGCGGCAGGAAGCTTTGCGCACCCGCTTCGCGCGTCACGATCAACCCAACGCGCACGCGCAACTCCCTGTCGGAAAAATACTTGGGAGTCGCTCAAGCCACCTTTCCCGGCTCGCCGATAGCCCCTCTGTCCCCCGGGGCATCACTGTGCCCGTCGGGCAACCAGGGGGCGGCAGCAACCTGCGATCCCTCGAGTCACGGAATGGCTCGACAGGCCTGCCGCGGCAACGTTCGTGGATCACAACCTCGGGGTGACCTACCTCGCGATCGGGACAAAGACTCTCGCGTGATCCACAAGCAAAGGAGATGTGGCTCGATGAAGCGTATGATGTTTCTCGGTGCGCTGGTCCTCGGCGTCACCGTTTGTAGCCAGTCCTTCGGTTTCGAGCTCCTCGATCGGATGCTCGGCCACAAGGGCTGCACCTCGTGCTGTGAGCCGGCGTGCGACGCCGGTACGGCCTGCTGTGAGCCGGCGTGCGACGCTGGCAACGGCTGTGCCGAGCCCGCTTGCGACGCCGGTGCGGCGTGCTGCGAGCCGGGTTGTGCGGCTGATGCCGGCTGCTGCGGCGTCCGGAAGAAGCATGCTCTCTTCGGCGGGCTGAAGGGCCTGTTCGAGAAGTGCAAGCGGAAGCACCATGGCTGCGCTGACAGCTGCTGCGAGCCGGCGTGCGACGCTGGCAACGCCTGCTGCGAGCCGGCCTGCGGTGCTGGCAACGGCTGTGCGGAGCCCGCCTGCGACGCTGGCACCGCCTGCTGCGAGCCGGGCTGTGCGGCTGACGCCGGCTGCTGCGGCGTGCGGAAGAAGTGCACTCCGATCCGGGACCTCCTCAAGGCGATCCACGCCGCGAAGAAGTGCCGCTCGAGCTGCACGAGCTGCTGCGACAGCGAGCCGGACTGCTCGGCTGGTTGCGAGCCCGGCTGCGGTGCGGAGCCGGCCTGTGCGGCCAGCCCGAACTGCTCCGCGTCGACCAAGACGCAGAGCAAGGTCGTGGCGGTGAGCCGCACGATCGCGGTCAAGTGATGACGGGTCGATAGGTCGAACGGAGATCTGTTGCCCGACTTCGGCCAGTGAGCTCCGCCCGGGAGGAAACTCCCGGGCGGAGTTTTTTTATTCCCGCACCGTGCGGGGGCCGAGCACCTCGTCGGGCCGCCCGTGCCGCACGATCCGTCCGCCCGCGAGCTCCACCACGGAGGTCGCCGCCCGTCGCGCGAAGGCATGGTCGTGGGTGACGACGACCATCGTCTGCCCCGACCGCGCGAGATCGACGATCACCTCGAGCACCTCCGCCGTCATCGACGGGTCGAGCGCGCTGGTGGGCTCGTCGAAGAGGATGACGCGCGGCTCCATCGCGAGCGCCCGGGCGATCGCGACCCGCTGCTGCTGGCCGCCGGAGAGCCGGGCGGGCCGTGCCGTCGCGAACGCGCCCAGGCCCACCCGGTCGAGCAGCACGCGTCCCCGGGCGTGGGCCTCGGCGCGGGGCGTCCGTCGCACCAGCCGGGGCGCGAGCACGACGTTGTCGAGGACCGAGAGGTGGGGAAAGAGGTGGAACTGCTGGAACACCATGCCGACGTCCCGCCGCAGCGCCTCGAGCGCGGAGGAGACGTTGGGACCGGGATCGAGGCGGTGGCCCGCGATCGTCACGCTGCCCTGATCGAACGTCTCGAGGCCGTTGAGGCAGCGCAGGAGCGTGCTCTTGCCGCTGCCCGACGGTCCCACGATCGCGAGCACCTCGCCCTCGGTGCAGGTGAGGCTCACGCCGTCGAGCGCGGGGCCGCTGGACCACGACTTCGAGACTCCGCTGACCGCGATCATGCGCTGCGTTTCCGATCCGTCCGACGAGCCTGCCGCGACGGCCCACCGGCACGCGCCGGCGGCATCCCTCAACCGGTCGCACCCGCCGGCCGCTCGAGGCGGCGTTCGAACCAGCGTGAGAGCGTCGCCAGCGGCCAGCTCATCGCCAGGTACAAGAGCGCGGTGACGAGCGCGAGCTCCACGATGCGTCCGGTCGAGAGCGCGAGCACGCTGTAGCGCTTCGTGAGCTCGACGACGGTGATCACCGAGCAGACGCTCGTGTCCTTGAAGAGGGCGATGAAGTCGCTCGTGACCGGCGGCATGACGATCCGCATCGCCTGCGGCACGATCACGTGCCGCAGCGCCTGCCAACGGGAGAGGCCGAGCGACAGCGCCGCCTCGAACTGCCCGGGGGGCACCGCCTTGAGACCCGCCCGGTAGATCTCCGACTCGTACGCCGAATAGTTGAGCGCCAGGCCGAGGATCGCCGCCACGAGCGCCGGCAGCGCGAGCCCCACCTGCGGCAGCAGGAAAAAGATCGCGTAGAGCTGGAGCATGAGGGGGGTGCCCCGCAGAATCTCGACGTACCCCGACAGCAGCGGGCGCAGCGCCGCGGGGCCGTACTGCCGCCCGACCGCCACGGCGAGCCCGATCGCGACGGCCAGCGGGAACGACGCGCAGGAGAGGAACGCGGTCATGCCGGCCGATCGCGCGAGGAGCGGGGCGGTCTGCCGGACAAGCTCCATGAAGCCCGCGCGGCGTGCCGCCGGGACCTCCGCGGCGTCGCGCACCAGGAGCATCTGCTGCCGCCCGGCGAGGTCCCAGCGATCGTAGAGCGTTTTCAGCCGGCCGTCGGCGATGAGCCGTCCGATCGCGGCATCGATCGCGGCCGCGAGCTGTGGCGTGCCCCGGGACGTGAGCACCGTGTAGACACCACCGGCGAACGGCCGATCGACGGCCCGCAGGTGGGCGAATCGATCCGCGTAGAACGCGAAGATGCAGTCATCCATCACCACCGCGTCGAGCACGCGGGTCTCGAGCTGTTGCAATGAATCGGTCGTCCCCTCGTAGCCGATCACCTCGACGGCGAGGTCGGCACGGGACCGCAGCACGACCTCGGCGGCCGAGCCACTGAGGACACCCACCCGCCAGTCGCCCGCGGACCCTGGCAGCTGGAGGTCCGCGAACGCGGCAGGCGCCTCGCCCCGCCGACCGACCAGCTGCAGCGCGTACGCGAAATAGGGGCGCGAGCAGAGATAGTCGCGCTGGCGTTCCGGCAGCAGCTCGTAGCCGTTGATGACGCAGTCGGCCGAGGTCTCGAGGAGCAGGGGCAGGCGATCCCACTGCCCCTGCTGGAACCGGGCCCGCACGCCGAGCTCCTGCGCGAGCAGCTCCGCGAACTCCACCTCGAACCCCTTGACCAGCCCCGGCTGCGCCGGATCGAGGAAGACGTGCGGACCGCCCCCCTCCTGATCGGCCGCCCAGACGAGCTCGCCACGCGCCCGCACCGCGTCGAGCTCGCGGGCCCACGCCCCGGTCGTGGCGGAGATCACCATGACGCCGACCGTCAGCAGACTGTGGAACAAGTCTGCCCGAGCAGGATGTGAGGAGTGCCGACCGTGGAAACCCTCGGCGTTTCCACCCGTCGGCCACGTGGACAAACGCCATGGAAGGCTATGTCCACGGACAGTCAGCACGCACTGCGCCGAACGCACGAGCCCCTCCGCGCGACCGATCCGGGTCCGCCTCACGGCGCCCTCCCCGACGTCGGCGGACGGAGACGCCCGAGCGCCGCCGTCGGCTCGTCGAGCCTCTCCGCGAGCCGCGTGGTCGTCTGGTCGAGGCGACGCCCCTCCGCGAGGTAGTCCGTCACCCGTCGACCGGCGTCACTGTAATCGGCGAGCAGCGGATCGACGAGTCGGGCGGCAGGCACGCCCCCCACGAGCCCCGCGATGTCGCGCTCCAGCCCGAGGCGCACGAGACGGAACACCGCCCACCGCAGCGCGAGCCCCCAGAGCAGGAGCCAGACGAACGCCTGCTGCAGGAAGCCGGCGCCCTCGGCCGGCCGTCCGAGCCACAGGTGCCCGTAGAAGAATCCCCAGCCGGCACGCGCGAGGACCGCGACGAGCAGCGACGCAAAGAGCACCTCGAACGTCCAGTGAACGGCGGCGCCGCCGAGGCGACCGCGCCGGTCGTCCACCATCCGCTCGACACCCGTCCCCAGCCAGCGACCCGCCCGATCGAGCAGCGTGGCGGCGAGCGACTGCACCTGGGAGTCGTCGAGCCGCACGCGTCCGATGAGTGGATCGCCGATGCGTGCGCGGGCCGCGAGGCCGGCGAGAATGCTCCGCGACTGCTCCACCTCCGACTCCGACAGGCCGATCTCCTCCACGGCCTGCCACCCTGGTGATCCATCCGGCTTCGCGTCGGTGCGGCCACCCGCGAGAAGGCGTCCCACGAGTCCGCCCCCCAGGCGGGCCCTGCCCCAGAGCGACGACACGCCGTCGACGGCGTGCACGAACGTCGCGAACGGTCCTCCCTGCCACCGCTCGACGACCTCCGACGCCACGAGCCTCTGCCAGCCGTGCCGCTGGCTGCGGAGCTTTCCAGCGACGGCCGCCGCCAGCAGCCCCTCCAGGCGCGTGCGCTCTGTCGTGACGCCCTCGACGAACGCGCGAAGCGGTTCCAAGAGTGGCGTGAGGCGGTCTCGCGACTCCCGCACGAACCACGCGGCCAGATCGATCGCGCCGGTGCGCCTCACGCGCCGTGCGGCGCGTCCCGCGAGCTCCTCGTCGATCGCGGTGACGAGCTCGGCGAAGCCGGGCTCGGGGGCGAGCCCCGCCGCGGCGCGGCGCCCGGCCTCGACGCCGTCCAGCCGGAAGATGCGCGGCACGCGGAAGCCCTGCGACTCGAGTTCCCGCCGCCAGTCGGCCCGGATGTCGGCATCTCGCGAGGCCTGGGTCTGCACGAAGAACAGCGGCCTGCCCGGCGCGAACGCCGCCACCTCGCGGGCGACGATCCAGGATTTGTACTTCTGCGCGGTGGCGACGACGAGCAGCACGTCGCACGCCGGCAGCACCTGCTCGAGCAGGTCGCGATTCCGGTTGTCGGCACTCGGCCGCGGGCGCTCCTCGACGGGATGCTCCGGCGCGCCGGCGGACGGACGATCCTCCCGCGGCTGCGTGTCCGGATCCGGGCAGTCGACGAGCACGATGTTGGCCACGGCCGGCGCGTCGCTGCGCACGACGCGAGCCCGCAGGGCGTCGAGCGGCAGCCACGAGACATCGACATCCGGGCCCGCGACCACGACGGGGGCGGTCGTCGTCGGCCGCGCGACGTCGCCCGCGTCGCTGACCTCGGCGCCCGCCAGCGCGTTGACGAGCGTGCTCTTGCCGGTGCCGGTGCCACCGATGACACCCACGACGAGCACCCGCGCGAGCTCGCGACGCGCACGGTCGAGCCGCGGACCGACTCGGCTCCACTCGGCGTGAATCGCCGCCGCCCGCCCCCAGCCACGGAGCGACCCGCTCCAGCGGTCCAGGGCCGCGACGAGGTCGTCGAAATCGCTGAAATCCGGCTGCGCGTCCGCGCCCGTGACGAGCCCGCCACCCCCGTCCCAAGCGCGCTCGTCTGCAGCGGCCGACATGTCAGGCGCCCTCCGCCGCGACGGCGTCGAGGAGCTGCCGTGCGCGCGCGAGCTCCGGCCGGCTCGCAGCCGTCGCCAGCCGGTCGATCTCGTCCAGCCGGTCGCCGAGCACCACATCGTGGAGCGTCTCGGCGAGCACCCGGCTGCGTTCCGCGGACCAGCCCACGAAGACCTGCTCGACGAGCGGCGCGAGCCCCGCCGCCGTGAGCCCGAGGGCGCCCTCGCCCGCGAGCGTGGCCGCCGTCCCGACGACGACGTCGCCGACGTGATAGACGAGCGTGGTGAGACCTCCGGCCGTCGCCGCGGCTGCGGGCACGACCGCGGCGCCCGCGAGCCCGAGCCCCACCGTGAGCGCCGGCCGGGCCACCGCGCCGGCATTGAGGGCCGTGACGATCCAGCCGACGAGTCCCGGGTTGTCCTCGGAGTACCGATCGAGCTGCTCCTTCACGAACGTGCGGTAGTCCTCCGACACCAGCGGAAGCGCCCGATGCCGCCGCTCGAGGTCGGCGTACCACGCGGCGCGATCGGCCGACGCGAGCCGCGGGCCCAGCAGCTGCTCGAGGCGCGGGTCGTGGCGGCAGGCGTCCTCGAGCCGTGAGACGAAGTCGGTGAGCGCCTGCTTGAGGGCCGCGATCTCGAGGGCGGTGAAATCCTCGCGACGCTCGGTGGAGGACCGACCCAGCCCGACCCGCCGCGCGGCCCAGGCGACCCCGGTGCCGGCGACGCGGTAGAGTCGGCTCACGGCGAGGTCGAAGCGCGAGCGACGGGGCTCGAGCCACGACCAGATCTCGTTCCACACGATGTCGCTCGGTGCGGGCGGGAGCTCGACCCGCACGCGACTCTCCCGCTCGAGGAATGTGGCCGTCTCGCGCCAGACCCCGGCGGCGCGGTCGATCGCGTCGAGCCACGTTCCCATGCCGTCCCGGCGGTCGAGCACGACCTGCCATGCACCCGCGACGGCACGCCGCTTGATGCGGTCGAAATCGCAGCCCGCGAGCCGCTCGGCGGGGCCCGGATCCCGTTCGTGTGTCGTGTCGGCGCCGCCGGCCGTCCCGGTCAGCTCGGGAAGCGCGTGGAACGGGACGCGGCCCGCGGCGGCCGCGGCCTGATCGTGCGGGACGGCGTACACCGCCAGTGGCACGACCCCGGTCTCCGCCGTGAACGTGGCGAGCCACCCGCCGATCCGCGGCCGCTGGGCGGGCCAGTCGATCATGTTGAACACGACGAGCACCGTCCGACCCGCGGCCGCGGCCCGCGAGAAGAACTCGCGGACGGCGGCATCGTTGTATTTCTGCTGCGTGAGCACCGCCACGATCACGTCCGCCGCGTCGCGCACCAGTTCCGCGCGGTGCCAGTTCTCGCGCAGCGTGCCGTCGATGTCGGGCGTATCGACGATGACGAGCCGGGCAGGCTGCCGCCCGGAGCCGTCCTCCCGCCAGATGATCCGATCCTCGGCGGCGGGGTCGAGCGCATCCTCGTCGCTGCGCCACGCGACCGGCACGAAGCCGGGAAAGAGCGCGCCGAGATCCGCGGTGGCGGCCACCCCGGCGGGCAGGCTCGCGACAGGGTGCCGCGTGCGGGCCGCCTCGGCCACCGAACGGCTCATGGCCGCGCCCACGAGCGCGTTGGCGACGAGGCTCTTGCCCGTGTTCGTGCCGCCGCACACCGCCGCCACGACGAGCGGCCCGCGGGCGGCCTGTGCCTGGAGCGTCCCGAAGAGCGCGCCGTGCCAGGGCATCTCCTCCGCGGCCGGCGCGCCGAGTGACGCGCCGAGCGGCGCGATCGCCTCCACCACGTCGCACAGCGCGCGCACCGTCACCGCCATGCCGGTCACGGTCTCCGGCGACGCGCCCGCTGGATCGTTCACCGGGCGATCTCGCGTTGCCACCACCCGACTCCCGTGCGCCTGCGACGCCCCCCGGACCGCTCGCTGCCCGCCCCGCCACGGCGGTGCTATCATGCGTGGGGCAGTCCTGATGCTGTCCGGGTCCGAGACAGTGTGTCCTCCGCCCGTCCGACCGGCAAATCGTGCCGGTCCTCCCACTCCTTCCAGCCCCTCCCCTTCAGCAGAGCTCTCCGCCATGCTGGCACGGCGTCCGGTCTTTCCCGGTGTGATCGAGATGAACCATCAGGCCGGGTGGCGGATCGGCTGCAACGTGTACCTCGTCTACGACGACAGCGATTGGGTGCTCGTCGACATCGGCTACGACGAGAGCGTGGACGAGATCGTCGAGATGATCCGTCAGCTCGACTTCCCGCTCTCCCAGTGCCGGGGGCTCGTCGCCACGCACGCGGACGTCGATCACATCCAGGGCCTCGCGCGGGCGAAGGCGGTCCTGAAGGCACCGGTGATCGCCCATCCCAAGGCCGTCGACGCGCTCGAGTCGGGGGACCGCGTCAAGACATTCGCCGAGATCGCCGCCCAGAACGTGCATCTCGAGATGCCGCCCGTCACGGTCGACCGCACCGTGGCCGACGGCGACGTGATCGAGATCGGCTCCCGCCGCCTGGAGGTCTGGCACACGCCCGGCCACACCGACAGCCAGCTCGCGTTCCGCCTCGACGACCTCCTGCTCTCGGGCGACAACATCTACCGCGACGGATCGGTCGGCGCGATCGACGCGCATCACGGCAGCGACATCCAGCAGTTCATCCGCTCGCTCGAACGCATCACGGCGAGTGACGTCCAGTGGCTCCTGCCGAGCCACGGGCCGATCTTCCGCAAGGACGACGGTCTCCTCCGCCGCACGACCGACCGCCTCCGTGGGTATCTCACGCTCGCGGACTTCGGCACCTGCGCGACCCACTGGCCCCTCATCGAGGAGTGGGACCGGGAACTCGCCGAGGGACGCCTGCCCGGGCAGAAGCCGCAGCCCGCCTGAGCCGCCGTCTGCGATGCCGACACGGGTGTCGGCGGCGGCCCCGCCGGCCTGCCCAACCCCTCGGGTCGCGTCACTTTTTTCCGTGAAGACGGGTCGTGCCGGCTGCCGATGACTTCCGGGGATCGTCTTTCCGGGGGGACCTTTCATGATGCGGCACCTTTTCGCCGTCGGCGCCGTCGGCGTCGCCGTCTGGCTGACCACCGTCGATGCCAGGGCCCAGGCGCCCCACGCGGGGCAGCAGGCCTACGGCTACCAGTGGGGCTATTCGTACAACACCCACGACTGGAACCGGCTCTACCACTATCCCTACGTCTGGTACGCGCAGAACTTCTATGCCGACGGCTACATGCAGTCGGCGAACGATCTCTACTACCGCTATCCCCAGGAGATGCGGATACCGGTCTACAACCGGCAGTGGCACAACGAGTACCCGCAGTCGCGGCGCTACCACCAGGGCCACCACTTCCATCTCGACGTGTTCTGACGAGAGCGCTGCCGGGCCATCCATGGCCCCGGCAGCTTGGCCCGACGTGGGCACGCCAAGGGTGCCCACGCCGGGCCGGCCGCCTTCCGGGCGGCCGTGTTGCGCTCCGCGGCTGGCCGAGCCGCGGCGGCCCTGCGGGCCTGCGGCAGGTTGATGGCAGGGCGACTTTGAACGTGCATGATCGCCGGGGGCTGCAGCGGCTCGTGGCGCATGCCTCCAGGCGTGCGAATGCGGCCACCGCGGGCCGGGGCGGGCGACTTCGGGTACGCTCGCCACCATGCGCGACCAGACGATTCCCGCGGCACCGCCGCCTGACGACGAACGGGCGGCCGCCCGCTGGTGGCTCGAGCACGTGTACGCCGGCGACGACGCGGTGCAACTGACGCCCCGGGCGGTCGTCACCGGCATGCTCATCGGCGGCGTGATGTCGATCTCGAACCTCTACGTCGGCCTCAAGACCGGCTGGGGGCTCGGCGTCACGATCACCGCGTGCATCATCGCCTACGCCGTCTTCCGCTTCCTCGAGCCGCTCGTGCCGGCCTGGCGCGACCGGCCGTTCACGATCCTCGAGAACTACACGATGTCGAGCGCGGCGAGCGCGGCCGGCTACATGTCGAGCGCCGGCCTGGTCTCGGCGCTGCCGGCCCTCTCCCTGACAACGGGCCGGCTCATGGCGTGGTGGGAAATCATGCTCTGGCTCGGCGCGCTGTCGATGCTCGGCGTCTTCATGGCGATCCCGCTCAAGCGGCAGCTCATCAACATCGACCAGCTCCCCTTCCCCACCGGCATCGCGACGGCCGAGACGCTGCGCAGCATGCACACCGCGGGCACGGAGGCGGTCGCCAAGGGCCGCGCGCTCTTCACGGCCGGGATCGTCGGCGGCCTCGTCGCGCTCTGGCGCGACCTCTTCGCCCAGGTGAAGTGGCTGGCACCGTACGCCTTCCCGGCTGAAATTCCCTTCCTGCCCACCGCCCTCGGGCGCGACCTGCTCACGCGCTTCACGATCGGGATCGAAGGCTCGCTCATCATGGTCGCGGCCGGCGCGATCATGGGGCTGCGGGTCGCCGCCTCGATGCTCGTCGGCGGCATCATCTGCTACGGGATCATCGGCCCGATCCTCGTCTCCCGGGGCATCGCCGAGCCGGGCTATCGAGGCATCGTCTCGTGGGTGCTCTGGCCCGCGACCGCGATGATGGTGACGTCGGGCCTCCTGTCCTTCGCGCTCAAGTGGCGCACGGTCGTCCGCGCCTTCGGCGGCCTCGCCACCCTCGTGGGCCGTCGTGCCGACGCGATGGACGATCCGCTCGCCCGGGTCGAGGTGCCCGGCTGGTGGTTCGCGACCGGGACGCTCGTCTTCGGCACGGCCTGCGTCGTCCTCGGCGAGATCCTCTTCGGGATCACGTGGTGGATGGGGGTGGTGGCCGTGCTCCTCACCTTCCTCCTGTCGATCGTCGCGGCCCGAGCGACGGGTGAGACCGACATCACCCCGATCGGCGCCATGGGGAAGATCACGCAGCTGGTCTACGGTGCGATCGCCCCCTCGAACATCACCACGAACCTGATGACCGCGTCGATCACCTCGGGGGCGGCGTCCCACGCCGCCGACCTGCTCACCGACCTCAAGAGCGGCTACCTGCTGGGGGGTAACCCACGGAAGCAGACGCTCTCCCAGCTCTACGGCGTGGTGGCGGGCACGCTCGTCTCCGTGCCTGCCTACCTCTTCGTCGTCCAGGCCCATCCCGAGCGGCTCGGCACCGCGGCCCTGCCCGCGCCGTCGGCCAAGGTCTGGGAGGGTGTCGCCCGCCTGCTCGCCAAGGGCCTCGACAGTCTGCCGGCCGGAGCCCGGGAGGCGATGCTCGTGGGGGCGCTGATCGGCATCGTGCTCACGCTCCTGGAGACCTTCGCGCCCGAGCGGCTGCGTCCGTGGATCCCCTCCACGACCGGACTGGGGATCGCCGGCGTCATCCCGGCCTTCAATTCATTCGCGATGTTCGCCGGAGCGCTCGTCGCCTTCATCGTGGCCCGGCGCGCGCCGCAGGCCGCCGAGCGCACGATCGTGCCGGTCTCCAGCGGGCTCATCGCCGGCGAATCCCTCGTGGGCGTGGGCATCATTCTCGCCGTCGAGGTCACCCGGCTGCTCGGCGCCTTCGGCTGAAGCCTTCGCCAGACGGCCCAAAGTGCCGTGGCGGCCGCGGTGCCCCGTCTGCTATTCCCCCTTCCGATCGCCGATGCCCGTGCGGCCGCGTCCTGCCCGGCCGACGGACGTCGGGACCCATGACGGCCGCGGCGCGCGGGCGCTCCCGCCGATGCAGCCTCGGTGAACGACCGGACCATGCTCGTCTCTCACAAACACCGCTTCGCCTTCGTGCATGTGCCCAAGACCGGCGGCTGCAGCATCTCGCAGGCACTGCAGCCCTATGGCGACCGCGTCATGCGCTTCTGGATGAACCGCTGGCTCGACCGCGTCGGCATCCACGTCAATCACTACGCGCCTCCCGAGATGAAGAGGTTCCGGCTGCATACCCCGGCCGACACGCTCCGCCGCCAGCTGCCGGCGGACGACTTTGCCCGACTCTTCAAGTTCGCGTTCGTGCGCAATCCCTGGGACCTGCTCGTCTCCTACTTCCACTACCTCGTCAGCTCGCCACGGCACCATCGACGCGCCCGTGCGACGGGGCTCGCGTCCTTCGAAGGGTACGTCGACTACGAACTGCGGCGCGACAAGATCTCGCAGAGCCGGATGCTCTGCGACCGGCACGGCAGGCTGCTCGTCGACCACGTGGCCCGATTCGAGTCGCTGCACGAAGACTTCGATCGCATCTGCGGGTGGCTCGGCGTGCCGGCGACGCTACCCCACGTCAATCGCACCGTCGCCCACGATCGCCGCGACTACCGCACCTACTACACGCCCCGCCTCGCCGCCAGCGTGGCCGAACATTTCGCCGAAGACATCGAGCGGTTCGGCTATCTCTTCGAGGGCGGGTGGCAGTCAGCCGCCGCGTGACCGAACGGGTCAATAGCAGGTTCGGGTTGTCTCTAGCGACGCGGCGGTGATCCAGGCGGGAAGGCGAAGGGGGTCGGCGCACGCTCGACGAGCGGGTGGCCGCCGCGGCCACCGCGAGGAGACTGTTGCTGCCCCCGAGCCGGATCTCCACGGACGCCGGATGCGTTCCCGTCGCGAGGATCGGCGAAGGAACCCGGCTCAGCGTTCCGCCTGCGGCGGCGACACGTCCGACGGAACGCCGAGCAGCGCCCGGCCCCGTGCCAGATGCTCGCGCATGACCGGCGAGCGGCTCGCCTCCGGCACGCGCTCGAGGAGTTCGACCGCCTCGGTCGGCCGCCCCGCGTCGAGGTAGCAGGCCGCCAGGTTCGTGACGCTTTCGAGCCGGTGCGGATACCGCGACGCCGCGACGGAGAGGCACTCGATCGCGTCGTCGGTGCGCCCCGTCGTCGCGTAGAGGATGCCGAGGTTGTTGAGCACGACGAGACGATTCGGGTGGTGACGGCGGGCCCGTTCGAGGCACGCGATGGCCTCGTCCGCCGCGCCCGACCGCATGTGCGCCGCACCCTCGAGAAACGCGACCGGGGTACCGAACGGGTCGAGCGTGCGCCACGGCGTCGTGGCACCGCGGGCCAGACGCACCGCGTCGTCCCACCTGCCCGCCTCGAGCGCCGCGCGGGCCCCCACGGCGGATCGCTCCTGGGAGATCGCCACGGTCGTCCAGGCAAGGCCACACGCCGTGGCGACGATCCCCGCGCCCACGGCGCCCCAGACGAGACCGGACGGCGGACCGGACGCGCCGGTTGCCGGCACGTCGCCGCATCCGTCGAGACCGACCGCGGTCGCTTCGGGGCCGTCTCCCCACGTCGGCTCACGTCGAGCCGCGTGGAGGGGATCACCCGCAGCCCGCGCCGCGACCTCCCGCCGCAGGACCGTGGCCGCGGCGAGGAGCACGGCGAGCGTCGCCTGATGGCTGATCCGTTCGAGCGGAAAATCGAAGCACGAGGCGACGAGGTAGGTCACGATCGACATGAGCAGGAGCATGGCGAGTCCCGCATCGCGCGGAGACACCGCGACTCGCAGAACGGCGACGATCGACGCGAGGGCGGCCGCGAAGATGCCGATGAAGGCCGCCAGTCCCAGCACCCCCTTCTCCGCCCACACCTGCAGGAAGTCGTTGTGCGGCCGGGACCAGTCGTCGGTGTGCAGCCTCGCCAGATCGGCACCGGGCGTCGCGTAATACTCCTGGATGCGGATCGGGAAGTTGCCGGCGCCGACTCCGACGAGCGGATGATCGGCGATGAGGTGGGTGGTGAGCCACCAGATCACCGTCCGGCCTCCGTCGCTCGGGCGGCCATCCGGATTCGCGACGCCGATGCTCCGCAGCCGCGCCATGATCGGATGATCGGGACTCGCGAGTGAACCGCAGGCCGCGATCCCGCAGGTGATTCCCACCGCCCCCGTGACCATGACGTTCCGCAGGACCCGCCCGATCCCCAGTCGCTCCCGCGAGCGCCAAGCCACCGCCAGCGCGACGAGGGCGGATGCGGCGAGCGCGACCCAGGCGGACCGCGACTGCAGCACGATGACGAGCGCCAGGGACGCGACACCCGCCAGCGCCCCGGCTCCCCGCCATGGGCCACGGAGCAGACACGCCGCGCCAAGGCAGCCGGGCAGGACGAGGACGAGGTAGCTCGACAGGAGGTTGATGTTGCCCATCCGGCCCGACACGTCCTCGATCCACCGTTTCCCCGGCAGGTTGATCCCATAGCGCGTGATGAACTCCGCCCACCCAAGGCCGGCGGTCACCGCGGCCGAGACGACGAGCAGGCGCAGCAGGTGGTCGGGCCAGCGCGGCACGAGCGGCAGGAGCAGGCATGACACCACGAGCACACCGGCAAACGCGCTGGTGCGCACGACATCCAGCCAGCCGGCACTCACGTTGACGGCGGCGAGGAGCGACAGCGCGGTGCACGCGACGAGGGCGAGCGCGCCCAGGACGACCGGCTCGCGGACGATCGACGGATCGCATCGGCGCAGCACGCGCGGCAGCCCGAGGGCGAGCCCGGAGGCTCCGAGGACGATGAGCAGCGCGTGCAGGCGGGGCACGAGCGTCTTGTCGTGCATCGACGCATCGTGGACGACGTTGATGCCGATGAGCACGAGCGCGAGCCAGCCCACGACCCAGCATGTGCGCCGGCATGCCGAAGCGGTCGCGGGAACGGACGCGTGGCAGCCGCCGCCTTCCATCCCCGAGGACCGACCTTCCTCGGCCGGCTGGACGCTCTGTTTCATCGGCTGGACGCTCTCACTCATGACGGGCCTCCCGACCGGGGAGTGAACGGCCGCGGAGCGAACCCCAGATCGGCGACGGCCGCCGCGTTGTCGGCGACGAGCGGCTCGTTCATGCGGTCGAAGGCCGCGACCGGAACCCCGCGGAAGCCCGGCAGGAGCCCGAGCAAGGGGAGCGCGGCACGGACGAGCACCCGCGGCACCTCCACGAATCGCGGACGCCCGCCGACCGCCACGAAGATGCGTGAAACCATCTCGCGGTAGGTGAGGGTCTCGCCGCCGGCGACGTCGTAGCACGGCCGGGGCGACGGGGCGTCGAGCGCCGCGACGCAGGCGGCCGCGAGGTCGTCGGCGTGCAGCGGCTGCCGGAGGCCGCATCCCGCACCGACGAGAGGAAAGAACCTCCAGCGGCGGACGAATCCCGCGATCCGGGTCACGTTGCGGTCGTGCAGGCCGTCGTACACCAGCGTCGGTCGCAGAATCGTCACGCGCGTCGCGTGCCGCTCCGCCCAGCGCTCGACCGAGTCCTCGGCGGCGGCAAGCCGCTCCGCGACGGCCCGCTCGGCAGGATCGGGTGAAGCCGCCTTCGTGACGCGACTCATCGAGGACACCGCCACGATCCGGCGGATGCCGAGCGCCGTGAGAGCCGGCAGACGATCGACGAGCCCCCAGAGCGGACACAGGGCGACCGCCGCGGTGATCTCCCCCGGGGTGGCGACCGCAGGCACGCGGTCCGCGGCGTCCGCACGCGAGGCGATGGGCCATGACGCATACCCGGCCAGCGCGAGGCGCGACAGGAGCGGCGGGGAAACGAAACTGCCCATGCCGAGCACGCCGACACAGCCGCGGACCCCTGAACCTGCCGCGGGCGTGCTCGAGTGAAGCGCCGTCGCGTCAGGGGCCGGGGGCATCATCGTGACCGACACCGGCTCGAGTGTGCTCCCATCCGGATGACCCGCCGCTCCAGGCCCCGTCGTCATCGACGTGATCGCCGCGCTGGGCACGCCTGATCCCTCGGACTACGAGGCGACGGAACTCGAGGTGACGGCACGCGTCATGACGGTCGGCGCCTGGGTGCGTCGGGGTCGGACGACTGCGGCCAGGCGTCCGATGCCGCCACGACACCATGCGGGAATCCGGCGGGCCGTGATCGTGGCCGCGATGCCGACGAAGCGTGCCCAGACACCGAGCCGGACGAGCGTCATGAGCCCCGCCGGGTACTGGTGCCGAAAATGGGTTCGATAGAACCGCATCATGCCCCGGTGCTTGTGCCACTCGACGAACAGGCGGCGATCGTGGCTGCAGACTCCCTTGTGGTGCAGCACGCGGGCATCGGGAACGAAGAGGATCTCCCACCCGCGCTGACGAAACCGCATGCACAGGTCGAGGTCCTCGCAGTGGAGGAAGTAGCCCTCGTCCAGGAGCCCGACATCGTCGAGCGCCTGCCGGCGAACGGCCATGCACGCACCGGAGATGGCCTCGACCGCCACCGGTCCCGGGGGCAGGGGCTGGAGGTGGAGATAGAAGTCGTCGAAGAGCCTGGGCCACCGCCGGGCCAGTCGCGAGAGGCCGAAGCCGCGCACCGCCGACCGCCACGGTGTCGGCACGGCGCGACGTCCGCCTCCCTGCTCCGTCCCATCGGGCGATACGAGAAACCCGCCGACCATGCCGACCGTCGGCCGACTGTGCAGGACCTCGCAGAGCCGCGCTACGGCTCCGGGATGCACGACGCTGTCCGGGTTGAGCAGGAGGATGGTCGGCTCGGTGGCGGCGGCGATGCCGAGGTTGCACCCGGCGGAGAAGCCGACGTTGTTCGGAGACCGGATCACGACCACGCGCGGGTGATCCAGGAACGGCGCCACAGCCGCCTCGAACCCGGTCGGCTCGGAGGCGTTGTCGACGACCACGACCTGCCGAGCCTGCGGCAGCAGCGCCTCGAGGCACTCGCGGAGCACGTCGCCCGCGTTGAAGTTCACGATCACCACCGACGCGGCCGCGGGCTCGGCATCGGACGATTGACGAGTCTCGTGCACCGGCTGCCTCACGCCCGCCACCATCCCGCGTCGAGCACCCGCCATATCCGCCGCCACCCCACGCGCCACTGCCCGGATCGTCTCGCGTGCGTCCGCTTCCGCAGCATCGATGGCAGCTTGGCGAGGGCGTCCCGCTTGGCCGCCAGGAACGCATGGGCCCGACCGCGTCGCCACATCACCAGGAAAGTCACGATAGTCTGGGCCAGATGGGGGAGCAACAGGCCGGCAAAAAGCGGCTGTGGCATGTTTTTCACGAAGCACCAGACCATGTTGCGATGTCCGTGGTAGATGGCGAACGGGCTGTGACGGCCGCCGCTCGAACTGCTGCCGACATGGCGGACGACGGCCGAGGGCACGTGCCACGCGGCGTGACCCGCCAGCCGCAGCCGAAACCCCAGATCGACATCCTCGAGGTAACAGAAGAAGTCTTCGTCGAACATGCCCGCCGCGACGACGGCGTCCCGCCGATACAGCGCCGCAGCCGCGCAGACGGAAAACACCTCCCGCTCCTCGAGGTGGTCGGGACGCAGCGGACGCCCATGACCGGCCCGCCACGACAGACCGGTCACGTGGTAGACGTCGCCGCAGCCGTCGACGACGTCGGGGCGTCCGTCGAGCATCTGGAGCGACCCGAAGGCGGCTGCGTCGGGGTGCGCCCGCGTCGCGGCCAGCAGCGACTCGAGCCATGACGGCTCGGGAAACGCGTCCGGATTGAGGAGCGCCACCCACGAGGCATCGGTGGACGCGATGGCGCGATTGTTCGCGGCGGCGAACCCGAGGTTGTGTGCCTCACGGCGCACCGTCGCACGCGCGGCAAGCACCGGCAGATGCTCGAGCACCCGCTCCGTCTCGCCCGACGATCCGTCCGCGCTGGCGTTGTCGATGACGATCAGCCGGTCGGGCAGGCGCGTCTGCGCCGCCACGGACGCAAGACAACGCTCGATCACGTCCGTGGAGTTGCACGTGACGATCACGAGGCAGACGACCGGTTCCGGAGAGTGCATCTGGACACGTTGAAGGACGAAGCAACTGGCAGAAAAGACGAGGCGAAGGGGTGGTCGGCGAACGCTTCCCGAGCGAGTGGCCGCCGCGGCCCGAGCGAGGAGACTTTTGCCGCCACCCCGAGCCGGTGCCACTGCGAAGCCGGATGCGCTGGAGCGGGTCCATTCGCACGCCTGGAGGCGTACGCCACAGGAGCGAGGAGA
>Ga0172376_10001786_pt1 | contig 27139 bp, 19 predicted proteins | sample Lak35m_FD_121114 | JGI IMG/M metagenome (GOLD analysis project Ga0172376, IMG submission 121114) | Freshwater microbial communities from Kabuno Bay, South-Kivu, Congo - kab_092012_35m | ecosystem: Environmental > Aquatic > Freshwater > Lake | place: Democratic Republic of the Congo: South-Kivu...
GCCACGGCCGCACGTCGCGAAAATGCTACCATTGGGCGTTTCGCGATCGCCCGCCTCCTCCCCTCTCGAGGCCACCCATGCACCTGCCCGCCTGGCGTTTCGGCAAGCCCTACGAGTCGCTCGAGCGCGAGACGCTCGTCCATTTCCTCACCGGCGAACCGGTCGCCGAGGTGAGCCAGGTCGGCGGCGCCATCGTCGGCCGCGATCTGCAGAAGTCCGCCAACGCCCGCCGCGCGCTCCTCGCGATCGAGCCCGAGGAGATCGTCGAGCGGCTGCAGACGGCGGGCAATCTCTACGCGCACGGCACGGTCACCGTCGGTGACACGAAGCAGGCGCCCGAGGACTTCGTGAAGCAGCAGTCGGCGACCACCGGCCTGCCCGAGTCGCTCTGCCGGGCCAACATGCAGAAGAACATGTTCGTGCTCTCGAACATGGACCGTATCCTCGACGCGCTGTCGCGTGGCCTCGATCCGGCGATCCTCTGGAAGGGCCACGGCGTGGAGCATCGCGGCGTCATCGTGAGCTACCAGGCGCAGTCGCCCGTGCTCGGCCTCGTGCTTCCCTCCAACTCTCCCGGCGTGCACACGCTCTGGCTGCCGGTGATCGCGCTGGGCGTCGGCCTCGTCATGAAGCCGGGCAGCCAGGAGCCGTGGACGCCCTACCGCATGGCCGCCTGCATGGTCGAGGCGGGGATTCCGTCCGAGGCGATCGGGCTCTATCCCGGTGCGACCGACGTGGGCGCGGGCCTCCTGGCGGCCTGCCGCCGCAGCATGATCTTCGGCAGCGCCAAGACGGTCGAGCAGTACCGTGCCAACCCCAACGTGCAGGTGCACGGGCCCGGCTTCTCGAAGATCATCCTCGGCGACGATTGCGTCGACGACTGGGAGCGGTACGTCGACGTGATGGCGGAGAGCGTCGCGATCAACAGCGGCCGCGGATGCATCAACGCCTCGGCGATCTACGCGAGCCGTCACACGAAGGAGATCGCCGCGGCACTCGCCGCGCGGCTCGGCCCGACCGAGGTCAAGCCGCCGGACGATCCGGATGCGAAGCTCGCCGCCTTCACCATCCCCGGCGCCGCCAAGGCGATCTGGGGACAGATCGAGGGGCTGCTCAAGGTGCCGGGCGTGACCGATGCCACGGCGTCGTATGGCCCGCGCTTCGTCGAGCACGAGCGCTGCGGCTGGCTGCGGCCGGTGGTCGCCCACTGCACGAGCCCGGAGCCGGAGATCGCGCGGGCGGAGTACATGTTCCCCTTCGTGAGCGTGGTCGAGTGCCCCCAGGAACGCGTGCTCGACGCCATCGGCCCCACCCTCGTCGGCACGGCGATCACGGAGGACGACGCGTTCCGCGAGCGGCTGATCGCGTGCACCCACATCGATCGGCTCAACCTCGGCGCGGTGCCCACGACGAAGCTCGACTGGCTCCAGCCCCACGAGGGCAACATCATCGACTTCCTCTATCGCTCGCGGGCACTCCAGGTCGCCGGGGCCGGTGCCAAGGCCGACGGAGCGAAACCACACGCCGTGTCCGCGGCGACGTGACGCCTCAGGTCGGACGTGCCGTGGTCGTCCGCATCCCGACCGCAGCCCTGCGGAGCGCGATGCCGGATGGCTTCCCGGCGGTCCGCAGGCCGCGACCCCGCGGGTCCACCCCATGACGCCGCCGAACAGTGTCGCCACCTTCGAGTTTCGTGCCGCGACCCGGCTCGTGGTCGGCGCGGGCACCCTCGGCCGACTCGGGACGCTGGCGCGCGAACTCGGCGCGACACGCGCCCTCGTCACGAGCGATCCCGGCATCGTCCGCTGCGGCCATGCCGCGGCGGGCATCGCCGTGCTCGAGGCGGAGGGCATCGCGACGGCCCTCTTCGATGCCTTCTGCGAAAACCCCTCCACCACCGCCGTCGAGGCGGGCGCGGAGCTGGCCCGCGCGTTCCGCCCCGACCTCATCGTGGGCCTCGGCGGGGGCAGTTCGATGGACTGCGCGAAGGGCATCAACTTCCTCGTGTCGTGCGGCGGACGCATGCAGGACTATCGGGGCCGCGGCACCGCCACGGGCCCGATGCTGCCCTCCATCGCCGTGCCCACCACCGCGGGCACCGGCAGCGAGACCCAGTCGTTCGCGCTCATCACCGATGCCGACACCGGCATGAAGCTCGCGTGCGGAGACCCGCGGGCCGCGTTTCGGGTCGCCGTCCTGGATGTCGAGCTGACGCTCACGCAGCCGAGGACGGTCGCCGCGTTGACCGGTGTGGACGCGATCGCCCACGCCGTCGAAAGCCACGTGAGCCGGGCGGCCACCCCGGCATCACGGGCGTTCTCGCGTGAGGCGTGGCGGCTGCTGGCCCACCATCTGCCGCGCGTCTTCGCCGACGGTCACGACCTCGAGAGCCGCGCCGCCGTGCAGCTCGGGGCGGCCTGGGCGGGCCTGGCCATCGAAAACGCGATGCTCGGCGCCGCCCACGCGCTCGCCAATCCGCTCACGGCCGCGCACGACGTGGTCCACGGACAGGCGGTCGGTCTCATGCTGCCGCATGTCGTGCGATACAACGAGCCGGCGTGCGGTTCCGACTATGCGGCGCTGCTCGGTGCGATCGGCATCGAGGCGCCTCCCGACGCCGCGGGTGGCCGGCTCGCCGCCTGGCTCGACGGGCTGCTCGTCGAGGCCGGCCTGCACCGGTCGCTCGAGTCGCTCGGCATCCCCTCCCCGGCCACCGACGCGCTGGCGGAAGCGGCTGCCGCCCAATGGACGGCCGCCTTCAATCCGCGGCAGGTCGGGCGGGCCGACCTCGCCTCGCTCTACGAGGCCGCGCGATGATCCCCGGAAATCGTCCACATCCTCGCAGGCGTGGGTGGGCGGCAGCGGCTTCCCGGGCGATCGTGCTCGTCGTCTGCGCACTCGGCTCGACGCGTGACGCGCGGACGGCGGAGCCTCCTGCGGACAGCGCTCCAGCCGATGCATGGCCGCTCGCCCGCGGGAGCCTCGCGGGCACCGGTCGCTCGGATGCGGTCCTCGCGGCGCCGCTCGCCGAGGCGTGGCGGCGCGACTTCGAAAAGACCGCGTTCGGGGCCGTCCCGGTGATCGCGGCGGGCACGATCTTCATCGGCGACCTCGACGGCACGTTCCACGCGCTCGCCCTTGCCGATGGCGCGACCCGCTGGAGCATGCGGGTGGAGAACGCCGGCTTTCCGTCGGCGGCGGCCGTCTCCACCGACCCGGCGACGCCGCTCGTGATCGTCGGGGATGACGTCGGCATGGTGCGGGCGCTCGACCTCGGCAGCGGACGCGTCGTCTGGACCCACGAAACCGGTGGCGAGGTCTCGGGTGGGCCGACGATCCTGCCCACGCCGCAGGGGCCGCGCGTGCTGATCGGTTCGCAGGACGCATCGCTCACCTGCCTTGACCTCGCGAGCGGCACCGTGGCCTGGACGCACTCGATCGACGACCAGATTCGCTGCGCGCCGACGGTGGCGCGCACGCCCGATGGTGACCGCATCGCCCTCGCCGGATGCGATGGCCGGCTCCACGTGCTCGACGCCGCCGATGGGAGGGAGGTCGCGACCGTGGCGATCGACGGCCCCACCGGCACCACGCCCGCCGCGGCCGACGGCCGCGTGTTCTTCGGGACCGAGGGCGGATCCTTCTACGCGATCGACCACGGCAAGGCCGAGATCGCCTGGCGGATGGTGGGCGCCGCGGGCCAGGCCTATCGGTCGAGCGCCGCCGTCGCGGCCGGCCTCGCGATCGTCGGATCCCGGAGTCGGTCGGTGGAGGCGTTCGCCCTCGGCGACGGTGCCAGGACCTGGAGGCATCCGATGCGGGGCCGCGTCGACGCGTCGCCGATCGTCATCCACACGGCGGCCGACGGCGCCGCACGGCCGGCCGTGGTGATCGCCGACGCGGCGGGAACCGTGGCGCTCCTGGACGCCGCCTCCGGTGAAACCGTCTGGGAGTTCGATGCGGGGGGCGGGTTTTCGGCGGGTGCGGCGGCCGCCGCAGGCCGGCTCGTCCTCGCCGGCGACGACGGCACCGTCTGGTGCTTCCGGGGAGCGGCCGACGCGCCCCGCCCCTGACGGCCGTGGCGCCACCGTCCCGGGCGGAACGGCTTGCCCGATTTCACCAACTGTCACCGCCGGCTTTCGGTGCATTTCCGGGCGGGTGGCTGCCGACCTTCTCAGCATGAACCATCCTGCGTCGGCGCTCGTAGAGTGATGAGCGACTCGGGCAGGCCGGCTTCGTGCGGGCCCGCCGGGCGGGGGCGACGTTCGTTCGCCCCGGCACGCGTCGCTCGGCACCACCGGGAGCGGCAACCATGGCACGCAAAGACTCGCTCGTGAATCTGCACGCGATCCTCGTGCGTCGTCGCGACGCGCTGCGGAGCGCATTGGCCGGCGACCTGACCCTGCTGCGGGAACTGCGGAGCGAATCGCCGGGAGACGTCATCGACGCGGCATACGACTCGGCGCAGGACGAGATCAGTTCGCAGCTCGCGGAGGTGGAAAGCCGGGAACTGGCGAACATCGAGAACGCCCTCGAGCGGATGAAGGCGGGCACGTACGGCACCTGCGAGGTGTGCAGCGGAAAGATCCCGCTCGTCCGGCTCAACGCCCTGCCCTACGCGACGATGTGCATCGACTGCCAGCGCGAGCTGGAGCGGTCGGGCGCCGGAAGGTATCGGGAGTCGAGCCGCGAGGAACCCGTCGGCGGCGAACTCGAGTACTGACCGCGTCGCGAGGCGGCGGTGTCGTCGGCAGGGACGGCACCGCGGGCGGTTTTCGGAGCCGGCGGCGGGCGTACCGTGCTATCCTTCCGGAAGAGGAAGGGCGCGCGACGCAGGAGCGGTCCATGATCGGGCACAGGGCTTCGCAGACCGCTGCCAGGGCAGGGTTCGGACGGGTGACCGTCGTCGCCATGCTCCTCGGACATGCCGCGTTCCTCGGGCCGGCCGCGGCCACCCGGGCGGACGAGCCGCCGGTGCGACTCACGCCGATCGAGGCGGTGCAGACGAAGGACGGGCCGGTCGATCCGATGCGGCCCGTGCGACTCTCGTCGTCGGAACGCGATCGCCTCTACGAGCAGGCCGCCCGCGACGCCGAGCCGCTCGAACGGCAGGCCCTGCAGCTGCGACGGCTGGCCCAGCTCCTGCAGCCTTCGGTCGTCCACATCGACGCCACGAAGCCGCTCGCACGGCCGCGCAACGGCAAGACCACCGAGGAGGAGGCGGGCTCGGGCGTCGTCGTCGAGATCGCCGGCCGCACGGCCGTGGTGACCAATCGGCACGTCGTGCACCGCGCGTCGCTCGACGACATCAAGGTGAGACTCGACGACGGCCGTGAGCTCGTGCCACGGCGGCTCTGGTCGGACGCGGCGACCGACCTCGCCGTGCTCGAGATCGAGGCCGACGTGGACATGGCCCGGCTGGCGGACGGCGACACCGTGCTCGTGGGTGACACCGTGCTCGCGATCGGCAGCCCGTTCGGCCTCGCCCGGTCGATCACGCTGGGGATCGTCTCGGCCAAGGGGCGTCGCGACCTCGAGCTCGGGGACGGTGCGGTGCAGTTTCAGGACTTCATCCAGACCGACGCGGCGATCAACCCGGGCAACAGTGGCGGGCCGCTCGTCAATCTGCGCGGCGAGGTCGTGGGCATCAACACCGCGATCGCCAGCAACTCCGGCGGCTCCGAGGGGATCGGCTTCGCGATCCCGATCGAGATGGTGCGGTTCGTGGCCCGCCAGCTCGTGGAGCGCGGCTCGGTGGACCGCGGCTTCCTCGGGGTGTCGCTCGACAAGGAGTTCGCCCAGCCGGAGGCGCGTCGGCTGGGCATGGTGCGGCCGGTGGGCGCCCGCGTGGAGGGCGTGACCCGCGGCGCCCCGGCGGAGCGTGCCGGCCTGCGGCCGGACGACGTGATCATCGAGTTCGACGGCCGTGCCGTGGAGGACGACGATCACCTCATGAGCATCGTCAGCATGACCCCCGTCGACTCCGTGGTCACGATCATCGTGTTCCGCGAGCGGGCCCGCGTCGAGGTGCGGCTCACCGTCGCCAGCCGGGCGACCTTCGAGCCGTGACAGGCACCGTCGCGCCCGTCACGTCGCGGCCGCGGCATCGGCCAGCCCGCGCAGCATGCAGTCGCGCACGGCCACCGCATCGCACCCCGTGAGCAGGTCGGCATTCGGCCGCCACTGCCTCACCTGCCGGCGATCGATCACGAGCATGCCGGCGGTCAGTTCGCCCAGCGTCTCGACGTCGGCGGCCACGGTCTCGCGATCGAACAGGCCGGGATTCGTCAGCGCGACGAGGGCGACGACGTCCTGGAGGAGGATCCCCTCGCTGCCGAGGATCTGCCGGTGTGACCGAAACGCGTGGGCGAGCATCTGCTGCACGACGTAGCCCGCCCGGGACGTTTCGTCCGGGAGTTCATCGAGCAGGTCGAACCCGAGCAGCACCTGCGAGCTCGTTTCGAGCGGCACGAGCGTCTTCGTCAGCGGCTCGCGCACCACCTGGCGGGCGGCCGCGGGGTCGCAATAGAAGCTGAAGTCGGCGACGGGCGTGGCACTGCCCGCCGCATGCATGGTGCCACCGCTGATGACGAGCCCGCCGACGAGCTCGGCGATGGCGGGGTCGCGTCCGAGCACGCGGGCGATGTTCGTGAGCGGGCCGAGCGCGAGGATCGTGATCTCGCGGGGATGCGCCCGCACGCACTCCCGGATGAGCTTCTCCGACGCATGCCCGCCATGGAGCGGGACCCGCGGGAGGTTCGCGCCGCCGAGGCCGTCGCTGCCATGCACCGAATACGGACGCTCGGGCAGCGGCACGTCGTCGCCCGCCGCCCCGAGTCTCGGCAGCCGCGGCGGGTCGAGGAACGACACGAGGGCCTGCACGTTCGCCGTGGCCTGGGCCGGTGGGACGTTGCCGCCGACCGCCGTGACCGCCACGACCTCCAGCCTCGGATCGAAGAGGGCCATCGTCAGGGCCACGGCATCGTCGATGCCCGGATCGACGTCGATGATCACCTTGCGGGGCGTGGCGGGCAGCGGCACGGGCTCGGGCGACTCCGCGGCGGAAGGCGTTCGGATAGGATTCCGGACGAACCGGCGGGCCGAGGAACGCCTCGCGACCCGCGGTGATCGTATCCCATGCGGGCTGCCTCCGGCAGCCGCCGCGACGAGGACCGCCGGCGCATGGCTCACGCCCCCCCGCCCGAGGACAGGACCGCGTCGCTCGATGTCGAGAGACTCCTCGGCGACCTGCGGGGCGGGCGGCAGCCGAGCGAGGTCGAGGCCCGGCGGCTCGTCGATGACGTGCTCGCCGGACACGTCCCTCTCGACACGTTCGGCGCCTGGCTCGTCGCGCTCGCCGAGATCGGCGAGGGCGCCGAGGCCATCGCGGGCGTGGCCGGCGCGATCCGCGGTCGCATGCGGACCGTCTCGAGGTCCGGTCTTCCGGCCGACTCGGTCGTCGCGGACACGTGCGGAACGGGGGGTGACGCCTCCGGATCGTTCAACATCTCCACCGCGGCGGCGTTCGTCGTCGCAGGCGCGGGGCTGCCGGTCGCGAAGCACGGCAACCGCGCGGTGTCGAGCCGCACCGGATCGGCGGACGTCCTCGAGCGGCTCGGCGTGCGCGTCGACATGCCGCCGGACGCCGCGGCGCGGTGCCTGCGCGAGGTCGGACTCTGCTTCTGCCTGGCGCCGACGTACCACCCGGCGATGGCGCACGTCGGTCCCCTGCGCAGGAGCCTCGGCAGACCGACGGTGTTCAACCTCGTCGGCCCGCTCGTCAATCCGGCCGGTGCCGACGTGCAGGTGATCGGCGTGGGACGCCCCGCCGCACGCGAGCCGCTCGCGGAGGCCGCCTGGCTGCTCGGCGCGCGGCGGACGCTCGTGGTGTCGGGGCACCTCGTGGATGCGGACGGCCTGCCCACCGGCCAGACGTTCGACGAGGTGAGCCTCTTCGGGCCCACCGACGTGATCGACGTGGCCACGACCGGGGTCGAGCGGCTCCGGTGGACGCCCGAGGACTTCGGCCTCCGCACGCTGCCCGCCGCGCGCCTCGACGAACTCGCGGTCGCAGGTCCCGACGAGAGCGCGGCCGCGATCCGTGACGTTCTGGCGGGCGCGCCCGGCCCACGTCGCGACGTCGTCGTGCTCAATGCGGCCGCCGTGCTCTGGGCGGCCGGTCGCGACACACGGCTCGGCGACGCGCGGGCCCGCGCCGAAGACGCGATCGACTCCGGTGCCGCGGGCGAACGGCTGGCCGGACTCGTGAGGCTCTCCCAGGACGCGTCGCCCACCGGCGCGTGACGGCGGCCTGCAGCCGCCGGCTCCGACCCCAGCGAGGAAACGCGACATGTTCGACGATGACGGCACGACGATGTGGCGACGACGACGGGTGCTGCAGGCGGCGATGACGCTGCCACTCTCCGGGATCGTGCCGGCGTCGGCGGCCGACGCCGCGGGGGAGTCGGTGAGCCTCGGTTTCAGTCTGTATGGCACGAAGCAGCTGCCTCTCGACGAGTCCCTGCGGGCCTGCGCGGCGGCGGGATTCCGACACGTGGAGCTCTGCCTCAATCCGGGATTTCCCACCGAGCCTGCGGCCTTTCCAGCCGCCGCACGGAAGGCGACCGCCGACCTGCTGCGCGAACTGGGGCTCGCGGTGCCCTGCCTGATGATCCAGATCCCGCTGGTCTGCGACGACGCGACGCAGCGGGCGTCGCTCGAGGTGATCGGGGCGGCAGCGGCCGTCGGCCGCGACCTCGCGCCCGAACATCCCCCGATCCTCGAAACCGTGGTCGGCGGCAGTCCGGCGCGCTGGGAGGAGCAGAAGACCGGGATGGTGCAGCGACTCCGGGAGTGGGCGGCCCGCGCGGAACAGGAACGCGTCGTGCTCGCGATCAAGGCGCATGTCGCCAGTGCCATGAACACACCCGAACGGCTGCTCTGGCTCCTCGATCACACGGACTCGCCGGCCATCCAGGCGGCCTACGACTTCAGCCACTTCGAGCTGCAGGGCATCGATCTCGAACAGTCCCTGACGCAGCTGCTGCCGCGGACCCGGTTCATTCACGTCAAGGACGCGGCGGGGGATCCCGCACGACCGCGATTCCTCCTGCCCGGACAGGGCCGCACCGACTACGTGCGGTACTTTCGCCTGCTCAGGCAGCTGCGCTACGCCGGCCCGGTCTGCGTGGAAGTCAGCGGTCAGCTCTCCAACCAGCCCGACTACGACCCACGGGCGGCCATCGTCGAGACCTCTCGCGTGCTGGCGCGCGCCCTCGCCGACGCGGCCTCGTGAGGCGGTGCCCGGTCCGGCCCACCCCATCGGCGCACGCCCGCCGTGCCCATGTGCGTCGCCTCCCCGGGTCGGGACGGATCACCCGGTCGTGTCGATGGCGGGCGCCGCGGGAGTGGTCGAGTGGGTCGGCGCAACGCTGAAGAGCGTGCTCGTGGCGGACAAGGCGACGCCATTCCACGCGCGGATGCGGAATGCCGGCACGGCCCGCACGCGCGACGGCCCCGCGGGAATCCACCGCACCATGTCGCCCGGACGGATTTCCCGCCGGGCGACCAGCGGGGCGATGTCGCGATGGGCCGGCGAAAGGGCCCCGCGCGGGATGCCGACCCAGCGATCTCCGTCGAACCGCTGCAGCCGACCGGACGACGTGGCCGTCACGACGAATGACTCCGCCGAGGCCCCGCCCACGCTCGCGCGTGCGATCTGCCCGTGCGTCATCACGACCGGCGCGCCACGGCGCACGCCGACGTCGAGCTGCACCACGGCGCGAGCCGCGAGGACCGCTGCGGCCGGCCGCAGCACGGTCGCACCGCCGATGAAGGCGATCGCGGTGCCGTAGTCCGTCGGCCGATAGGGCAGCTCACCCAGGTACTGGTCGTACTCCAGCGTGAGCACGTTGCGCACGACGTCCTGGATTCCGTCCACCACCGGCAGCGGAAGCGTGGGCGTGATCGATACGGTGCCCGATGTGAGCTTCTGCGCACCGACCGGCAGGAGTCCTTCCCTGCCCCGTCGCTCGGCGACGGCCGCGTCGAGCGGATCGACGAACGTGAAGGTGCCGGTGTCGGTGGCGTCGTCCCACGACATGCCGGTGACCAGCACGTTGTGTCCCGACACCTGCTTGCCCGCCTCCGGCGGGTAGAGGATCGTCACGATCACCGGAGCGCCGTCGGCCAGCGCGTCGGCGATGAACCGCGGCGTGGGCACGCCCGACACGTAGCCTTCCGGCAAAGGACCGACCTTCGTCTCGACGAAGCCCCCCGGTTCGCCCTGCGGAAACATCCCGTACACATCGATCACCCCGCCGTACCCCCGGCCGTCGAGGTAGGCGCGGAGGCCCGCGGGCAGATTGCCCTCGGGGACCGTGCCGCCGAGTGCCGGCTGCGTGTTCATGAATCCCGGGCCGGCCAGCGCGAGGGACGTGTCGGCCCAGTCGGCGAGCGTGCGGCCGGCCAGACTGCTGCCGAACAGCGCGGGATACTGCCGCTGCAGCGAGACGAGCGCGTTGGTCGCCGACGTCGGCGCGCAGGCGAACGCGGCGAGGGCCGGGCCGGGTTCCGGCTCCCGGGCGAGCAGGTACTGCGTGAGGCTGCCCGCCTGGGCCGCCGGCACGGCGACGGCCGCGCAGACGAGCCGCGACTCGAGACACTCCGCGCCGAGGGCGGGCCGGCCGCCGACACCGGGCCTTTTCTCGGTGGGCCGACGCGCTGGCGTGCGTATGACGCTCACGGGATCACCTCCCCGAGGGTGCTGCCTCGGCCCGGGCGGACCTGATCGACGCATCGTCCGGTACAGTCGTGGGGAGCGTCAACGTCGGTTCGGAGGCGCTGCCGGTTGGTTCGTACCACGCCCGATGAGCGGGCAGGACGGGACCATGCAGCTCGACGTCATCCAGCCTCAGCCGGCGCCCGTCCCTGTGAAGCCGTGCTGCGCGCGGGCCGACGTCGGCGAGCTCGGCTGGCGGTGCCCGATGCACGCGGACGTGACGAGCGGCTCGCCGGGCCGCTGCCCGCTCTGCGGCATGCCGCTCGAACCGATCGGCCAGCCCGGAGGCGCGGCCACCGCCCGGCGGCGCGACGTCGTGCGGCTGGCGGTGAGCGCCGCCCTCGGGGGCCTGCTCTTCGTGCTCGCGATGGGACCGATGGCGGCCCACATGCTCCCCGGCACGCTCGGCCATGCGAGCGGGAACCTGTTCGCACGACTCGGCCTGACGGGACGCGCGGGACAGTGGATCCAGCTGGCGCTGGCCACCCCGATCGTGTTCTGGGGGGGCTGGTCGATCCTGGCCGGCGGCGTGGCCGGCTTCCGCAGCGGGCGGCCGGGCATGTCTTCGCTCATCACGCTCGGCGTGGTCGCGGCCTGGGGCTCGAGCGTGCTCGCGACCGTCGTGCCCGGCATCTTTCCCGAGGCGTTCCGCGAGGCGGACGGCACGGTGCCCGTGTCGTTCGAGTCGGCCGGCATGATCGTCGTGCTCGTGCTCGCGGGGCAGATGCTCGAGAGCCGCGCGCGACGTGGCACCACCGCGGCCATTCGCGCGCTCATGGACCTCTCGCCCCCGACCGCCGAACGCATCGGTCACCGGGGCGCCGCCCGCCAACGCGACGAGACCGTCCCGACCGCGGAGGGAGCATCCTGCTGTCATGCCGCGGCGAGCGTCGCCGAGGCGGAGGTCGTGCCGCTCGCCGCGGTGACCGTCGGCGATCTCCTGCGCGTCCGGCCCGGCGGCCGCATCCCGGTGGACGGCGTCATCCGCGAAGGCACCACGACGTGCGACGAATCGCTCCTCACCGGCGAGCCGCTGCCGGTGGAACGCGGCAGCGGCGATCGCGTGCTCGGCGGCGCGCTCAACGGGCCGGGCGCGGTGGTGGTCGAGGCCACGGCGCCGTCATCCGGCTCGCTCGTCGCACGGATCACGCTTCTCGTGCGCGAGGCGCACGAGAAGCGGGCTCCGATCGAGCAGCTGGCCGACCGGACCGCCGCCGTCTTCGTGCCGGTGGTGCTGGCCGTCGCCCTCGTCACCTTCGTCGCCTGGTCGCTCGTGGGGCCGCAGCCGCGGATGGCCCTCGGGCTTCTCTCCGCGGTGAGCGTGCTCGTCATCGCCTGCCCGTGCGCGCTCGGGCTCGCCACGCCGCTGGCGATGACCGTGGCGATCGGACGGGGTGCACGCGCCGGCATCCTCGCCCGCAGCGCGGAGGCCGTCGAGCAGCTGGCCCGTGCCGGCGCCATCGTCTTCGACAAGACGGGCACGCTCACCCGCGGCGCCCCGCGGCTCGTCGCCGCCGTGCTGCCGGAGGGCACGCATCTCGGCCCGGGCGCCGCGGCCTGGCGACGCTCGGCCATGCCCGCCGAGGGCGCCGTCACCGGATCGATGCGCGATCTGCTGCGGCTCGTCGCGGCCGTGGAGGCGTCGAGCGAGCACGGGCTCGCGAAGGCCTTCACGGCATCGGCCGCCGCGGCGGGGCTCGCCCTGCCGCAGGCGACCGCCGTCGTCGCGAGCGTGGGTCGAGGCATCGTCGGGCGGGTCGAGGGGCGCGACGTCGCCGTGGGAAACGCCCTGCTCCTGCAGGAGCGCGCGCGTGTCGACACGCTGCCGCCGGAGATGCTCGCGGCATGCGCCGACGCGAGTGCGGCTGGCGCCACGACCGTGTTCGCGGCGGTTGACGGCCGGCTGGCGGGCGCCTTCGTGATCGCCGATCCGGTGCGGCCCGAGGCGTCCACGGTGGTGGCCGGCCTGCGGTCCCGCGGACTCGACGTCGCGATGCTCTCGGGCGACGCGCCGGATGCGACGCGACACGTCGCCTCGCTGGTGGGCATCACCGACGCGTCGGGCGGGCTCTCGCCCGCCGGGAAGACGGCGCACATCGAGCGGCTGCGGGCGGCGCGTCAGGACGGCGCCCTCGTCTTCGTGGGCGACGGCATCAACGACGCGCCCGCCCTCGCATCGGCCGACGTGGGCATCGCGATGGGATCGGGCGCCGACGTGGCCCTCGAGACGGCCGACGTCACGCTGCTCTCGGGGGGCCTCGAGGCGGTGCCGCGGGCGCTGCGCCTCGCGCGTGCCACGATGGCCGTCGTCCGCCAGAACCTCCTGCTCGCCTTCCTCTACAACGTGCTGGCGATTCCCGTCGCCGCAGGCGCGCTCTATCCGCTCATCGGCCATGTGACGAGCCCGATGCTGGCGGCCGCCGCGATGACCCTGAGCTCGCTGTCGGTGATCGCCAACAGCCTGCGGCTCCGGTCGGTCGCGGTCGACTGACGTCCGCCGGCACGGAGCGGGCCGGGTCACACGAGCCCCTCGAGCGGCACCTCGAGCCCGTCGTGGGCGACCTCGATCCCCCGCGGCAGCCGGGCCGTGAGCTCCGCATGGGGCACGTCGTGCGAGAGGTGCACGAGCAGCGTGCGCCGGGCGCCGCAGCGCTCCGCGACCGCCACGGCCTCGTCGAGCGAAAAGTGCGTCGGATGCCTTTCCGGGCGCAGGCAGTCGAGGATCAGCGTGTCGAGCCCCTCGAGGAGCGGCCAGGTGGCGTCGGGCACGTGGTTGGTGTCGGTGCAGTAGGCGAGCGAGCCGAACCGGAAGCCGAGCACGTCGAACGTGCCATGCCGCAGCCGCAGCGGCGTGACGCGTGCGCCGAGCAGGTCGAACGGCTCCGTGCCGATGCGGCGCATCTCCAGCCGCGGCACGCCGCCCCCCGGCGCCGGCGAGGGCGTGAAGGCATAGTCGAACGCCTTGCGGATGCGGCGCTCGACCCGCTCCTCGCAGTAGAGCGGCATCTCGCGACCGGACACGTAACCGAGAGGCCGGATGTCGTCGAGGCCGTACACATGGTCGACGTGGTCGTGGGTGTAGAGCACCGCATCGACGTGCGTGACCCGTTCGCGCAGCAGCTGGGCGCGGAGGTCGGGCGTCGTGTCCACGAGCAGCGTGCCGGCGGGCAGGCCCAGGAGCACGCTCGTGCGGGAGCGCACGTCCCGCGGGTCGGCGCTCGTGCACGTGGGGCAGCCACAGCCGACGACCGGCACGCCCACGCTCGTGCCCGTGCCGAGGAACAGCAGGCGTCCCCCCACGTTCCTGCACCGGGCCGGATCGGGTGGGTGGAGTGCCATGCGGAATCGAGCAGCCTCGGCGTCGGCGTCGGCGGTCCGACCCGGCCGGCGCGAATCCGCAGAGTATCGTGGTCCGCCGGCGGGGTCACCAGTTCATCCGGCGCGCTCGCCTCGCACCGGGCCGGTCGGCCCCGCGCGCATCCCGATCGCCGTTCGCCTTGACCCCCGCGCGGCTGCCGCGAGACAATTCGGATGTCGCCGTGCTCGGGCCGCATGATCGCGGGTCGTCGGCCCCTCCCGCCCCGCGGATCTTTCATGGAATTCCTCGAACGCGTCTGGGAAACTGTCGGGTCAGCCGCCACCGGGGTGGGCGCCCGTGTGGACCGGCTCCTGACCGGTCTTTTCGGCTCCTCCAACGCGCGGCTCCTGCGACGGCTCGAGCCGAAGGTCGAGGCGATCAACTCGCTCGAGCCGCGGCTCGAGGCGATGAGCGACGTCGAACTGCGGGGCCAGACCGAGGACTTCCGGCGGCGGCTCGCGGCGGGAGAGACCCTCGACGACCTGCTGGTCGAGGCGTTCGCCGTCTGCCGTGAGGGAGGCAGGCGGTTTCTCGGGATGCGGCACTACGACGTGCAGCTGATCGGTGGGATGGTGCTCCACTCGGGCGCCATCGCGGAGATGATCACGGGCGAGGGGAAGACGCTCGTCGCCACCCTTCCGGCCTACCTCAACGCGCTCGAGGGGAAGGGCGTCCACGTCGTCACCGTCAACGACTATCTCGCCCGCCGCGACATGGAGTGGATGGGTCCGCTCTACCTCGGCCTGGGCCTCACCGTCGGGGCGATCCAGTCGGGCATGGAGTCGGCCGAGCGGCAGAAGGCCTACGCCTGCGACATCACCTACGGCACGAACAACGAGTTCGGCTTCGACTACCTCCGCGACAACATGCGGATGGCGGCGAGGGGCGACGACCGGTTCCCGAAGCACATGCAGCAGTCGCAGGGACCGCTCACCTTCGCCATCGTGGACGAGGTCGACAACATCCTGATCGACGAGGCCCGCACGCCGCTGATCATCTCCGGCCCCGCGCACGACGACGTCGCGAAGTACGCCCGGGCCGACCAGATCGCGCGGCAGCTCTCCGCGGATCGTCACTTCGAGGTGAAGGAGAAGGAGCACACCGTCGCGCTCGGCGAGGAGGGGGTGCGCACGGCCGAGCGGCTCGCCGGCGTCGAGAGCTTCTACACCGCCGGCAACATGGAATGGCCACACCTCATCGACAACGCCCTCAAGGCCCACCACCTCTACAAACGGGACGTCAATTACGTCGTGCAGAACGGCGAGGTGGTGATCGTCGACGAGTTCACGGGCCGCCTCATGCCGGGCCGGCAGTGGTCGGACGGCCTGCACCAGGCGGTCGAGGCGAAGGAGGGGGTGCGGATCAAGGAGGAGTCGCAGACCCTCGCCACGGTCACGCTGCAGAACTTCTTCAAACTCTACCGCAAGCTCGGCGGCATGACCGGCACGGCCATGACCGAGGCGAACGAATTCTGGAAGATCTACAAGCTCGACGTCGTCGCCATTCCGCCGAACCGCGGGCTCAAGCGGGTCAACCATCCCGACGTCATCTACCGCACCGAGCGGGAGAAGTGGATCGCCGTTGCCGACGAGGTCGAGCGGATTCACCGCGAGGACACGCTCGCGCTCGCGGATGGTGCGTGGCGCGTGGGCCGGATCGTCGAAGAGACTCCCGAGGAGGTCATCTTCGAGGCGAAGGAGTCGCGCGACCGCGAGTCGATCCCGCGCACGCGGATCAAGGAGATCCAGCGACGGGGCCTGCCCGTGCTCGTCGGCACGGTGTCGATCGAGAAGAGCGAGCGGCTCTCCGGGCTCCTCGAGAAGCGGGGCATCGATCACCAGGTGCTCAACGCGAAGCACCACAAGCGGGAGGCCGAGATCATCGCGCAGGCGGGCCGCCGCGGGGCGGTGACGATCGCCACCAACATGGCCGGCCGCGGCACCGACATCATCCTCGGCGGCAACCCGGACACGCTCGCGTGGGCCCGGCTCCAGGGTACCTATCCCACCCGCCTCGACGTGCCCAAGCAGGAGTGGGACGCGCTGGTGGCCGAGATCGCCGCCCGCGAGAACATGAAGGTCGAGGGGCAGCAGGTGCGGGAGATGGGGGGCCTGCAGATCATCGGGACCGAGCGGCACGAGGCGCGGCGGATCGACCTCCAGCTCCGCGGACGCTGCGGCCGCCAGGGGGACCCGGGCTCGAGCCGCTTCTTCCTGTCGCTCGAGGACGACCTCATGCGCATCTTCGCCGGCGAGTGGGTGAAGAGCGTGCTCACCCGCCTCGGCATGCAGGATGGCGAAGCCATCGAAAGCCGCATGGTCACCCGCCGCGTCGAGGCCGCGCAGAAGAAGGTCGAGGAGCGCAACTTCGAGGTGCGGAAAAACCTGCTCGAGTACGACGAGGTGATGGACGAGCAGCGCAAGCGGGTCTACGGCTTCCGCCAGCGGATCCTCGACTTCACCGACGGTGATGCCGACTGCCGCGAGATGATCCTCGAGATGGTCGATCACGAGATCGACCGGCACGTCGGCACGTTCCTCGACAAGGACTACGGCGCGCAGACGTTCGCCACGTGGGCCTCCTCGCAGCTCGCCTGCGAGCTCGATCCGACCGACTTCCGCGGCATGACGGCGGCCGAGGCGGAGCGACTCGCCGCCGACGAGGCCGTGCGGCAGTCGGAGTCGCAGATCTTCGAGGCGGTGGAGGAGAACCTGCCCTCCGGCGAGGACGAGAGCGAGTGGAACTGGGCCGCGCTCGCCACCTTCGCCAACGCGCGGTGGAAGGTCTCCGTGAACGATCGCGATCTCAAGCGGGCCGGCCGGGACGGGGTCGCCGAACTCCTTCAGGAGAAGGCACGTGCGGCCATCGGCCGGATCGACCTCGCCGAGGGTGCCCGCTTCCTCGATCCGGAGTTCGGATTCCGCAGTGCGTGCGGCTGGACGGAGTGGCGGTTCGGCGTGCGGCTCACCCCCGACGACGTCGCCGCCCTCGAGCGGGTCACGACCGACGTGGACGCGTTCCGGCGGCTGGTGCGCGCGCGGGCGCGGTCGGCCTACGAGGCCCGCGAGGTGGAGTATCCCGTGATGGTGGGCGTGGCCCACTTCAGCGGCCGCCTGCCCGACGGCTCGCGCGGCATCGACCTCGGCGGACTGCTCACGTGGGCCCGCGAGCGGTTCGGGGCGGAGATCGATCCCGCCGCACTGCCGGCGGGCGACCTCGAGGCGCTCAAGGCGGTCCTCGTCGACGCGAGCCGCCGCCGTCATGCCCGCGGCGACGACCCGCGGGACGAGATGAAGCGGATGGAGCGGGCGGTGCTGCTCCAGATCCTCGACAACTCGTGGAAGGACCACCTCCTGGCGATGGACCACCTGCGGGCCAGCGTCGGCCTGCGAGGCTATGCGCAGGTCGATCCGAAGGTCGAGTACAAGCGCGAGGGCATGCGCACGTTCGACCTCATGTGGAAGGGGATCGAGGAGCGGGTGGTGGACATCGTCTACCGCATCGAGCAGGTCGAGGACGAGGCCCTGCGGAGCACCTGGCGGGAGACGGCGGCGATCCATGCGGAGGCGGCGTCCGCGGTGCCGGCGGGCCCGGCGACGACCGTCGATGCCGTGCAGGAGTCGGGCAACGAGCCGGGGGCGACCGAGCCGATCCGCAACGTCGGCCGCAAGGTCGGCCGTAACGACCCCTGTCCCTGCGGCAGCGGCCGGAAGTTCAAGAACTGCTGCGGCAAGTCGAGCGGCGTCGCGGCGGGCTGAGGGGTGGCACCGCCACGTCGGATCACCGTCCGCGCACTCGCATGATGCTCGACGTCGCCTACCTGCTGCTGGCGACCGTCGCGCTGCCCTGGGTGGTCTGGCGGCGGCTTTCGGGCCGCCGCCCCGTCGCGGCGCCCTGGGCCAGGTTGCGCGGTGACGTCGGCGGCCTCGCGTCCGCCCAGGACGCCCCGCGCATCTGGATGCACGGCGTGAGTGTCGGCGAGGTGCAGCTGCTCGCCGTGCTCGCCGCCGAGATCCGCCGTCTGGCGACGGACGGCGGACGCGTCCCCGACCTCGTGGTGTCGAGCTCGACCACCACCGGGCTCGAGCTGGCAGCCGCGCGGTTCGGCGTGGACCGTGCCTTCCCCTGTCCGCTCGACTTCTCGTGGGCGGTGTCCTGCGCGCTCGAGCGCGTGCGGCCCGACCTGCTCGTCCTCGGCGAGCTCGAGCTCTGGCCCAATCTCCTGGCCGCCGCGACACGGCTGCAGGTGCCCGTGGTCGTGGTCAACGGTCGCCTCAGCGCCCGCAGTGCCGCCGGCTACGCGCGGATCGCTCCCGTGGCGCGCCGCATGCTCGGGCAGGTGGCGCTCGTCGCCGCGAGGTCGGAGGTCGATGCCGAACGCTTCCGCTCACTCGGCGCCCGGGAGGTCGTGGTGACCGGCTCGCTCAAGTTCGACGGCGTGCGCGGCGACCGCCGGGCGGCGGAGGTGGAAAGGCTCGCCCGACTCGCCGGCTTCCGCGACGAGGATCCGGTGTTTCTGGCGGGCAGCACGCAGGAGCCGGAGGAGCGGCTCGCGGCCGAGGCGTTCCTCGCGCTCCGCGAGACGCATCCCGGGCTGCGGCTGGTGATCGTGCCACGGCACGTCGAACGCAGCGACGACATCGCCGCGCTCCTCGAGCGCCGCGGGCTGCGCGTTCAGCGTCGCAGCCGGCTGGAGGCGGAGGGCGCCGACCCGGCGGCGCGCGTGCTCCTGGTCGACACGACCGGCGAACTCGCCTGGTGGTGGGGGACGGCGACGGTGGCCTTCGTGGGCGGCAGCCTCGACGGCAGGCGCGGCGGGCAGAACATGCTCGAACCGGCGGCGTACGGAGCCGCCGTGGCGTTCGGCCCGCACACCAGAAACTTCCGCGACGAGGTGCGGCGCCTGCTCGACGCCGATGCGGCCTGCGTCGTGGAGGATGGCTCCGCCCTGACCGCCTTCGTGGCCCGCTGCCTCGGGGAACCCGCGTGGGCGGAGGCCCTCGGTCGGCGCGCGGCGACGCTCGTCGCGTCCCAGCGGGGCGCGACCTCGGCCACCGCGCGGCTGGTGCTCGATCGACTGCCGAAGCCGACGTGACCTGCGGTCAGGGCCGAACCCGGGCCGCGTGTCGATCCGGTTGCTGCTCCGGCCGTTCCGATCAATAATCCGGGCCGCGACGGGGCACGACGCTCCGGCGACCCACTTCGATCCAGACGCGAGGCACCCACCGTGGCACAAGGCAGGCACCTCTTCACCAGCGAGTCGGTGAGCATGGGGCACCCGGACAAGCTGGCCGACCAGATTTCCGACGGGGTGCTCGACGCCTTCCTCGCCCAGGACCCGCGCAGCCGCGTCGCGTGCGAAACGATGGTCACCACGGGGCTGGCCGTCATCGCCGGCGAGATCACCTCGCGGGGCACGATCGACTACCAGCAGGTGGTGCGGGACGTGATTCGCGACGTCGGCTACACGGACGACGAGATGGGAATCGCGGCCGACACCTGCTCCGTGCTGGTCGCCGTCGGCAAGCAGAGCGGCGACATCGCGATGGGCGTCAACGAGGACGAGGCGAAGGGCAAGGACATCGGGGCTGGTGACCAGGGCCTGATGTTCGGCTACGCCTGCAACGACACGCCGGAGCTGATGCCGCTGCCGATCGCCCTCTCGCACCGCATCCTCAATCGGCTCACCGACGCCCGCAAGAAGGGGCACGTCGACTGGCTGCGGCCCGACTCGAAGAGCCAGGTGACGATCGAGTTCGAGGGCCATCGGCCGGTGCGGGTGGACACGGTCGTGGTCTCGACGCAGCACGCCCCGCACGTCGAGCACCGCGAGATCCGGGACTACATCGTGCGGGAGATCATCGCCTCCGAACTTCCGGGCGACCTCGACACGACGGGCATCACCTACCACATCAATCCCACGGGCCGCTTCGTCGTCGGCGGGCCGCATGGGGACTGCGGGCTCACCGGCCGCAAGATCATCGTCGACACCTACGGCGGCTGGGGCCGACACGGTGGCGGTGCATTTTCCGGCAAGGACCCGACGAAGGTCGATCGCAGCGCGGCCTACATGGCCCGATACGTGGCCAAGAACATCGTGGCGTCGGGGCTGGCGGACCGCTGCGAGCTGCAGCTGGCCTACGCGATCGGCGTGAGCGAGCCGGTCAGCGTCCATGTCGACACGGAGGGCACGGGCAGGATCGACGACCAGCGGCTCTGCGAGCTCGTCCGCGACCTGTTTCCGCTGACGCCCCGCGGGATCATCGACCACCTCGACCTCAGGCGGCCCATCTATCGGCGGACCGCGGCCGGAGGCCACTTCGGCCGGGATGAATTCCCCTGGGAAAGGACCGACCGGGCCCGGGCACTCGCCGACGCGGTAGGCGTGGCGGCGGCGATCGGCTGACGCGGCGGAGGCCTGGCGCAGCCACGCCTGCCGGAGCGAACGGTCGGCGGCGGGTCCCGGTCGATGGCAGCGCGACCATGAACGCCAGACGGCTGAGCGACGATCTCGTCCGGGGACCGACGGCCGGCGTCCGTCCGCCCCGCGGCATTGCCCGCTGGCTCGAGCGCGCGGCACCCGACCGCTGCGGTGTCCTGCTGCGGCGCGGCGTCGCGGTGATCGGCGGCGGCGGCCTGCTCGTCATCGGCGTCGTGCTTCTCGTGCGGCTGGCATCCGGCGCCCTCACGCCACCGACGCCGGCGATCGTGCTCCTGGCGGGCCTCGCGACCTGCGCGCTCCTCGGCGTGGCCGATGCGGCCGCATCGCCATCCGGATGGTGGCTCGCGTCGGTGGCCGGCCGAGTCGGACTGATCGTGACCGTCGGAGCTCTCGTCACGGCACCGCGGCAGGCCGGTGCCGCCGACTGGGCGGCGCGCGGAGTCGTCCTCGCGGCCGCGATGGCGGCCCTGATCGGATGGCGCACGCGGCCCGCCTCTGACGCGCCGCGCGGCGCGCTCGCGCGATCCGCCCATGCACGCGCGCGTTCCGGGTCCGACCGCGGCCGCCACGCGGGCGCACGGCGGCCGCCCGGAGCCCTCCGCCAACGGCTCGAGCGCTACGAGCGGATGGACGGAACCGACTTCCTGCGGGGCACGATCGTGGTGCAGATTCCCGCGGGTGCGAAGGCAGGGCACGGACATGTCGGCTTCTGCCCGTCGTTCGCGGCGCTCCCGACCGTGCAGGTGTCCACACCGTACGACGGCGTCGATGCCACGGTGAACGCGGCCGAAATCCTGCCCTGGGGGGTGCGGATCGAATGTCGGCTGGCGGACCCCGCCGAGGAGCGCGTGGAGATTCCCGTCACGGTCTCCGCCAGTCTCGCGCCGACGCCGATCGCGCTTCCCTGATCGCCCGTGGCGTGCGACACTCGCCGACGAGATGGCACGCTGGCCGCGGCACCTGTGGACGACGCTCTTCACCTACGGGGTGATCTTCGTCGGCTTTCCCCTGCTGTGCGTGCTTCTGTGGTCATGGGTGCGTGGCCGGTAGGTCCGGGCGCTGGCGGGGCCCACGAAGGAGAGCAGACACGCGATGCTGCACGCGATCGTCATGGCGGGTGGAGCCGGCACGCGGTTCTGGCCCGCGAGCCGTGTCGGGCTGCCGAAGCAGCTCCTGCCGCTGGCCGGTGAACGGAGCCTGCTCGAGGACACGGTCGAGCGGCTGGACGGCCTGGTCCCGCCGGAGCGCGTGCTGATCGTCACCTCGGCGCGGCTGCTCGACGCCGCGCGCCACCAGCTTCCGCAGGTGCCGCCCCACGGGCTCGTGGGCGAACCGTGCAAGCGTGACACCGCCCCCTGCATCGGGCTGGCGGCGCTGCTCGTCTCGCGCACCGATCCCGACGCCACCATGGCGGTCATGCCCTCGGATCACGTGATCGGGCCGGTCGAGCGATTCCAGGCGGCGATCCGGCAGGCCGCCGCGCTCGTCGACGCCACACCCGAGCGGCTCGTCACGTTCGGCATCCGGCCCACCCATCCCGCCGAGGGCTTCGGCTACATCCAGCAGGGGCCGCGCCTGAGCACGGGGCCGCAGGACGCGGCGGCGCATCGCGTGGCGAGCTTTCGCGAGAAGCCTCCGGCCGCCGTCGCACGCGAGTATGTCGCCGCGGGCACGTATCTCTGGAATGCGGGCATCTTCGTCTGGCGGGCGGCGACGATCCTCGCGGCGCTCGAGGCACGCCAGCCCGAGTGCCTGGAGCGCCTGCGCCGCATCGCGGCCGCCTGGGACACGCCGGAACGCGACGTCGTCTTCGCGACCGAGTTTGCGGCGATCCGCGGAATCTCGATCGACTACGCGGTGCTCGAATCCGCCCCCGACGTCGTGGTGATCGAAGCCCCGTTCTCCTGGGACGACCTGGGCGGGTGGTCGGCGGTGGCCCGCCAGCGCGGCTCCGATGCGGACGGCAACACCGTCGTGGGCCGGCATCTGGGCATCGGTTCGAAGGGCACGATCGTCCATGCCGCCGGCGATCACCTGGTCGTCACGCTGGGCCTCGAGAATATGCTGGTGGTGCATACACCGGATGCCACGCTCGTCGCCGACCGCGCCCATGAAGAGGCGGTGAAGAAGGTCGTCGCGGAGCTCGAGTCCCGAGGCTGGACCCAGTACCTGTGATCACGATCTCCTTGCGGCGGACCGCTCGCTGGCTGCGCATGGCGTTGACGCCGTTCATGGTGTTCATGCTGTTCATGGCGTTCATGGCGACGGCGGCCGTCGGGGCCGATGCCCCCGTGCAGCCCGCCTCCGTGCCGTGGATCGAGCGCGTGCGAAGGGCCCGCGAGGCGCTCGAATGGACGGACGAGATCGTCCGGCACGACTGGCGGCTCCAGCGCCATGCGGGGGATGATTCGTACCGCATCGTCGATCCGGACGAACGGGTCGTGCAGCGGGGCTCGGCGGCGGAGTGCCGCGACGCCTTCCGGACGCTCGAGCAGGAGGGGACCGTGCCCGCCCTGCGCGGGCCCACCACGATCCTGCTCCACGGCCTGGGCGAGGGCCGGGATTCGATGCAGCCGCTGGCGGACCATCTGCGGACGCGGATCGACGGCTCGGTCGTGAGCTTCGGCTACGCCAGCGTGCGGGCCGACATCGACGCGCACGCCCGGGCCCTCGGGGACGTCGTCGCGGGCCTGCCCGCGGACGGCCTGCGGTTCGTCGGGCACTCGCTGGGCAACCTCGTCGTGCGCCGCTGGATGGCGCTGGCGGACGCGGCCGATCTCGCGCGCACGCACCGCGTCGTGATGCTCGGTCCGCCGAACCAGGGGTCCGATCTGGCACGGATGGTCTCGCGGGTGCGGCTGATCGCCGATCGCGCGGAGGGTGCGGCCCGGGATCTGGTGGTCGACTGGCCCCGCGTCGCGCCCACGCTCGCCCTGCCCTCCTGCCCGTTCGGAATCGTCGCCGGTGGCTGCGGGGACGAGCACGGGTTCAGCCCGCTCCTGCCGGGAGACGACGACGCGGTCGTGCGCGTGGACGAGACGCGGCTTCCGGGCGCGGCCGATTTTCTGCTGGTGCCGGTGCGCCACGCGGCGATGATGCGGCACGACGCCGTTCAGCGGGCGACCGTCGCCTTCCTCCGCACCGGGCGGTTCGAGCCGACCGACGCCGCCCCGACGGACGACGCGCCATGACCTCCGCGGCGCCGCCGCCCGCCGGCCGTGTGGCCGGAATCGACTACGGTCGCAGACGCATCGGCGTCGCCGTGTGTGACGCCGAACGCATCCTCGCCAGTCCGCTCTGCGTGCGCGAGACCACCGGAGACCGGGTGGCCGACGGCCGCTTCTTCCAGGCGCTCGTGGCCGAGGAATCACTCGTCGGCTTCGTCATCGGCCTGCCGATCCACGCCGACGGGCAGGCCAGCGCCATGTCGCAGGAGGTGGGACGCTTCGGCGACTGGCTGGCACGCACCACCGGGCTGCCCGTGGCGTTCCATGACGAGCGCTACAGCTCCCGTGAAGCCGCCGGACTGCTTTCCGGCATCGGTCTCTCCCGCGGCCGCAAGAAGGAGCGATCCGACGCGGTCGCCGCCCAGGTGATCCTCGCCTCGTGGATCGACGCCGCGCGCACCGGCCGTGCGGGACGCCGCCCGGAGTCGCTCGACGGATGAATCGAACCGCCGGAAATGCCGCTCGGGTGTCACGCCTCGTCGTCGGCTGCGGGTATCTCGGCGAGCGCGTGGCACGACGCTGGGTCGCCGGCGGCGACCGCGTGCTGGGCGTGACCCGCAGCCCGGCCCGCGCCGCCGTGCTCGCGGCCCACGGCATCGAGCCGGTCGTCGCGGACGTGACCTCCGCCCAGGCGGACTGGAGGCCCCTGACGGGCATCGACGACCTGTCCACGGCGTTCTGGGCGGTCGGCTTCGATCGCGCGGCGGGACACAGCTACGAGGACGTCCACGTGCACGGGCTGCGTCGGCTCCTCGATTCCCTGCCGGGGCCGTGCCGGCCGATCCTCTCGAGTTCCACCGGCGTGTGGGGAGACGAGGAGGGGCGCATGGTCGACGAGGCGACGCCGCCGAGCCCGGCCCGTGAGGCGGGCCGCATCCTCGTGGCCGCCGAGCAGGTGCTCCGCTCGCATCCGCGCGGGCCCGGCGTCGCGCTGCGATTCGCGGGCCTGTACGGTCCGGGGCGTCTGCCGCGGATCGACGACCTGCGGGCCGGTCGACCGATCGACGCCGATCCCGACAGCTGGCTCAACATGATCCACGTCGACGATGCGGCCGGCATCGTCTGTGCCGTGGCTGCCGCGCCGGCACCCGCGCCCCTCTACGTGGTCTCCGACGGCAGCCCCGTGCTCAGGCGGGACTGGTACGGCCGACTCGCGGCCCTCACCGGCAGTCCGTCCCCCGCGTGGGCGGACGCCCGGGGGATGACGCCCGAAGGGCTCCCGCGCGGTCGGACGGCCGACAAACGGGTCGATCCCACGCGGCTCTTCCGCGATCTCGGCGTGACGCTCACCCATCCCGACGCGGCGGCCGCACTGGCCGCGCTCGTGGGCACGGAGCAGGCAGGCTGATGCCCCGTGTTCCCCGCCTGGCACGCGGGGAATGCCGCGCGGCACCGCGACGATGTCAGGGGAGCGCGGGGACGGCGGGCCTCGGCACCGCCGGGGTCGGCCGGAGCACCTCGGCACTCCGCGGCGCCTCGGCGACGGCCTCGGGCCGCACGAGCGCCTGCAGGTAATCCACGGTGACGTTCATCGCCTCGTCGAACCAGTAGTCTCGACGCACCACGGGCCGCTTCTGCGTCGCATCGAGTTCCTGCAGTTTCTTCTCCTCGTCATCCGCCGCCTTGCCCTCGTTCCACTGCCGTTCGAACTCCGCCTCGACGAGCGAGATCGTCTGCTCGTCCTTGCGGCGCTGGTAGCGGGCGACGTCGTCGGCGAGCTTCGCGAACTCCTTGCGCCCCTCGACGCGGGACTCGGACCGCTCGCGGAGCCGCTCGACGAGCGCCGCACTGACCCGGTCCACCGCGGTGTACCGCGCAGGCTGCACACGGTCGAAGGGGATGGCATGGTCGAGGTCGCCCTCCCCCACCGGCAGGTGCGTCGTGAGGCTCGGCAGCACGACGTCGCTTTTGACGCCCTCGAGCTGCGTGCTCGCGCCGCTCGGGCGGTAGAACTGCTGCATCGTGATCTTGATCGCGCCGAGCGAGGGCGCGTTGTCGAACCGCTGGAAGAGCTGCCGCCCGAGGTCGAGCAGGCTCTGCACCGTTCCCTTGCCGTGGGTCGCCTCGTCCCCCACGATGATCCCGCGCTGGTAGTCCTGGATCGCGCCGGCGAGGATCTCGCTCGCGCTGGCACTGAACTTGTTGGTGAGCACGACGAGCGGGCCTTCCCACGACACACCGGCCTCCGTGTCGTCGTACGGCCGCACCTGATGGTCGGCATCCTTGATCTGCACGACCGGACCACGGTCGATGAAGAGCCCCGTCAGCTTGATCGCCTCGGGGAGCGAGCCGCCGCCGTTGTTGCGCAGATCGAGCACGACGCCGTCGACGCCCTGCTCGCGAAACTGGTCGAGCAGCCGCCGGCAGTCCCGCGTGCTGCTCTTGTAGTCCGCCTGTCCCTGCTGGGCGCCCGCCATGTCCATGTAGAAGCTCGGGAGGTTGATCACCCCGATCCGCCACGGCGTGCCGTCCGCCTTCGCGCCGTGCTCGATCACCTCGCCGCGGGCCTCCGCGTCCTTCAGTTCGATCTTCGCACGCGTGATGTCGTAGACCTTCGGGGCCGTATCCCCGACCGGGACGACCTTGAGCCGCACGATCGTGCCCCGCTTGCCCCGGATGAGGCGCACCACCTCGTTGAGGTTCATGTCGACGACGTCGACGATCTCACCCTCGTTCCCCTGCCCGACCCCCACGACACGGTCCTTCGCCTTGAGGCGTCCGTCCTTGTCGGCGGCGCCGCCCGGCGTCAGCTCGACGATCGTCGTGTATCCGTCCTCGCCCTTGAGCTGCGCCCCGATGCCGTCGAGCTCGAGCTTCATGCCGATCTCGAAGTTCTTGAGCGTGTCGGGCGACATGAAGCTCGTGTGGGGATCGAAGCTGCTCGTGAGCGACGAGAGGAACGTCTCGAGGAGCTCGTCGGCGCTCATCTGGTGCATCCGCTTCGCGAAGCTGCGGTAGCGCCGCTGCAGCTTGTCCTTCGCCTCGTCGGGCGGAGTCTTTTCCATCCGCTGCACGAGGAGGTCGTACTTGATGCGCCGTCGCCAGACGTCCTCGGCCTCCGCGGCGTCGCGGGCCCAGCGGGTCGCCTTGCGGTCGATCACGATCGTCTCGGGAGCGGTGAAGTCGTGCTCCTGGACGATGAGTCGCTCGATGAGCGGCAGCCGCTCGTCGACCCGCTGGAGAAAGCGTTCGAGCACCTCGTAGGCGAATCCCACATCGCCGCGCTTCACCAGGTCGTCGAGCTGATCACGCCGCGCCGCGAAGGCGTCGACGTCGCTCTGCAGGAAGTAGACCTTCATCGGGTCGAGCGCCTCGAGGAAGGTGTCGAACCA
>Ga0172376_10001790_pt1 | contig 27097 bp, 21 predicted proteins | sample Lak35m_FD_121114 | JGI IMG/M metagenome (GOLD analysis project Ga0172376, IMG submission 121114) | Freshwater microbial communities from Kabuno Bay, South-Kivu, Congo - kab_092012_35m | ecosystem: Environmental > Aquatic > Freshwater > Lake | place: Democratic Republic of the Congo: South-Kivu...
GCGCCATCAACAGTTGACTTGATGAGTTTCACTTGGCCTTCGAGCCCTTTGACTTTGCCTTCAACAGCGTCGATCGAGTCCTTCCATTCGTCTTCCAATTGATCGGCCAGCCGGATGGTTTCGAGTCGCCGTGGGTCGTACTCAAGCTTGGCGCGGTCAAGCAAACTTTTGCCCCAATCCTTACCGAGCTTCTTCAGTTCGTCGGTGTAGCTGGGAGCGTTCGGGTCTTCGGGCTCGGGCGGGAGATTGGAGAGCAATCCCGAGTCCGCGCGCGGCGTGCCCCAACTGAGGCCCGTGATCGACGCCTTGTCGACAATGTAAGACCCCTTCGCGAGTGCGAAGCCGTCGATCTCACCAGTGAGGTCTGCGAACTCGATGAGGTTCGTGCCGGGTTTGTTGCGATTGGCGATCGCGACCTGCGTCATCTGCAAACGTGGCGGGAAGAATTTGGTCTCGAAGATCGGCAGATCAACCTTCGCTTTCACCGCCGTTTGTCCGGCAGTGACAAGTCCCACGCGGACCAGTGGATCAAAGCCATAAGTGAAGAAACTCCACACTCCGGCCACGATTAAGCCGCGAGAGATAATATAGCTCCAACGTGGACCTAAGCCGCCGCGCCGTGAGACTGGCGTTTCTGGAGTTGGCTCTGACACAGATGCCGGGATCGTTTGTGCGATTGTCGCGACAGTTTGTTGAGGCCCGATGGTTTGGTTTTCAGTCGTCATCCTGGACGGTTCCTTGAATCAATCGAAGACCATCATGGTCGTCATCAACAGCCTTCGTGACTTGTTGCCAGCTTTGAGTACCCGGCAGGCGGTAGTTCAAGGCGTAGAGCGAATCGCCGCAGACTAGGTAGTAGTCCTGACCGCAGATGCGAGTGCCATCGGCAGCGATGCGCGTGGTGTGATTTGTCGTCCACCCGGTTTGGTTTTGCTTCAGCCACTCCTGAAACGTGGCTTCTTCTTGTGAGCCAGGCGCGATTGGATCGTCGGTCAATTGGCCGTTCTCGTAACGCACGATGCGTGTGGGAGGGCCTAGTTCAGGAATGCCCCCCGCAGTCGTCGCGCAGCCAGTCAAGAACAGCAGCGCCGCGAAAACCAGTCGGGGGGACATGCGAACGCCTCCGTCATGTTGAACCGCACGTCTACGGCGGCGGATCAACGTGTTTCGTCAATTCAACTTTCCGGTCAACTCCGCGCCTTGTAGGACATGCACCACTTTGTAGCGTGCCAGCTTTTCGCCCCACTTGGGTGTGTATTTCGCAAAGATTGGCAACGTCGCCCAATAGACTGGCAACAACAGCGCGAGCCCCAAAACCGTCGAGCCCATCACCACGGTGTTGTTGAACCGTGTCCAAGGCACGAACGGCAGGTTGTAAAGTTCGGTCCAAGTGGCCTGGAGCGCGTCGTGAGTCAGAACTTCTTCGCCAATCTGATGCGAGAACGGATCGACAAAGATTCCCATCCAAGACACACAAAACGCGGTCAGCACACCGACACCAAGATTCACGCGCAGCGCGCCCAGGATGACCATCAACGTGATCGCGATGAGATTGCCTTTAGGCACAAGTCCAATTGCCACTCCCAACGCGCAGCCCAAAGCCATTTGCTGCGGAGTCGCATCGACAACGAGCGCCTTCGCAAACATGCGAATGGGTTTCAGGAAGAAGAACATCTGCAGTCCTTTGCGGGATGATCACTGAATTCACTCGTTCCGAGGCTCTGCCTCGGAACTAAAGTCGGTGAGGCTCTGCCTCAAGTCCAACAGCGAAACTAAAGTCGAACGGACACGAGGCAGAGCCTCCTGTCTGTGCGTTCCGAGGCGGAGCCTCGGAACGAGTGCTGCGTTTATCAATGAAATCGCGTTGACCCTGCGAGTGACGGATCTTTGATATTGGTCGACTCGACGGTTACGAGCTTGATGCCCAGTCCAATCTTTTCGGGTGCGGCGTTGTAAAGCCCCATGGCCTTCGGCAACGCCGCCCGCAAATCTGCCGCTCGTTGCGCATCGGACGGGTGCGTCGACATCCAGGCGGGTTGTTGCTTGCCGCCCTTGGCACCTCCGAAGCGTTCCCAGAAACGCGGCGCTTCGCTGGGATCGTATCCGGCTTTGGCGAGGAGATCGATACCGATGAGATCTGCTTCGCTCTCGTGCTTGCGGCTGTAAGGCAGCAAGACCCCGTACTCGGTCGTAACGCCATATGCGGTCTGCACGATCTTCTTTTTGGTGTCGTCCTGTTCTTGCATGACCCAATCCACGGCCTTGCCACCGAGGTTCTTGATGTTCTGTTGCGTCATGCGTTCGCCACCGTGTCGAGCCAATGCGTGCGCGATCTCGTGAGACATCACGACTGCCAACCCAGCTTCGCTTTCGCAGATGGGAATGATCCCTTCGTAGACCGCAACTTTTCCGCCTGGCAGACAGAACGCGTTTTGAGTCTCGGACTCGATGACCTTGAACTCCCAATCGAAGTCATCGCGACCAGCAACTGCGGCGATGCGTTTTCCGACTCGCTCGACCGCTTCGATATAGACTTGTTTCTTAGAGAGCGGTTCTTTTTGCAGGACTTCTTGATAGGCAGTCGCTCCCAGTTGCATTTCTTGCTGTTCGGGTACAAGCACGAGTTGTTGCCGTCCGCTGACTGGCGTGGTGCGGCAGCCCCAGCACACGAGGCAGACTCCGAAGAGACCGACGCCTACCGCCAGCAAACGCGATTGACGACGGACCAGTTGCGACACAGAAGCCTTGAGCAGCGCCATCTCCGAATCCTTGGAATGCAGCCTGCGAATGCAGAAGAGAAGGGAGGTCGAAGGGCTCGACCTATCAGACAGGAATGAGCTGGCACAGTGAGTCCGCCAGCGGAGGGGCGGGAGTGATACGAGATCGCCGAAAACGGACTCAAGACGACTTTCGAACAACGCTCGCTTGATCGGGACGTTGAAGCAGTTGCGGAGTTCGGTCAGCCGACGATCTCTTCGATGACGCGGCCGTCGAGGAAAGTCAGCCGCTCGTCGCGACCGAGATGCGGGAACGTGAGCTTGTGCTGATCGAGGCCCATCTGATGCAGCAGCGTCGCATGGATGTCACGAAAATGACATGGCTTCTCGACCGCCTTCAGCCCGATGTCATCAGTGGCTCCGACCGTGCGTCCGCCTTTGATGCCGCCGCCCGCCATCCACATGCTGAAGCCGAGATTGTGATGGTCGCGGCCTCGACCGGATTGAGCTTCGGGCGAACGTCCGAACTCGCCGCCCCACAACACAAGCGTTGTGTCGAGCAAGCCTCGGCGCTTGAGATCTGTCAGTAACGCCGCGACCGGCTGATCGGTCTCGGCGGCTTTGCGGAGATGATTCTCTTCGATGTCGCCGTGAGCGTCCCATTGCATGTTGCCCGGTCCGCCGCCGGAGACGACGCAGGTAAAACGCACTCCGGCCTCAACTAACTTGCGAGCCATCAAGCAGCGGCGGCCATAGTCGTCAGTCGGCTCGCGACCGATGCCGTAAAGATCGAGCGTCTCTTTGGTCTCGCGTGAGAGATCGAACAACTCGGGCGCTGCGGTCTGCATGCGGAAGGCAACGTCGTAAGCACTCAGCCGCGCGTTGAGTTCGTCGTCGTTCGGTGACGCTGAGGACGCATTGAGGTCCTTCAAGAACTGCAACGTGCGGCGGCGTTGTTCGAGCGACACATGACTCGGCAGATCGAGATTCAGCACGGGCCGAGCACCGGGGCGGAACATCGTCGGCTGATAGATCGCCGGTAAGAAGCCGGGGTTATACATCGGCTGACCGGCTTCGAGGGCTCCTTTGGGATCGGGCATCACGACGTAAGCGGGCAGCGATTGGCTCTCACTGCCGAGCCCGTATGTCAGCCATGAGCCCATGCTTGGAAAGCCGGGCACCGTGCGACCGGAGAAGAGTTCGTACTGAGCCGCCGAGTGGACGACCATGTCGCCAAAACACGACTTGATGACGGCGATGTCGTCGATGCACTGCGCGGTGTGAGGAAACAAATCGCTGACCGAGATGCCGCTCTCGCCGTACTGGCGAAACTTCCGCCGTGACCCGAGCAACCGCGCGGTGCTCTCGACGAACTGGTACTTCACGTCGCCGAAGGCCGCCGGTCGCTTCTGCCCGTCGAGTTTGTTGAGCAACGGTTTTTCATCGTACGAGTCAACGTGCGACGGTCCTCCGGCCATAAACAGGAACACGGTCGCATTGGCCTTTGCCGGAAGATGAGTCGCCTTCGGTGCGAGCGGGTTCGAATTGCTCGCCACCTTCGAGCCACTCGCCGCGCGAGCCTGCTCGTCATGCATCAAAGCCGCAAGCGCGAGTCCTCCGAACCCGCAACACCCATCACGAAAAAACTCCCGGCGAGAACGCGGCTGAGGCATGACTGATCCTCCGTTCGGAAGTTCTTGTGAGAATAGTTACCACTCGTTCCTAGGCTCTGCCTAGTCATGCCAGTGACGAGGTTCTGACTGGCGAGCTGTCCTCAGGTGTGTTGCTCTCGGACAGAAGTCAGAGCTTGGGGACGAGCCATGAATCGCTTATGCGGCGGTTGTCTCAGCCAATGCACGACGTCACCGTAGTCGTCGACGCTCGCAGCTTCGAGCTGAATGCAATCCCGCTTGAACTCGTCGCGGTCGACCATGAATGGATCCTTCTGTCGGCGCGATGTTTGTTAGCGCCATAATTACTGCGCCGAGGCGACGTCGGGTCTTAACTTCTTGGCGTCACGTAGATAGACGTGATTGATCTCGGCTTGTTTTTTGTCGGTGTTCCAGTGGATCAAAACGCGGATGCACAGCGGCATGGCTCCTGGCTTCGCGATTTCCGAAGCACACAGAAGCGGCACTTGATTCATACCAATGTGCCGAGCAGCTTCGGCGGGGAACGATGCGGTCAGGTCGGGTGAGGTTGTGAAGATGATCGACGCCAACTCTTCAAAGTCCGTGATCTCGTTCGCTCGCAGTACTTCTTGCAACAGTTCGCGCGTTGCTTCGAGAATTTCAGCGGAGGTGTCGGAGCTGACCGTCGTTGCTCCTCGAATACCACGGACGACCATGTCACAGAATCCTTACGAGGGTTGATAGGAACCCAGTTCAGAAGGGACTTACAGAATCGAATGGGCGTCGTGCCAATACGATTCATCCAACCGGCTCTCATGTTGAATTGCCGCTTTCTGCCCAGAAATTGACTGCTTCTGTTGAGCCAGTCGGGGCTCAGCGGGGCGGGATGGTAAACACGTCTTGCCTCGTTTTGGAGCCTTGACTTAGAACCCTCCGCCGGTCGCTGCGGCTAGCCTGGCAAGGATGCTTAGGCTTGCTGTGACCTCTCTGTTGATCGTTCACCCGAAGGAAATTCGCATGGAAGCGACAGTCGGTTTTCTTACTGCGCGCGTGCAGGGCGAGTTGCTCGGCGACCCCAACCATCTCATCCGGGATGCTCAAGCTCTGCGAAAAGCTGCGAGCGACTGCATTAGCTTCCTCGGCGATGAAACCCGCATTCGAGAACTCGAGCAGACTCGCGCCGGCGCGATCATTATCAGTTCGAAGAAGTTGAGTGAGCTGTCCGAAGTGCAACGAGCCTCCTTCAACTTCATCGTCGTGGCAGACCCTGTGGAGTCTTTCGTCGCGGTGTTGAAGCAGTTTCGCGCGGAACGAACTCGTCCAGCCATCGGTCTTTCGCATCGTGCTCTGATTGCGCCGTCAGCACAGATCGGTAGCAACACCAACGTCTATCCTGGAGCATCGATTGGCGAGCATGTCGTCATCGGATCGGACTGCGACATTCATCCTGGAGTCGTCTTGTGTGACGGTGTCGTCATTGGCAACGGAGTGACGATCTATCCCAACGCGGTGCTCTATCCAGACGTTGTTGTCGGCCAACGAGTCATCATTCATGCGGCCGCAGTGGTTGGAGCCGACGGCTTTGGATACCGCTTCAAAGGCGGTCGCTTTCACAAGATTCCGCAACTGGGATCCGTGCGAATCGAGGACGACGTCGAGATCGGTGCTTGTGCGACAATCGATCGTGGCATGATCGGTCCCACGGTCATTGGCGAAGGCACCAAGATCGATAACCTCGTGCAAGTGGCTCACAACTGCGAGATCGGCAAGCACAATGTCTGCGCGTCGCAGGTCGGTTTTTCCGGATCAGCGACAACTGGCGACTACGTCCGCATTGCCGGACAAGTTGGCATCGCAAATCAGGTACATCTGGGCGAGGGTTGCTCGCTGGGAGCGAAGTCGGGTGTGCATCGCGATATCCCCGCTGGCGAGACGCACGTTGGTTATCCCGCCCGTCCGCATGATGAAGCCTTCAAGATTGTGATGGCTGAGCAAAAGTTGCCCGAGATGCGGACCAAGCTTCGCGAACTCGAAAAGCAAGTCGCAAAGCTCGTGGCAGCCCTCAATGAACGCAGTCAGTCGGCTGAAGCCGCTTGATCGCATTTCACTCCGCTTTAAGCGGTGGTTCGCAGGTTCGCGTTTCGTTCACCTTCAAAGGCCTTTGCCGAGTTATGCAATTGCATCGCCCTGATGACGATACTGCTCGCATTGAACGCATTGGGTTGCTGGCCGGAGCTGGTCGGTTCCCCATCGTGTTCGCCGAGGCTGCGCGCAATCAGGGCTACTATGTGCATGGTGTTGGCGTACAAGGCATGGCCCCTGAAGAAGATTTGCGAGCCATCTGCCACTCGTATGAAGAAGTGGGGCTCGGCAAAGTTGGCAAGGCCATCGCGTCGTTCAAGCGACATGCCGTTGGCCATGTGGTCATGGCTGGCAAGATCGAGAAGACCGTTCTGTTTCAGCCTCGGCGATGGCTGCGCTTGCTGCCCGATTGGCGAACGATTCATCTCTTCTTTTCGTATGTCCGCGAGAACCGAAAGGACGACACGCTGTTGCTCGCGGTGATTCGTGAGTTCGAGCGTGATCGAATTACGTTTGGTTCCGCCTTGGGATATTGCCCGGAGCTTCTCGTGCAACACGGATTTTTGACTCGACGTAAGCCCACGGCGGCTCAATGGAAAGACATTCGCTTCGGTTGGGATACCGCGAAAGAACTGGGGCGACTCGACATCGGTCAATCCATTGCCGTCAATGACATGGCGGTGATTGCGGTGGAGGCGATCGAAGGTACTGACCGTTGCATTCGTCGCGCCGGCGAATTGTGTCGTCGAAGTGGCTTTACCATCGTGAAGGTCGCGAAGCCCCAACAAGATATGCGTTTCGATGTCCCGACAATCGGTCTGCAAACAATTCAAACCATGCACGAAGCCGGTGGTCGCTGCCTCGCGATAGAGAGTGGCATGACGATCATGCTGGACCAGCAAGATGTCATCGACTTGGCCGATAAACTTGGCATCGCAATTGTCTCGCTGAATGCCGAAGAAGTGCAGTTGAAGATGGCGTCCTGAGGCAATGAGTTCGCTGGACGTCTCCATAATCGGCCACTGAAACAATGGACGAAGCCCGCTTCTTAAGACTGATCTCGCGACCCGATCCGACGTTCGATGAGCGGGTGATGCGCGGAGTGCTGCGAGGTGCGTCTGAGATGTATTCAGTGGTCGCGCGCGCTCGAAATCTGCTGTTCGACTATGGCGTTTGTCGCAGTCATCCCGTCGCCGTGCCTGTGATCAGCATTGGTAACCTCACGACTGGAGGTACAGGTAAAACGCCGCTCGTCGCCTATGTGATCGAGTGGTTCAAACAGCGTGGTCTGCAGGTTGGAATAGTCAGTCGGGGTTATCGTTCGATCGGTGACCGGAACGATGAGAAGCTGGTGCTTGCACGGCTTTGCCCGGAAACCCCGCACGTGCAAGATCGAGATCGTATCGCGGCGATTCAGCGACTTTTGGTCGAGCAGCGAGTGACTGCGATTGTTGCCGACGACGCCTTTCAGCATCGCCGCTTGAGGCGAGACCTCGACGTGGTTTTGGTCGATGCTCTCAATCCTTGGGGGTATGGCTACTTATTGCCGCGCGGATTACTGCGCGAGTCGCAAGCGTCATTACGGCGAGCCGGACTGGTGATCATGACTCGCGCAAATCAAGTCGACATAGCTACTCGCTCTGCGATTTGGGATGAAGTGCGACGTTGGCGACCGGATACCGAACCCGTTGAGATTGCCTTTGATGCTGGCTGTTTGAAGCACCGCGATTCGGCAGGCGAGCAGGCGATTGCATTAGACAGCGAATGGGCTCGCTCTCAGTCTTTTTTTGCCTTTTGCGGTATCGGCAATCCAGCAGCCTTCGACGCGACACTACGGCAGAGCGGACTTCGCATCGTCGGCATACGAACGTTTTCGGATCATCACCACTACGCCGAACGTGACCTCACTGAACTTCAACAAGCTGCCGAGAGAACGATTGCCACGGCACTCGTCGCAACGCTCAAGGACGTCGTAAAACTGCCGAGCGACAACATCGGTGGGCATCCCGTTTGGTTTGTTGACATCGCAGCACGAGTCATGACCGGACAAGTCGTACTTGATGCGGCGTTGGAAAAAATCGCTGCCATTAATGGTAGCGCCGATTCCCAGCGCGAGGCCTCGTAAGGCAACCGCTGGGCGAGATCGACTCGTGGCAGTGTCTATTCCGCTGTTTTCTACTGGAGCACTTCGGTCTGCTTGCGATCAGTTTCTGCTGACGAAGTTGATTCAAAACTCGACAAGCAGTTTACGGAGATCACGATCGGAGACGCTCTTAATGCTTATAGATCTTGTGCTGCGGACGCCCCGAGAGGATTTGTTCTTTGCCCCAACTGGTGACGTCGCGGAAAGCTTGACTTTGAATGAAGCTTGCGAATGCCTGCTCGTCTGACCATTCACTGGTGATGAGATATGACGCACTGTCCGCGACGTCCTTCCACAAGGTGGACTGCGTATGCCCGGCAGCGGCCTTCAATGCTTCCAGTACTGCCGCAAATTTCGACTCGAAATCCTGCTGCTTGCCTTCGATGACGTGATAATTCATGCCGACGGTAACCATGTTGTCCTTCAGTTGATGATCGAGTGCGGAACGTTTGAGTGGAAATGTTATCGAGACGAGCTTGATCTACGACTGACTGATCCGCGTCCAGTCATAGTCCTTCTCTCATATTCTAGTGGCGTCGGGCTAAGATGGCCGCGACACGTTCGTGAAGCGCGCACTGGCGGCGTATCGACTCGTCTTCTCTATTGCCTGATCGCATCAAATCAGATGCTTTCTGAGATCGTTTAAGTGGCTTCTGCTTCCAGTGCGTTCGAGTTGCCGAAGTTGCGAATCGTTGTTGCGCAGAGCCAAACCTGCCACTGATGGCGAGACGCTGAATCAGAAACGGCAACCACAAAGGCCAGGTGCTAGCTCAAACGAAACGAGCGACATTACTCAAGTAACGTCGCTCGTCGAGTAGACCGCGAGAATGATCGCGACTCAGCTTAGTCCTCAGTTGCTACCAACACTGGTTCAGGCATTTGATCTGGGACTGAATCGACAAAGCCCTTCAAGTGCACGGCGCGAGTCGCATGTTGCAGCTTCTTCAACGCTTTCGACTCGATCTGACGGATGCGCTCGCGGGTCACTTTGAAGATGCGGCCCGTCTCTTCGAGCGTATAGCTGTAGCCGTCACCCAGTCCGTAACGCAGGCGAATGATCTCTCGCTCGCGATACGTGAGGCTCTTCAGCACGTGATCGATTTTGTCTTTCAGCATCTTGTGCATGGCCGACTCAGCCGGGGCCGAGTAGGTGTTGTCTTCGAGGAAGTCGCCGAAGCTGCTGTCTTCGCTCTCGCCAACAGGAGTATCCAGACTCACTGGATGCTTCCATGTCTTCATGATGCGTTCGGTCTCTTCGATGCTGAGACCAACTGCTTCTGAAAGCTCTTCGATCGTCGGCTCGCGACCAGTCTCCTGACGGATCTGCTCGCTCTTCGCCTTGAGGGTCGAAATGCTTTGGAACATGTGGACCGGAATGCGAATCGTGCGAGCATGATCTGCGACCGCACGCGTAATCGCCTGCCGAATCCACCATGTGGCGTACGTCGAAAACTTGTAGCCGCGACGGTACTCGTACTTTTCGACACCGCGCATCAGACCGGCATTGCCTTCCTGAATCAGGTCGAGGAACGACAAACCTCGGTTGCGATACTTCTTCGCAATCGACACGACGAGACGCAGGTTGCCACCAGAAAGCTTCTGCTTCGCGACGGTCCAGGCGTCGAATCGTTTCTTGATCTCCTTGCTGCGAGCGATGAATTCTTCGGGGTACTCGTGCGTCATCTCGACGAGTTCGACTAATTCTTTCTGCAGCAACTCGATGTCCGCCGCCGCACTTTGGCTGCGACGCCGCTTCAGCAGCGTAATCTGGCGAACCAATGTCTCCATTCGCTCAGCGATTTGATGCATGCGTTTCATCACCGGTTGCAACCGCTGAGTTCGGATGCTGCATTCTTCGCTCAGCGTGGCCATTCGTCGCCGACGTAGGCGAATGCGTTCTTTGGCTGCCTCTTTTTGATCGTCAGACGAATTGGGGTTGTTGCGGATCGCCCAGTCTTCGTCGCTCTTGGCCATGAGGGCTTGCAGAGTTGGAAGGTTAGTTGGAATACGGTTCTCGATCTGCTCCTTCTTGGAGTTTTCGGTGTCCGAAGTTCGCAACGTGCGTTCGAAAGGCAGTTCACGAGACATCACTTTTTCGAGAGTCTCGATGCAGATTCGCAACGAGAAGCAGCTTTCCATCGTCGTACGACGGAAGCGCTTGCGAGTGATCTCGATCGTTTTTGCGAGGAAGATTTCTTTCTCACGCGTGAGCAGCGGGATATTGCCCATCTGGCTCAAGTACATGCGGATCGGATCGCGCGACGAGAGTGTCGACTCGGGACCGATCAATGGCTTCAGAACCGAGTTCAACTCTTGCTGTTGAACTTTTTTTGCATGCTCGTCCTCCGGGTTCTCTTCTTCCTCGGGGACGTCAGGATCTTGGATGAGATCCATCTTGATGTCGTCCAACAGCATGATCAGCTCATCGACCATGCGCGGATCACCGCCTTCATCAGGCAACCACTCGTCGACTTGTTGGTAGGTAAAGAAGCCCCGCTTCTTGGCCACCGCGAGCATGTCTTGGAGCGTCTCGTCGAATCGAAACACGTTGTTACCCTTTCCTGCGAAATCGTTCAGTTCACACGGCCGTGTGGAAGTCATCGCATCTACAAAATCTGCTTGTCGTACCCTCGAACCTGCTTCGTCGATTCTTCATTTTCTTGTGGCGTTCGCAACAACCACTTCGCCTCCGAGAGCGAAGAGTCGAAGACTCGCCGTGCAACTCTCCCTTGACCGACAACTCACGCCAGTCGTCCTGCTTCAGCAATCCCACAAGTTCTCCCAAATACGCACAAACCACTGCCCTGATGGGGAAAGGATCACGACTACAACGAGGTGCGACACCTCATGATGAGACAATGCTCGCGTCAGTGACTTTCAAGCAGGGTAAGACCGACACTCGACGAGTCGGTCAACGCCAGTCGTTTCCAAACGCCTTCCGTGCCTAGAACGAGAGCGCAGCAGTTGGGTTTCTGTGGAGAATTTGCCAAGAGGTCACGGACTCACTGGGTTCAACTTGTCCTAAGTTGAGGATGCCACAGCGGTTGATTCGTCCCAACGGACCAGTTTGGCGAGGGATTGCACTCCGATGCTACCAAATGCAACTGAGCCGTCCACGCACAAAGTCGCGACGATTCGGCAATTTGTAACATCCGACAGCATCTCGAAAGAGGGGGGCTCGGCGTTCCTGATGAGTGCGGCACTCGCATTCCATTGAAACCAACTTTCTAAGCGGCAGCGTGCAGGACAGAGGTGCGGTCTCAGATGCAATCGGCAACGGGGACTTCCGCGAAGTGGTGCAAGGTGGCTCTGGCGGTCATTCCGCGAGTTCGTCTTGAGCGAGACGACTGTGAGTGACGCTCGATTTGAGGCCTCATTGCGACTTCGATGGCTCTGCACCGCAAGAGCCGATTGCGGTTCTGATTATCGTCGAGACTGATGCAATGTCGGATGACACCAGTCGGCGAAATCGAGGACCGCTCCAAGATCGGCGGGGTGAGTCACCAAACTCAGGCGCTTCGCCCCGCTCACAGAAATTGTCGGAGTTCGGAGTGGGCCGTCCCGACCATGCAGTTTAGGACTGCGCCAAACTTCGCGGCTATCAACGATGATTTCGAATTCAACGGTTCCTCCAGCGCCTGCGCAGTCATCAACTCCAACGACCGCCGAAAAACTTTGATCCGTTGGTCTGAGATCCCAAGACAAACGCGTTCCTGCTGGAACGCCATATCCATTCGCAAACGGCACGCCATCGATCAACATCGGCCCACCCAAGACATTCATGTTCGAGAGTGCTTGACGATTTGTGCCCAGTAATTTCTGTTGGACGATTTCGTCCGGCGTTCGATCTCCGAGTGGCTGCGCGTGCTCATGCACGAAACGCAGCTCTGCAATTGCGATCGTGGGCAGTTTGAGCGCAAAGCCCGATACCGACCTCGCTAGGCAAAACTCGCCTTGCATGATCAGTTCTTCCAAGCACAGCACAGAGCCTTCAGTCAGCACCGCCCACGCAAACCGGACGGGCCGTTTTGGTGTTGTGATCAATGCGGGATTTAGTGCCACTGAGCGAACGGCACTGAAGTCCGACCTCACCTCTCCGAGCGAGGTCTTGGTTCGAAACTTCGCATCAGCGAGTCCCAAGAATTCGCCATCGATACGATCGCCGTTTTTGAGCTGGATGAGATCCGACTCGTCATTGCGTTGCGTCAGCCGACGCCAATCAAGCCCTTGTCGAAACGGATCGCTGGGGAGCGCGAGCGTGAAGCCACGACAGGCTTCCAAGGGAACTTGTTGCGCGGGTAACGCTGGCAGTCGCGTCAGGCTGACGGTCAGAGAGTCCTCATCAATCACGCTCGGCATCGCACGGAGTCGTTCGCCGCTCGTGAGCACGACCCAACCGCTGCCTGCAATGGGCGCGATCGCGCGGAGTCGACTGTCACCAATCTGCATCCCGACGATCGTGTCGATGGGCAGTGTCTGCCGAGTTTGTGGAGCGGTTTCGATGACGGCTTGCTGCAAGCCACCGGAGATCCAGTGGCCTTTCAGCGATTCAGCGCCGACACGTTCGACGATCACCACTACGGCGGCCTGACTCGCCGAGGCCATGAAGATCAACATCATCGCTGTCAACGCGATGACTGGTCGAGCAGCACGCTTGCGAACCGACTCGAACATGTCGCTGGTTTCCCGCTGACGCACAACGTTTCGAAGCCACAGATTCCAGATTTAAGCGGCATTCGTTTCCAGGTAGGCCTGGGAACAAAATGAGAGCCGACGACCACTTAGCCATTCAAGCCGGACAGCACGCCGGTGCTGTCGCCAAGGAACGGGACTTTGACATCCGCGCGATCCAACATCGCGAGCCACAAATTGTTAAGTGGCGTCTCTTTCGCGTATTTGATGTGTCGACCTTGATGCACCGTGCCGCCGCCTTGTCCGGCGAGCAAAATGGGCAAGTCATCGTGATTGTGCGCATTGCCGTCCGAGTTGCCGCTGCCGTAGGCGATCAAGCAATGATCCAGCAGCGTGCCGTCACCTTCAGAGACCGACTTGAGCTTGCTCAACAAGTAAGCGAACTGCGTCAAATGGAACTTGTTGATGTCGCGCAGCTTGTGTTTCTTGGCTTGATCGTTGCCGTGATGCGAGAGGTCGTGATGCCCTTCCGAGACGTTGATGAAGGGATACGGCTTGTTGCTGCCTTCATTCGCGAACACAAACGTGCTGACGCGCGTCACATCGGTTTGAAATCCGAGTACGAGTAAGTCGCACATCAAACGAATGTGCTCTTGATAGTCCTTCGGAATGCCATCTGGCTTCGCGTATTCAGGCATCTTGATCTCGGGCAACTTTGCCGCACGCTCGATGCGGAGTTCAATGTCGCGGATCGACGTGAAGTATTCGTCGAGCTTGCGGCGATCGCTGACACTGACTTTGCCTTGCAGGTCATTCGCTTCTGCCCGGACCAGATCGAGGACGCTCTTGCGTGTCTTGTCGCGTTTCGCCCGATCGGCGTCAGGGACTTGCGAGAACAGGCGTTCGAAGACGAGTTTGGGATTCACCTCTTTGGGGAGCGGTTGAGTCGCCGAACGCCACGACATCGTCGACGAATAAACGCACGAGTAACCCGAGTCGCAGTTGCCTGCCATGGCGCCTGCTTCGCATCCAATCTCTAACGAGGCCAATCGTGTTTGATCGCCAATGCGTGAGGCCGCGACTTGATCGACCGAAATGCCGGCGCGGATGTCAGTGCCGTCGGTCTTGCGCGGTTGTGCTCCGGTGAGGAATGCGGACAGCGCGCGAGCGTGATCGCCGCCACCGTCGCCATGGGCTCGGGCTTTATCTGCAGTCAGCCCCGTCAAGACCGAGAAGTCCTTGCGCACCTCTTTGAGTGGTTCCAAGATCGTCGGCAGTTCGAACTCGCTGCCCTCGGTGGTTGGCGTCCAGTCGGCCATATTCACGCCGTTCGGCACATACACAAAGGCGAGCCGATTCGGAGCTTTCTTGGCCTTCGAGTCTTCGTTGGCCCACGAAGTCAATGGTCCCATTGTTTCGAGCCACGGCAGTGCCATCGTCGCTCCGAGGCCGCGCAGCACAGTTCGCCGAGAGAGACGTCGTGAATGACTCATAGGTTATTCCTTTCCTCGTCGTAGACGGAACGGATCGCTGGCGGCGATCCCTGAGACCAGTGTCGAAAACTTGAAATCGTTTTTAGCTAATGCGGCACATACTTTGTCGATCGTCGGCTTATCGTAGTACTCCAATCCGCGACCGAGCGCATAAGTCAGCATCTTTTCGGCAACGCAACGAGCGAAGAGATCCTGCTTCTCTTTGAGGATCGCCTTCAGCTCTGCCGGACCTTGAAACTTCTTTCCGCCAGGCAATTCGCCAGATGGATCAATCTCGAAGTCTCCGTCCTTCTGTCGATAGCTCCCGATCGCATTGTAATTCTCAAACGCGAATCCAAGCGGGTCCATGCTGGCATGACAGTTCGCGCAGGCTGGATTCTGACGATGTTGCTCCATTCGCTGACGGAGCGAGCCGGTCAGCGGTTGACCGTCGTTCTTATCGAGTTCCGGGACATTCGGTGGAGGCGGCGGAGGCGGCGTGCCGAGCAATTGTTCGAGCACCCAACGTCCACGCTTCACCGGCGAGGTGCGCGTCGGATTCGATGTCACCGTCAACACGCTCGCTTGCAGCAACAAACCGCCGCGATCCGCGCCATCGAGTGACACACGCACAAAGTTGAAGCCGCGAATCGGTTGCCCGCCGGGCTTCGACGGCTTCTTTCCGGCAAGCGTCCCGTTGGTGTCGACGATGCCATAATGCCGAGCGAGCGGTTCATTGAGGTATGTGAAATCCGCTGCGATCAGATCGAGCAAGCTGCGGTCTTCTCGAATGATTTCACCGAGGAACAGCTTCGTCTCTTTGAACATCGACTTCCGCAGAAACTCATTGAACGATGGAAAGAGCTTTTGATCCGGCGCGGCCAGTTGCAGTCGTCCCAGTTGCAACCACTGCATTGCGAAATTGTCGACGAGCGCCTCAGCCTTCTTGTCCTTAAGCATGCGTTTGACTTGCGCATCGAGGTTGGCCGTCAACTGCTGTTTCGCTGCCAAGTCGGTCAGCTCCGCGTCAGGTACCGAGCTCCATAGGAAGTACGAAAGCCGTGACGCGAGTTGGTACTCGTCGATGGCGACGGACTCCGCTGTCGTCGGCTGGTCATCTAATTCAAACCGGAAGAGAAACTTCGGCGAGACTAGTGCGGCTTGGATGGCGAGCTGCAAGCCGGCTTCCCACTTCTCTCCGCTAGCGACTGCTTCGTCGACGATTTTCGCATAGCGCTCAACTTCGACGGAGGTCGCCGGACGGCGGAACGCGCGGCTCAAGAACCGTGACATGATCTCACGATTCTGTTCTGCCTGCGGTTTGTCGGACTGCGGGCCGACGATCTCGCGCTGCGCGAGCGGTCGTTGTTCGAGCGGGCCTTCCGACCAAATGTGCTCGACAAATAATTGTGGAGGCTCTTCACCTTCCGGCGGCTTCACGACGGCAATGCCTGCTCGTTGAACGTCGCCACGGCGGCTGATGGGAAACTCGATTTGATCAAGCTTCTTGGCATCCCGCGCGGTGATCTCGAAGACTTTCAGAATCTTGAGCGGCTTATTGTTTTTCACCGCCGCGCCAAGGAGTGTATCGACGTCCGCATCGGGCGACGGATCGCTGATGTTCCCCCCTGACAGGAACAGCGCGACCTTTACTGGCGACGTACCTTTCGTCTCCGCATATAGATTGGCTCGCAGCATGAGATCGTCATCCGCCGAGAACTTCAGATAATCGGCGGGCGCGGTGAATGGGCCCGAGACCGTCGGATCAGCATCCGTCGGGTTCATCAGGCGAAAGCGGCCTTGCGGCGTCTTTCCGTTATTGGGCTGCAAGAAACGTCCCGACAAATACCGACGCGGCACGGCTGGCACATTGACGAGAATCGCGCGTTGGGCAATCGATTCCGCTGCGGCAAGGTAACGCTCCATTAAGACCGGCGAGAGCGTAAGCACATCACCGATGTTGTCGAACCCATGTCCAACATCGTCCGACGGGAAATCTTCGGCAGGCTTGATGTCAAAATGGAAGAGGTCACGAATGGTGTTGTTGTATTCGGTCTTGTTGAGTCGTCGGACGGTGACACGCCCCGGATCGGGCTTCGCGTTCTTGTCGGCGTTCTCAAAGACGTTTTTGACCGCTTTGACAAATGCTTCTTTGTCCGCGAGCGGCGGTTGCGGAGCCTCTTCGGGCGGCATTTCGCCCTCACGTACCATCTCAGCGAGTTGCTCCCATTTCTTGCGGGCCTTGAGCAGCGACAATTCGTCCTTGAAGGTCAGCAACGACAAGCCAGCTTTTGGATTGTTATCGCCATGACACGTCACGCAGTATTTCTGCAGGAAGCCGGTCATCGTCGCAGGCAAGGGCGGGGATGGTTTTGGGTCTTGAGCAACAGCGTTCGCGGCATACAGCGCAAGGCCACAGAGAACGGTCGCCGAAAGCGGTCGAGTCATAATGCAAGCCGGGCGGGATGGAGGCAGGAAGATGCTGGCGGGAATGGAACTCGATTCTGCCGAGGTTCCTAGTGAGACTCAAGCAGCTTCTCGGAGTCGGCTGAAGAAGGACCGCAGCTCAAGAGAGTGCCGCGTGTATTGACGCCATTCCGTAGAACGGACGCCTGCAGTGCAAGCCTGATTGCCAGACTTCCGAAGTCTTCGCGCCTTCGGAAGTCTGAACCATCTGATTGCGCAGGGGGTTCTGCGGACGCCGATTACTTCGGCAATTCACGCTTTCGCGAGGCATAGTCTGCGACGTGCGTGGGGAAGTAGTCCCCTGTCATCCAACGCACCAGCAACTCAAGTTCATCGCTGCGCAACTTGTCGCCATAAGCCGGCATGCGGTTCTTCTTGCCGTAGAACTGCTCGGAGCCGGGGTTCTTGAGGAACGCTGTCAGCCATTCCTTCGAGCCGTAGCCCGCGAGGTCCGGGTAGCCGTTGCCGGAATCCGTAAGCTCAAACTTACTGCCCAATTTGTCGTGACAGTTCGAGCATTGATTACCGATCTCAGAGCCGTCCTTGAGCTTGCCGCCGTTCAAGATTTCCTGGCCACGCGCGGCGAGCTTCTCGTCGATCTTGTCGACGGAGGCTCGGTTACGTTGAGCCACCAAGAACTCAACGACCGCGCTCAGGTCGTCCGCGTTTTCTGGTTTGCTGAGGAGTTTTGCATATTCATCGTTTACTGCGGCGGCCATTTCGGACTCATCTGGATGGATGAACTCAACCTCCTTGCCGTCAGCCTTCGCCTTAGAATCATCCTTAAACCATTGCGCGTTTTTCAGCGGGCCGAAGTGCTTGGAGTAGTCGAGTAGCACGGCCTTCATCCAGTCGCGTGAACCGAAGTCGGCCAAGTCGGTCGCCTCCGGCTGAGCGACGACTTTCTTGGCATGCGACGGATTATTTTGCGTCGCTGGATCGTTTGGATCATTGGTCATCAGTAAACGCCCACGACCATTATGACCTTCATAGCGATGGCAACCCGCGCAATGCTTAGCGAAGAGCTTCGGTCCTTGTGTGAAGGGATCCTTCCTCAACAGCGAAACAGCACCGTCAACCGGGATCATGGTGTCGCTTTGAGCCAATTCGCGGATGCGATGCGAATCACGTTCTGCCTCGCGGAGTGCCATTTGGTGATCGTCATTGGCATTGTCCTCGACGATCGCCATCACGGTCAGCAAACCCGCACCGCCCGCAATGAGCCACAAGAAAGCGACGTTGAACTTATGCCCCCACTTAACCCGTGCGATGAGTGGCGCAGCCGCTAGCACCGTGAAGAGGAAGCCGGGGAAATGGATCGCTCCGAAAGCCAGTCCGAGATGCTCGACCGCTTCGAACTTGAGGAAGCGGAAGAGGAATAAGAAGTACCACTCGGGTCGCGCGGCTTCGAAGGCATCTGCCGGGTCGGCGGGTGGATTGAGTTCCGCACCTTTGAAGATCGCGAACCCCATCACGACCGCGAGCACTCCGAGCGCGGCGACGGCGTCTTTCAAAACTTGGTCGGGCCAGAACGTCGCGTCAGCGGCTTTCAGCGGCGTCTTGGCATGAATGCCATGTCGTCGAAAGACGTAAATGTGCAGCGCTAGGAAGCCGATCAACGCCGCTGGCAGAATCACCACATGCATCGCCAGAAAGCGGCTAATCGTCGCGTGGCCATACTCGTTGCCGCCTTGTGCAATCGTCTGCAACGCCGGGCCAACCAAGGGCGTCGCGCTCATGATCTTTGTCGAGACCTGTGTCGCGTAATAACCCTTCTGATCCCACGGTAAGAGATAGCCGGTCAACCCCAGTCCGAGCACGATCTGCATCAGGATCAGACCGAGCCAATAGTTGACCTCGCGCGGCGCTTTGTAAGCTCCGTCCACGATGATCTGGATCAAGTGGAACGCGAGCAGCACGGTCATGGCTTGCGCGGCAAAGTGATGAATGCCGCGCACCAGCCAGCCCAGTGTCATCTGTTCTTGAATATAATAGACACTCTCCCAAGCGGTCTGCGTGCTGCCCGAGTAGGCGGTCAGCAAAAAGATGCCGGTAATCATCTGCAACGAGAACGTGAAGACGAGCGCGCTGCCCCAGACGTAACGCCACCGCGCCCCACCCGGAATACGTTCAAACAACGCTTCGTGCATCAGGCCCTTGATCCCCGTACGGTGATCCAGCCAAGCGAGTAATTGCTGCATCATGTCACCACCTTTTCGCTTGTCGCCCCTCGGAAGTTCTGGAACTTGATCCAGATGTCGTGGCCTTCAACCTTCACTTCGAGGCTGTCCATATCGCGCGGTGGGATTTGATTGAGCTTTTTGCCGTCGAGCGCGAACGCACTCGTATGGCAGGGGCAGTAGAAGTCACCTTGAGCATTGCGATGCTCGATGGCACAGCCCAAATGCGGGCACGTCACGTTGAAGGCGATGACTTGGTTATTGATCTTCCGCAGCCACACCGCACCAATGGGCTGATTGGGCTGCTTGTTCCAAGCATTGATGATGTCGTCGAAGACCGTGAATTTCTGAGGTGCTCCGTCATTGGGCAACCCCTCAACGCTGATGGCCATTTTGATGAAGCCGTCGGCGTCTTTGACGACACCGCCGGTCCCGCTGCCCGCTTTGCGTGTCTTGGGCATCAGCGGATCAAGGAAGAATGCCAAGCCGGCGATGCTTGGAATCGCTCCTGCGAGCAAACCCAGTGCTCCGGCGGCAAACTTGTAAAGAAAACCGCGGCGCGGGGGCGTGTGGCCCGAGCAATGACAATCCGCGCAAGAGCCCTCGGCTCCCGGAGGTGCGGGCGCGTGACTACTCATAGAGCGTCCTTGTGGTGCTATGGGAAAATCAAACGGTGGGAGAAAGATGAGTTGCAGTCGGTGGGTTGGGGATCGCAGTTTCATGCGAACAGCGGTGTGTGGTAGGCCGCTGAAATGCCGCATGTCTGAGGCGTTAAAGTGGGCCAAGATTGTGCTCGCGAGGTCTCGGATTGCAAGCCGTCGATTCGAGTGACTTAAGACTTCGAACGAAACAGCATCCGATGAACTGACACTTCAGTCATAGCTGACTTCTACTAAGTACAACCCCCGCGCTGGGGCGGTATCTCCGGCTTCGGCGCGGCTCATGGCGTCACGGATGCGGCGGACCTCGGCGGGGCCATAGTGGCCTCGCCCAGCCGGGACGAGCGTGCCGACAATGGTTCTTACCATGTTGTAGAGAAAACCGTTTGCGACGATTTCGATCCAGATATAGTCGCCGGCATCATCCTCAACGAGCGGCAGATCGCCTGTCGAAAAGCCCAGCGGGCAGAAGCGATGCCGTTTGATTGTCAGTTCGTAGACGGTACGAACACTCGTTGCTTTGTTTGGCCAGTTGGTTTCAAAGCTGCGGAAGTCGTGCCTGCCGATCAGTTCTTGAGCCGCCGCATGCATCGCTGTTGAATCGAGCGCGGCGTGATAGTGCCAGACATAAGTCCGCAAGAACGGATTGTGAATCCGGCTGTTGTGAATGACATACCGATATCGCTTGCGCTTCGCTGAAAACGTGGCGTGAAATTCGAGATCAACCTCGGCGATGTCCCGTAGTTGGATGTCATCCGGCAGGAAGTTTTGGATCGCTTTGCGAAATCCCTCAGCGGGGATTTTCGAGTCCGTTTTGAAACTCGCGACCTGGCCGAGCGCATGCACTCCCGAGTCGGTGCGACCGGCAGAAAGCAAGTTGACGTCTTCACCCGAAGCACGCTTGATAGCTTTTGTCACCACTTCTTGGACCGAGAGGCCATTGGGCTGCACCTGCCAACCGACATACCGAGTGCTATCATAAGCGAGAGTCATACGCAGGTTGCGAGTCAAAGTCGGGGGCCTTTCGAAAGAGATTCGGCTGGCACGGAGAGGCTGTGATGAGTTGACGAGGAACACGTTTCCAACGTGCTCATCCCGTTGTCGTTGAGGCTCGTTAGAAACGTGTGCCACGAAAAGATCACTGCCTCTCCACGAAAACCGACATCGCGGGCACTGCAAGATACCACCCGGCGCACTCATCGCGAGTCGGCGACGATTCCGAAACGGGCTGCTATTCTTCCCGCCATTCAACGACTTCTTCATTGCTTTAGGACACTCGTACGCATGAAACCAGCGGCTCGACAGACTCGTGCATTCTTGATGGATCTCTTTGAAAAGCACGGGTTCTATCCGCGGCATGACCTCGGTCAGAATTTCTTGATCGACCTCAATATCCTGGACGTCATCGTGCGCGAGGCGGCTTTTACGCGGGATGATGTTGTCCTCGAAGTGGGCGCCGGAACGGGCGGACTCACCTCGCATATGGCTGTCGAAGCGGGGCACATTGTCTCGGTTGAGTATGACCGCAACATGTTTGGACTCGCGACCGAGCACGCCGGAGTCTTTCCCAATGTGACGCTGCTGAACTGCGACGCCTTGCGGAATAAGAACCATCTCGCCAACGAAGTCCTCGCCGAAATTCAAAAGCAGTTAGATGTTGATCCCAACCGGTCGCTGAAGTTTGTGGCCAACCTGCCGTACAACATCGCGACGCCATTGATTTCGAATTTGATCGCCACCGATCTCCCTTGGACGAAGATTGTCGTCATGGTGCAGCTTGAGTTGGCTGAGCGCATGGCCGCTGGACCTCACATTTCGAACTACAACGGCCTGTCGGTTTGGATCCAGTCGCAGGCCGATGTGAAGATCGTTCGCCGTATCCCGCCGACCGTTTTTTGGCCCCGTCCCGATGTGAACTCGGCCATCATTAGCATCACCCCAGTGCCTGAGCGAAGAGCTCAAATCAAGGATCGCAAGTTCTTTCAGAACTACATCCGCATGGTCTTCACGCAACGCCGCAAAATGCTGCGGAAAGTGACTGTTGGAGTGCTCGGCAACGACCTTTCTAAAACTGCGATTGATGCCGTATTTGAAGCTGAAGGACTGACCCAGACGACACGTGCTGAAGAGCTATTTCCGGCGCAATTGGTCTCGCTATCGAACCGACTTCAAGACGCTATTCTTCGCCGGGATGAGAGCGGCGGCTAAATCCGCGAAGCCAATGCCACCGCGTTGCCAACTCCTCAAGGACTCATCCCATGCTTGATCGCATCGTCACTCAAGGCATCACCTTTGACGACGTGCTGCTCGAACCGGCTTACTCGGAAATTCTTCCGTCTGAGTGCGATATCTCCTCAAGGCTCACGAACAACATCCGGCTGAACGTGCCGGTCATCAGCAGCCCGATGGACACCGTCACCGAGAGCGATATGGCGATCGCTCTCGCTCAAGAAGGCGGTATCGGCATCATCCATAAGAACCTGTCGGTCGAGGATCAGACGCTGCAAGTCGATCGCGTGAAGCGGTCCGAGCACGGCGTCATCGTCGATCCGGTCACGATGACCCCTGATGAAAGCGTCGCGGACCTGCGCCGCATGATGGATCAGCGAAATATCGGCGGCGTTCCGATCGTCTCAAAGGATGGCAAGCTGCGGGGCATCATCACTCGCCGCGACCTGCGCTTCCTCGAAAAGGACGATCAGCGCATCGAAGAGGTCATGACGAAGGGCAAGCTCGTCACGGCTCACGAAAACACCGACTTAGTCTCAGCACAACGAATACTCCTAGAAAACAAAGTGGAGAAACTCTTACTGATTGACGATGAATACCGATTGAAGGGGCTCATCACGATCAAGGACATCGACAAGAACCTGCGCTACCCTCGCGCTTCGAAAGATTCACGAGGGCGACTGCGTGTCGGTGCGGCGATCGGAGTGGGCGACTTTGCTCGGGCGGAGAGTTTGCTCAAGGCCGGAGTGGATGTGCTGACCGTCGATAGTGCTCACGGGCATTCCAAGAACGTGATCGAGACGGTTCGCGAGCTGAAGCGGCAATGGTCGATCGACGTGATCGCCGGCAATGTGGCGACGGAAGAAGGTGCTCGGGATCTGGTGAAAGCCGGAGTCGACGCCGTGAAGGTCGGCATTGGACCGGGTTCGATCTGCACAACGCGGATCATCTCGGGAGTCGGCGTGCCGCAACTGACTGCAATTTCAAACGCTGTGCGCGGTGCTGCGGGAGCTGTCCCGATCATTGCTGACGGCGGAATCCGCTATAGCGGCGACATCACAAAAGCGCTGGCCATTGGAGCGAGCACCGTGATGTTGGGAGGGCTGCTGGCCGGTCTCGAAGAAAGTCCTGGCGAGATGATTCTGTATCAGGGCCGGTCATTTAAGCGTTACCGAGGAATGGGTTCGCTCGGTGCGATGGTCAAAGGCAGCAGCGAGCGCTACCGACAAGGTCCCGAGGGAAAAGACGATGCCCGCAAGCTCGTCCCCGAAGGCGTTGAAGGTCGAGTGCCTTATAAAGGTCCGCTGTCGACGTTCCTCTATCAGTTGATCGGGGGGCTGCGGGCCGGAATGGGTTACTTGGGAGCAAGGACGATTCCCGAGTTACAGAAAGCTCGGTTCATTCAAATCACCGCGGCTTCGGTTAGGGAGAACCATCCCCATGACATTTCAATTACACAGGAAGCACCCAACTACAGCGCTGAGCACGCTACTTAGCACGGCTCTTGTGGCCGGGCTGATGAGCAGCCCGGCAGCGACTCAAGCGGCCGATCCGCCGTCGTCGCCCCTGCAAAAGTTCTTACAGCGCTCGCCGGATAAAGACTGGGAGCATCTCAAAGAAGAGGCTCGCAAGCGCCGCGAAGCCCAAGAGGCCGAGCGAGCCAAACGTGTCGTGCGTCCGTACGTGTCGTCACCGTCACTCGCGCCCCAACTGCCGGAGTATAGTCCGCCACAACCAGAGCCGACTCCGCATGTTGCTCCGACCTCACCGGCTATTCATTCGCCGATTACTCCGCAGAATTACCAGCCGGTTCGCACGCTGAGCCCCAGTGTGATCGAGGCGAGTTACCAAAACACGACGTCGGACCCGAAGAAGCTCAAGAGCATTACGTCGATTATGCCGTATGCGGACTATCTGCCCGAAGGTGTGATGCGTACGGATATTGATCCATCTTTGCAGAAGCCCGAAGAAGTCGGTCTCGGTGACGACGTTGTCACGGGCCGAGCGATGCAGTCGACCTGTTTTCAATGGCAAGCGTCCAACATTTATCACAACCCGCTGTACTTCGAAGACCCCGCTTTCGAGCGATATGGCCACTCTTGGCATCCAGTCGTCCAGCCGTTTGTTTCGGTCGGTCGATTCAGCACGCAGCTTGTTGGTCTGCCATATCAAATGGCGATCGACGGTCCGTGTAAGAAGATGTATCCGCTGGGTTGGTACCGCCCTGGTGATTGTGCTCCCAAGTTGATTCCGCAGGTTCCATGGAACACGAAAGCGGCGATCGTTCAAGGAGCTGCGACGACCGGTGCCGTGTTTGCATTACCTTAAGGTATGGTGATTCCCTGACGGATTATTGAGGAGCACGCTCGCGGGCGTGCTCCTTTCGTTTTTGGAGAGCGAGTCGATAGGAATGACATCTCGACCGACTATTCGGGCCGGTTCTCTCCATCAAAAGGACTGTGATGATGACGACTCAGCAAGCCGCACTGGATGTTCTCGCTCGATTGGGCGTCCCTGCGCCGCTCGCGGCGATCGCGATTGGTGACGACTGGCAACAAGGCCATGGCTCGGCATGTGTGGCGCGATCGCCGATCGACGGTTCGATCCTGGCCAGCATCACCAACGCGACCAGCACGCAATGTCAGCCTGTCAACAATGCTGCTCAGCGTGCGTTTGAGTCCTGGCGAGTTGTCCCGGCGCCGCGTCGCGGTGAGTTTGTGAGACGACTTGGCGAACGACTGCGAGCCTGCAAAGCGGACCTTGCAGAATTGGTGACTCTGGAAGCTGGCAAGATCACTCAAGAGGCACTCGGTGAAGTGCAAGAGATGATCGACATCGCTGACTTCGCGGTGGGCCTTAGTCGCCAGTTGCACGGCTTGACCATCGCCAGTGAACGACCGGGGCATCGGTTGATGGAGCAATGGCATCCGTTGGGAGTGGTTGGTGTCATCACCGCGTTCAATTTTCCTGTCGCGGTGTGGGCTTGGAATGCCATGTTGGCTTGGGTCTGCGGGGATACTGTGGTGTGGAAACCATCGCCGAAGACGCCGCTCACTGCGCTGGCGTGCCAGGCGATCGTCAATCAAGTCCGCGCTGAGATGCCTGATGTGCCCGCCGCCGTTTCGTGCGTCCTCGTCGGGGAACGCGATGTCGGCGAGTCCCTCTGCGAAGACGCTCGCTTGCCATTGATCTCTGCAACGGGTTCGGTGGCCATGGGCCGCTCAGTCGCTCAAATGGTGGCTGGTCGCCTCGGTCGTTCGTTGCTCGAACTGGGTGGGAACAACGGCATGCTGGTGATGCCCACTGCGGATTTGGAATTGACGGTTCGTTCGGCAGTCTTTGCGGCTGCCGGGACCTGCGGTCAACGCTGTACGACGCTGCGTCGCTTGATCGTTCACGAGAGCATTGCGGACACGCTTGTGGCTCGCTTGAAGGCCCTCTACCAGCGACTGCCGATCGGCGATCCTCGTCAGAGCGGGGTACTCGTGGGGCCGCTGGTCGATGAGGCGGCTTTCCGCGCGATGCAGTCCGCACTCCAGGCGGCGACTGAGCAAGGCGGCCAAGTCTTCGGCGGCGAACGTTACTTAAGCGGCGTTCCAAGCGGCGGCTTCTATGTTCGCCCGGCAATCGTCGAGATGCCTGCTCAAACTGCGATCGTGAAGCATGAGACCTTCGCTCCGATTGTCTATGTACTGCGCTATCAGTCGTTCGAGGATGCAATCGCGCTCCATAACGACGTCCCACAGGGTCTGTCGTCGTCGATCATCACGAGTGACCTGCGTGAAGCTGAACGGTTCTTGTCTCCGTCTGGTTCTGATTGCGGCATCGTGAACGTCAACGCCGGAACGAGCGGCGCCGAAATCGGCGGAGCATTTGGTGGCGAGAAAGAAACCGGCGGCGGGCGCGAGTCCGGTTCTGATTCCTGGAAAACTTACATGCGCCGCGCGACCAGTACGATCAACTACAGCGGTCAATTACCGCTGGCTCAGGGCATTAAGTTCGATGTCGAGTGACGCTGTTTCAAGATCGATGGCAGCAGGTTGAGGTCGAGGTTGCCGCCAGAGAGCACTCCGACAATTTTTTGTCCGGCGAACCGCGATCGTTCTTTGAATGCTGCCGCAAGCGTCGCTGCTCCGGCGCCCTCAGCCAAGTTGTGAGTGTGCTCCAGCAGCCAATAGACCGCCTGACGTAATTCGTCATCGCTTACGAGAATCACGTCGTCGAGTAATTGGTGCATGATATCGAGCGTCATCTGCGCAGGGACTCGCGTGGCGATGCCTTCGGCCCACGTGTCACAAACGTCGGACTTGTCGAAGTTCTTGTTCCGCCAGGCGAGCGCGACTGCTGGCGCACGCTCTGCTTGTACGCCAATGATTTTTGCCTGTGGACGTAGAGTCTTGGCCACCAAGCAGGTACCCGCGACTCCGCTGCCCAGTCCAATCGGCACGAGGATCACGTCGGGATCGCGCAACTCACCAAAGATCTCGCAGGCCATCGTGCCGACTCCCGCGATGAGCTTCGGCTCGTTCGCCGAATGCACATAACGCAGGCCCTCGCCGACGAATTCGTGTTCGACAATCGAACGTGCTTCGTCGAAGTCACGACCGCGTTCGATCAAGGTTGCTCCCAGACGCTTGATCGCTGAGCACTTCCCTGGATTAGTGCCCTCAGGGACAACGATCGTGCATGGGACACCGAACTTCTTGGCTGAGTAGGCGAGAGATTGGCCATGATTGCCTGTTGAAACACCGATGATTCCGGCACGTTTTTCGTCGTCGCTGAGTGTGCCCACAAGATTGATGCCGCCGCGTACTTTGAAGGCGCCGACGGGCTGATGATTCTCGTGCTTGATGAAATACCGACATCCCAACAGATCCGACAAACCA
>Ga0172376_10001793_pt1 | contig 27084 bp, 16 predicted proteins | sample Lak35m_FD_121114 | JGI IMG/M metagenome (GOLD analysis project Ga0172376, IMG submission 121114) | Freshwater microbial communities from Kabuno Bay, South-Kivu, Congo - kab_092012_35m | ecosystem: Environmental > Aquatic > Freshwater > Lake | place: Democratic Republic of the Congo: South-Kivu...
CCTTATTTATTTTCGAGAAATTGCCACCCATGGAAGTATGGCCCGCGCTTCTGAAAAATTAAAAATCGGCCAACCTGCCTTGAGTGCTCAGCTTAAAGATCTCGAAGAATATCTTGGTGTACAATTGTTTGAAAGAAAAAACAGACGACTCGTTATAACCCAAGCCGGCACTCGAGTTTTGGAATACGCCACACGAATTCATGATTTGGGACAAGAATTATTAAGTGTCGTCGACGGACAAGAAGTCAAAACGCGCACTCATCTAACTATCGGGGCCATAGACAATATTCCCAAGACACTGCTCTTTGATCTGGCACACTTTGCTCAAAAACAAACAAAATGTACGGTTCGAGTTGAAGAAGGTTCCATTGAAAATTTAATGAGAATGCTCTCGGCCCACCAAATTGATCTCATTGTTGCTGACCATACAGTCTCCTCTTTAGATATTAAAACAGTCTTTTGTAAACGCATTCAACATTTGCCAGTTGCGGCCTATAGCGATGCGGTCTTTTCTCATTTAAAAGGAAATTTTCCCCATTCTCTTCATAAAGTTCCAGTTATTTTGCCAACAATTCATGCCAAGTTTCGTAGCGATCTTGAGCACTTTTTTGTCACTCAAAAAATCACTCCCGATATTATTGCCGAAACCCAGGATACCGCTCTTCAAAAAATTTATGCGAACAAAGGAGTAGGAGTTATTTTTTTACCGGAGTTTGCAGCAAAGGAATTTGTTCGAGAGGAAATGTTCATCAAGTTGGGGCGACTACCCAATGTCTTCGTAGAATATTTCCTTATAAGCACCAAAAAGGTTATAAAAAATCCGGCCATTGAAGCTCTTTTGGATCTAGATTATTCCAACTTTAAGCTCTAATAGGAAAAAAGGAGGAAAAAAGGTACCACGTACCTATTTTAGTATACCTATTTTACTGTATTGCAAAGCTCTAACAGAGGCCCCTTTATAATTCGGTTGGCCTCAACTGGTGCATGGTGCAAGATAGTGCGATTAAAGTAATGTAATTGCTTTGGTTTGACATCAGTGCTACCCACCAATAACTCGATATCAAGTGAAGGCATTTTTTGTGTCAGTTTAGTTGAAACCACTGGCTTGGCATATTTTACTGGTATTGGAATGCCCTTCGCATTTGTCATGTAAAATGTTTCACTGGCATCTTTGCTAAAATAAATAGGAAAATCATTGGGGCCATGCTTTGCAAATTGCACGCGCAAAATCTTTTTAGTCATGTCGAGATTTTTAATACTCATTTGAACCGATTCTAAATCCAGCAATTTTGCCTGTGAGTAGGCCAAGGCGCGATTAAAGGCCAAGCGAGTCGGTGTTATTTCATGCATTGCCTGCATTTGAACTGATTTTTCTTCTTCTATCGTTAGCATCGTGCGGATACTTGTTTCACTGATGGCCATCTTATTATTTCCTTTGGCCTTTTGTTCCAACAACATTTTTTTCGCCAACTCTAGGAGGTTTTTATGTTCTGCTCGGTTTAGGTTTTTAGTAAAAGTGCCAGCGCGATCACTACAATCTCCCGCCAAGGCCGTTGTTTTCAGTGTTAATACACCTTCATGATTGATAAAAAGATATTCTTGAACCGCAGTGCCATTCAGCCCGGTGCCAATCATGCTTAATTCGATGGTACTGGCCTGTACTCTTATACTGATAAATAAAATACACCAAAGGCAAAACAGGGCGCTTGAAATGGTATGCATAAAACCTACCGGATAAATTATATATTCAATTGTCCTTAATTTTTGGTTTGAGCGCAATCTGGAAAGCTGATGGGGTTAATCTTCTGGGCGGCAAGAAATGGGGGAAATAATGCGAAGTCGATGTCTAGGATAGAGCCGCGCATTGGGGGCCCTCTGATCTCTCATAAGGGAATTATGTTCGCCTAATTCGGTAAAGCTAAAGGTGGGATCGGCATATTCATCATCCATACCCATAAGGTGGCCAAATTCGTGCAACACGGTACTGCTTTCAGTATTGAGGGTGTAGTTCCCTGCGTTCTCTCTTGCGCACTCGCGACCCTCAGGTGTGCTAGATTCACAGCTCGCCTCAGTTGAGCCAGCTCGCACACATTGCTCCAATTGAAAGTTGCGTACGGCGGCGCAATCAGTGGAACTAATTTCAGAACGAAAGCATTCACTAACAGTAACTTTTGGCTCAGGAATACTGCTGGAATCGGAGCTATGAATTTCTGCATTGATGCGAAATCGGACTGCAGGTCGACTATCCCGCATTTCGCCGTCAGTGGGGCAAACAAACCTTCTGCTTGTTCCATCTGGATTGATAATCGTCGTGGCATCCGGCCTACCAAGACCACCTGTTTGGCAATTGAAATAGGAATTTCCCGCAGTAATCCATCGATCAACCACTGGCCTAAGAGCTTCAGGTGTGACCCCGGGACCTGCAATAAAGTGTACGGTTAAATTGACGGTGGCAACGTCAGACACTTCCTCAATTGTTAAGACATTCTGTGATGAATAGGGATAGCGCCCCCTTCTTCGATTCACGGTGGTGCGAAAATTGGATGTTCCTTCAATTGGCTCCCTAGTCACTCCTTCACAATCATTGTCGGGTTCTTCGACTAAATTTCGAGTGGCAGGATTGGCACACATCGAGGCACGCAAGGTGTCTCGCATATAATCAGGTCCATCTAGCATCGCCTGCCTTACGGCATCGGGTTCCATGACCAACATTTCATTCATGGTAAATCCGCGCTCTGGATCACAAATTCGATTCCATTGATTGCGCGCTCGCTCAAGTGAGCGTTGGCGAAATTGATTTAAGCTATCATGAAGATTGGCAATATGAGTACTCATCCCTGGTGCAGTAGAATTAAGGGCCTGATCTAATCGCAGAAGCAAACTTTCGTGCCCCATATTTTCATCCAAGGCCGCATCAAGATAATTTTCTCCTGCCAGCCTGGCAGTTTCGGCAGAACGACTTGGATTATCCAAGGCCCCGGCCAGTTCTCTCATCGCATCCATAATATTTTCGCGATCGCCCGCTCCATCTGCTTCAAAAAGAGCGGGAAACGATTGGTGCACTCTATTTTCCCTGCGGGCCAAATCGCGACAATCGTAATTCCCACCAGTGCGTGGGCATCCGAGACGACTTCTCATCCTGGCCAGTTGCTCTGAAACTAAAGTTGCTCGCAAGACATTGGCCAGAGCATATTGATTGAGGACGCCATGATATTTTTCACGATCATCGGCCCTGGCACCGCTTGAGGATGTCACCGCCCCGGCACTGTAGTTATTGGTGGAATTTAAATCGTGACTGGGAAAAGAAGAAGAGTTCGCCAGGACGCGGTCGAGGGTGCCAGTCTCGATTAAATCGTTGCGGCAGCTAAGTGCAGGCAAGTTTGGAGGTCGCGCAGGATCGAGCGCTAAGGCCGTGAGCAAATCTAACTCAACCACGGACGAGGCCATGCGATTGTACGCTAGAGCACCTAAATTATCGTGTGTGAAACGCTCCAACTCTCTCCTCCTGGTTGGAATGGTGCTCTCCAAGGGGCAAAAGCTGGCATCATCAGCATGGGCTGCCAAAGCCTCACCTGAAAACAAAGCACTATCAACATAATCTCTAATGTGGGCAATATCACAATAAAACTGATTGGCCCGCGTCGCCTCTGACTCAGAGCTGGAAATCCAGCCATAAGCATTGGTCGGATTATTAAAAATGGTCGAACCAGTAAGGCCGCTAAAAGAGGGGGCTTCCGCATGAGGCCAGGCGATTGATGAAAAACAAAGGACAAAAGGGGTGATGAGGTGGCCCATTTTCATAGTTAAATTTTATGATTATCGAGGCACAATAAAAAGTCGGCAAAAAAAGTCAGATGCTAGAAGTTCACTTGATGGTTTTAGTTAGGCAATGGCAATGCTTATCGAGGGGCGGAATTAAGTCGATGTTTTAGAATAGACCACGGGAAGTGGTCTTAAATTGAAAAACAAAAATTATTTTTTTCTCGTGCTATCAAAATTTTAATAGCTGTATAAATTGTAAACAGGAGAAATTTTAAAAGGCTTAGCGGCTAATTAGCGCGCTAATTCTTTTACTGTTCTAAGCATTGGCGCGATCATGTTTTTCATTTCTGAATAAATCATACCGTACATGAAGCCTTTTCTTGGGCCATTCACGATGTAAGCAGTAAAGGCCACTGTGTTGCCATTTTTTTCTAAGCAAAAATCTGTGTTGAGTGAATCAACGTTATCGAGCAATAGACCTGGGCTTGTGCCTTTCATGAATTTAAGATTGTAATTGATACAGCCTAAATAATTTGGATTGGTCTTTGGAGCCGCAGTAAATTTTGAAACAACTCGAATCTCAAAACCCATGCGATGAGCGATAGTGCAAAGATCAATATGTGCTGGCGACAAATAAGCAAAGTCATTCCAGCCTGAGCAACGCTCTAAACCTTCACCGCGCGTTTCATTAATATAAACAGAAGAAAAATTCTCAAACTTCATAAGGCCAGCTTGAAATTCTTCGAATGTAGCTGGGTGGTGAAGTGCAAATCGGCCTTGATCCATAACGGAACCAGCGGCAAAAATTGTCGTAGAAGAAAGGAGTAGTCCAATAAGCAAGAAGGCCTTTTTCATGGTGATGATCCTTTAATTTTATTAATTATTCGTTATCGAATTCTAATTCATTTGATTTGATGAATACTTTTTGCGCCAAAAAGCGCTTGCTTCTTTTTTTGGCATTTTTATCAAGCCAAGCAATGTATTCAGAAACTTTTTTCTTATCGTTTTTAAAAGCATCCAACTTTTCAGCGCGATCCCAAGTGCGCAAGCGGTGAAAAATGATCCACTTGTTTACGACAAAGGCCTTAAAGTTGCGATGAAGTTTTCCACGATGCTTTCCTTCATGGGCCTCAACAATACTCCAAAGTGCAGGAGTAATTTCTGTGAAATAAGGATTGAGACTTCTAAAGTCGTTGTACTGGGCCTTCTTACTAAAATCCGTTTGGATGTCTAATAAAGCGAGAACAATATCGTAGGTAATATGGGCATTCATGCCTAGAAAGAGGTTCAGGGGAGTCGAAACTTTTTTATTTTTATAAGCATCAAAGGCCACCTTCCAAACTTCAGGAGTGTTGGCGAAATCACCCGTTTCATAAGCGTGGAGGGCCCGACGGTAGCGGTCAGCCGTGCCAATTAAAAGCTTGGCATACCATTCCAAATCTTCAAATTTTTGACGCGCTGGCAAGCTAAAGAGTCCAATAGTCAGAAAGCCGTATACCTGAGCAAAAACGATTCGGTGGTCGTTTGGATGTTGCGCAAAGCAAGCCTCAATAAGTTTAAAAGTTTCAAGGGTTTGCGCCTGATTCTCAAAGGTCTGCTTGGTTATTTCGGCCAAATCTGTCGCTTGATTATTGATAACGCAACGCGTTTCTGCAAAAAGGGAAGAACTCAGAACTACTGCAAATATAAGAATTAATTTTTTCATGTCGCAGGGGGTATAATGGCATGAGTTATTCGTCAAGGGATAAAAGCAAATGATTTTTGTCAGGTAGTCAGTCTAGAGTAAAGAACTTCATTGGAGCAGCCTATTTTACGATGAGTATTTGTCTATTATGGGAGTATCAAGATGAATTTTAGGAAGTTTCTTTTTTTGCCATGTGTTTTGTCCCTTTTGATCTCATGTGCCGGTGGGCCTCCCAGTAGTGGGAATCGCCATCCGGCCAGTACACTCAACCTAAAAAGCTCGCTTTTGGACGTGAGGAAAAGACTTGATCGAGGAATTAGTGATCACCAAGAGTGCTTCGTAGTGGCAGAGCAAAAGTACTAAGAGCTCTTCGATTTAACTCCCGAGAAGGCCAGTATACAGAATCTAACTCAGAGTGAATTGTGGGAAATACTTAAGGCCACCTTTGAGTCCAAGTTGATTATGCGCAAGTATTTGGGGAACTTGGATATTTCCCGGCCATTTGGTTCTAAGTGTTATCATGCTGTTCGGGATTTAATGCGGGCCATTCGATATGCTGAAGACTACGTTATCGAGCACAACACCCTTTCGTCAGTCAAAACACCAGCAGAATTGAAAAATAAAAAATTTACCACATTAAAAGATGCCGGCCTGCATTTCATTAGGAATAGTAAATATAATTTTGGTGGCTTCCAAGATTTGCAATCAGGGGATGTTATTTTATCACGCGGCAATGCCTATACGTCTGCGGCCATCGCGAGAATAGGTGAAGACGACGCTCAATTTTCCCATGTTTCTTTTGTTTATAAGGATCCTCAAGGTAAACTTTGGACGACTGAAGCGCATATTGAAATCGGCTCTGTCGTTGCTCCTATTCAAACACACATTGACCAAGAGAATGCCCGAACAGTTGTTTTCCGCTACAAGGATCAAGAGCTGGCCCATCGCGCTTCTGAATACGTTTTTAAATTGGTTCAAGAGCAAATGAAAAAAGGAAAGAACGTCCCTTATGATTTTGGCATGGATTACAAGGATTCCAGCGAGCTATTCTGCTCGGAAGTGGTTTCTAAGGGCATGCGCGATATTGGAGGTGTGGACGTACCTAAGTACTAAGTATACCTAAGTATAAAACAAAATTTGAAACTAATTTGCTTCCATTTTTACAACAATTTGGCATTAAGATTGATGAACAAACAATTGTCGATTTTGATACCTTTTCTCCTGGCGATTTAGAAATGGACACTGATTTTGATATCGTGGCTGAGTGGCGCAATCCACTAAAATTGCGAAGCTCACGTATCAAGGATGCCATTCTCACAAAAATGTTTGAGTGGATGGAGAAGGAGCGCTATGAATTCTATCCCAGTGGTGGCATGAAAATGAAGGCCAATCTGGCCTATGTATTGAGACGGCTACCTCTCTTTAAAAAGAAATTGATTGAGAAATTCCCTTTAAATATGAAGCCCAAACAGCTCAAGCTTTTTATGGTATTGGAAGAAGTGGGAGCTATTCTTGAAGAAAAATTGGAAAAATTTGATAACAATCCTTCAAAGCCAAAAACATTTTTGGAGATGTATCAATACTTAGAAAACTTTCGCCTTAAAGATTTAGAACAATTCAATAAGAAGAAAAGTAAGTCGGTCATGCATCCTTATTTTAGAAATTAATTGCTCACACTTCGGACTGCATTGACCAAGTTTGGGATGAGCTTTTTAAATTCGATGGCAATCATTGGGTACAAAAAACCCTTCTTGCGACCAGCTTCAATTTCAGTGGCATAATTTACAGTGCGTCCGTCTTTGGCCAAACAAAAATCTGTCGTTAGTGAGGCAACGTTATTAATTAAAAGCTCAGGGCGCGTTCCAGGCAGAATAGTTAATTTGTATTGCATACAACTATCACCTAGTGAATTTGTGATCGCTTTTAAATCAAAACGTGACAACACCACAACATCGTATCCAAGTTTATTGGTTGTCGTGCAGAGATCAGCTGATTGGCTGTTTATCTTGGCAAAGTCGCTCCAACCTTGGCATATTTCTAGTCCACTCTCAGAGGATTGATCCAAGTAAACCTGCATGAAATTTTTAAAATCGTTAAGCTTATTTTTAAAATTGGGAAAAGTCGTTTTGCTTGAGAGGAAAAATTGACCTGCATCGAGGGGAGCAGCATAGGCATTTGAAACCCCAAGATAGCAATGTAAACTAAGGACAAGAATCCAATTTTTCATAACCATACCCCTTTTAATGGGATTGGTGTTACCAAAAAGTCTTGGCCTTGGCAGGTTTTTCCAGGGAGGCTGTAATTTTTATAACGGATTTATTCCAATTGACTGGAGCCAAGGTGAAAGGTCGCGTGGAAGCCGTAGTCGGCATTCGTCCATTTGTAGCTGATTTCGGAAAGTAGTGAAAAACCAATGTGTTCGTCACCGCATTCTTGCCCATCACAAAGGTAGGTAAAAGGGCCCCAGTAGTAACAATCGCCGACGTAGACGACTTTTAGCGCGTGAAGGGTGCCATTTTAGGGTAGATTAAAAAAAATTCAAGCGGTCTGTTTCCATACTCGCCAAAAGAGTATGGAAAACACTAAATCCCCGAGGGATAGGCAAAAAGTTAAGGCGGAAGCAAATCCAAGAAAGAAAAGAATTGGCATCATCCCAACAATGGCAAGTTTGCCCAAAATTCCCAAGATCAACATCGGACGATAGGCGACAAAATTTTGAAATAAGAGCCAAAAAGAAAGTCCAAAAAGAAGGACAATGCCTGCCAAAACAACAATGAAAGTTACCGCCAGCGGATTAGAGGCAATATAATCATTGAAATTAAAAAAATCCAAAGAAGGGTGGAAGAAAAAGGCCCACAGTGCCGTCAGGCCAACAGCAAAGTTATAAAGAGCGGCAATCAAAAATAATCTTTTTGGCATGAAACTAATATCCCGCTATGTCCAATAGCATAGGATTGACTTGTCTTTTTTCGGGGTGGCAATTGTTGAATTGCACCATCGGAGTCAGTCCACCGTTAGCATCCATGGCCGTTACAGTGCGGACTTCATACCAATAATTTGCCCCGTGAATTTCTGACACCATTTCAAACTGGACACCAGGTTTCATGAGTGAACCCGTTGCAACGAGGTAGGAAAGTTGGCGATGGAAACGCTTCGTTTCTGCGCTCATTGTTGGCGCAGGAGTCGAGCATGGATTTTTGTTGTCCGCCATGACAACATTAGATTTTTCTAAACGATAGCCAAGGCGAATCGTGCGGCGTTTTTCATTTTCTGAGTCAACACTAGCCTCGGGAGTGCGACGTGGTGTGCCCTGATTTCGAACTAATTCAAGGCTTTTGAAATCTGCTAGAATTCCATTTTCTTTACTTTCCTCTAGAGAAACACCATCAAGGGCGAGGCGAAAAATTTTATCACCCACGGCCAATTCATTTTCCACGGTATCGTGGTCCCAGTCGCCGCGATTAGAGAGGTCAACATTTTGAACGACAATGGTCGCTTTGCTTGCAGGATTGGCCAACATTTTTGCCGCGATATTTTTGACGAAATAAGCAGGGAGCCATCCTTCCTTATTCACCAATCTTACCTGCAAATTTTTATTTAAAGTTGGTTCCAAGTCGTAAATTGTAATTGGAGATATTTGCTGTCCTTCCATGTTAACCGCGAGTTGAAGGATTTCAGGGATGCCTCTTGGTTTGGCCCGTCTTGTCAGCGATTCAGGATTTTTGACGAGGTATTTAGCGATATCATCGGCCGTTGCGTAAAGGTCTCTTTCTTTTAAACTAAGGCGCTTAGTCTTTTTCATCGCGCCATTACACAACAAACCTTCTTGATCGAGGTTGACGATTGCCTCTGATAAAATCTTGGTTGCAGCATCTTTATCTGCCATGCCTTCAATTTTGAGCCCGGCCAAATCACCCTGCATTTTAGTGACAAAGGCTTCAGGCATTTCACCTTGGTGGGCGGCCAAGAGGAGCTTTAGCCCACTTGCTGTTCTTAAGGCCTTGACTAAAATGACTGATTCGTAACTTAACAATCCCACGAGAGCAACTCCACCAGCGACTAGGCCTGCAGCTGGAGCAATTGTGGCCAAGGCCGCAGTTGATAATTTGCTTCCGAGAAGTTTAACCATCCAAGCAGGAAACTGAGGGCCTAATGCCATTGCAATACCGCCAGCAGCAGTTCCGACAGCGGCACCGCCTAAAATAGAGGGAAGCCATGGGGCAATTAGTCCAAATCTTGTTAATTTTTGTAAGCGATCTTGATAGGGTTTTACACAGCTAGGAACTTCATAAGCACCGCTAAACAAATCGCGGGCCATTTTTAAATTGGAAACAACCACGGCCCGATCAGATTTTTTCATTTTCTTTTGAACTTTTCCCCAAGAATCGCTTTGATTAAATTGCAGTAAGAAGGCAATTGAATTGCTGATTAACGGAGCAATTTTGTCTAACTTCTTTTTTCTTGGCCGGTGAGTGGCATCGGGCTGGTCGCGAAAATCTTTTTTTACCAAACGTACGACCTTGTATAAATTTTTAAGCGCCAAAGAAATGTCTTTTACTTGAATGGAATTAAGGGCACCCTTTTCAAGGGCGGCAACGAGGTAGTGAGTTGCCACTTCAGCTTGCAAGTCAAAGGGCCACTGGTCGTTTAAGTCAACATCCGTTCTATTCGCACCTACTTGCGCCAGGACATCGCGGCCATTTACAGCAGTTGTCGATAGGCAAATGGGATTTCCTCCACGCGCCACTGACATTGCTTCATTGCTCTCGCAAACATCTTGGGCCTTGGCCGAAACGGACACTAAAAAAAATGCTAAAGGTAAAGTAAACGCCAACACAAAATTTTTCATAAGTCCCCGTGCTTTATTTCGAAGTTTAATTGAATAGAATTGGCGACGAGGTATAGGATATGGGAACTAATTTGGCAACGTGAATAAAGATTAAAAAGGTGAAGATAATGACAGTCTTTTTCATTTGCTAATTAAAGCTTTACCACGAATAATCCAATAAATGGAACATTCTCATTGCGGCGTCGGATTCTTGGCTTCTCTTCAAAACTTGGCCACTCATCAAAATCTTCAGGATGGCCTAGAAGGTTTGGTTAACCTTGAACATCGTGGTGGCGCTGATCAGTCCGGCCAGTTTGGCGATGGCGCCGGGGTCATGACAAGTATACCTTACAAGCTTTTTAATCTGGCCGACCAAACTTCTGCCGTAGCCTTTCTGTTTGGGCCAAAAGAGGAAACGCGTTTTAAAAACTCACTCAAAATATTTGAACAAACCTTTAATACTTTTGACCTGCATATTGAGAAATACCGAGAAGTTCCCATCCGGCCTGAAGCATTAGACCCCAAGGCGCTGACCCATTGTCCGCGTTTTATTCAAGCATTTATTAAACGACCCTCTCACTGCCGAACTCAGAGCTCCTTTGATGAAATCCTTTACATGGCGAAACAAGCAGTGCGAACGCGGCAATCTGAAGCAGGGATCAAGGGTGAGTTTTTCTTTGCATCTCTATCTTCGCGAACAATTGTTTATAAAGCGCTGTCGACCAGTGTTCAATTGGCGCAATTTTATCCTGATTTACAGAATCCCGATTTCGAAACATCTTTTGTTTTATTTCATCGACGTTTTAGTACGAACACCTTACCAACTTGGGATAAAGTGCAACCCTTTCGCTTAATCGCCCACAATGGTGAGATTAATACCATTGAAGGAAATTTGACCGCCGCGATTTCACGGGAGCGCGCGCTTGGCCTTCCTATCGACCATATTGTGACTCACAAAGGCACCAGTTATACGGGGAACCTCAATAACATGGTTGAGGCGCTGAAATATCGCAGTTCGATTCCCCATTTAAATGAAATCTTAGCGATCATGATTCCGCCTGCCAATTGGGATGGGCGACCTAAGTCTGATTACTTTCGATTTTGGTCGCGGGCCATGGAGCCTTGGGATGGGCCGGCGCTTGTCACTTACAGTGATGGAAAAAGAATTGGTGCGCGCTTGGATCGAAGCGGTCTTAGACCTTGTCGATGGTATCGAACCGGAGAACATTTTTATTTAAGTAGTGAAGCGGGGGCCTTTTCAATCTTGCCTTCCAAAATTATTGAGCAGGGAACATTGAATGCTGGCCGCAGTGTCAATATTCACATGTACAACGGCAGCGTTTCATTTCAAAACCCAGATGAAGCTGAATACTATCGCGATGCTAATTTTGATTCACGCTTGGAGCCATTGCCCGAATTTCCTCTTGAAATTCCCAAAATGAAGGAGAGTGAGATTTTGGCCAATCTTTTCCAGCTCACTTCTGAGGAATTGTCGCGCGAACTTATTCCTATGGCCGACTCAGGCAAAGAAGCGATTGGCTCCATGGGGGATACAGCAACCTTGGCCACTTTCTCAAAGCTTGATCGCTCACTGTATGATTTTTTCTATCAAAGCTTTGCTCAGGTAACCAACCCACCACTCGATTATTTGCGTGAAGGACTTGTCGTCGATAATACTGTCATTCTGGGGCGCAAGCCAAATATTTTTGAGCCCAAAGAATTGATTCCGCCTCATCGCGCTTATTCGATGGAAGGGCCCATCATGACTTCGGAGCAAGTTAATTATTTGCTTCATCAGCAGAAGCGGGTGAAAGTGCGAAGACTTTCTATTTTGCTGAATTCCAACGCAAATGAATTTGAATTTAGTCAGGCTTTTGAAAAATTGGCGTCGGAAGCTTTGGCGGCCTTAAATGAGGGTGCGACTGTTCTAATCTTGTCCGACAGAGATGTCGTGTCTCAAAATTTCGACAATCAACTTAATGAAAAGCTTGGTCCAAAAATTCCTTTACCGGCACTTCTTTGCTTAAGAGCAGTTAATATAAAACTCAATCAACAAGGGGTGCGACTTAAAACTTCCATCATTTTGGACTCGGGAGAAATTCGCAACTCTCATCAAGTGGCTGTGGCGATTGGATTTGGCGCGAGTGCGGTTTGTCCTTATTTGGCCTTTTACTTTGCTTATCATAAAGCATCTTCACCTGCTGACGGCATTAAGAACTTAAAAAAGGCCCTCACGGACGGGCTACAAAAAATTATGGCCAAGCGTGGAATTGCGGTCATTCGAAGTTACCAAGGCTCTCAGCTTTTTAGTATTGTGGGCTTCAATCAGGACCTGTTAGATAAATTTTTTCCCAAACACGAAGTCGTGATTGGTGGCATTGGATTAAAAGAACTTTATGAAAGATTTAAAAATGTCGCGAAAAAATTAGAAGCTGGCCAAATAAATTCAGAGCAACAATCGCTTTTTTTGTATAAGGAACACGCCGGCGGGAAGTTGGGTGAAACCCATTCAATGACGAGTAAGCGGTCGCGGGAGCTCCATCAAATTATTAGAAATAATTCCTCCTCCAATGATTTACCTCATGATTTACCTCATGATTTACCTGGGGAGAGTAAAAAACAATGGCAGGCGTTCTCTCAAGATTTAAATCGCGAGCTTATCAATGTGCGCGATCTCTTTCTTCTCAGTTCGCTGCCAGTGTCGGTGGATTTAGTGGAGCCTGTCGAATCCATTTTGAAAACATTTGGTACTGGCGCCATGAGTTTTGGCTCTATAAGTGCCGAAGCTCAGCGCGATTTATTTTTGGCCTTTAAGAATATTGGTGGTCGTTCCAATTCTGGAGAAGGTGGCGAAAATCCTTTTTATTATAGCGAAGGAATTACGGCGACGATAAAGCAGTTGGCTTCGGCGCGCTTCGGGGTGACAGCTGAATATCTTTATTTGGGTGAAGAAGTACAAATAAAAATCGCTCAGGGAGCAAAGCCTGGTGAGGGTGGTCAATTGATGGGGCCAAAGGTGAGCGAAGATATCGCCAAGGCCCGATTCTCTATTCCTGGAATAAGTTTAATTTCTCCTCCTCCTCATCACGATATTTATAGCATTGAGGATTTAAAGCAATTAATTTTCGAATTAAAGGAATTGAAACCTGGCCTCAAGGTGAGCGTAAAATTAGTATCGGGGGCCAATATTGGTGCGGTGGCCTTAGGAGTTGTGAAGGCCGGGGCCGATGCGATTCATATTTCTGGCGGCAGCGGTGGCACAGGTGCCGCAACGTTGCTCTCCATGAAGCACGCCGGGTTGCCATTTGAGCTTGGTCTGGCCGAAGTTCACCACCTCCTTAGTGTCGTAGGTCTGCGTTCCCAAGTTACTTTGCGAGTTGATGGCGGTCTTTTTACAGGTCTCGACGTGGTAAAAGCGGCCTTGCTCGGGGCCGATCACTTCGATTTCGGAAAAGTGTTGTTGGTGGCCGAAGGTTGTATCATGGCACGCGTCTGTGAAAAAAATACTTGTCCAACGGGGATTGCAACTCAAGATCCAAAATTTAAAAAGTTATATAAGGGGCGCGCGATTGAAGTGGAGCGCCTAATGCGCTTGATTGCAGGAGAAGTGCGCCAACACCTGGCCACTTTAGGGCTGCGAAGTTTGAGTGAAGCAGTGGGAAGGACGGATTTATTATTGCCAAAGCAATTTGAGAGATCTTTCCACACCAGTAACTTTTTAAAGACTGAGAAAGAATTTGAGAGAAAAAGCAAACCGCTCGATGTCGGTCCCAGTCGCCAAGATCTCGATGCGAAAAAAATTAATGAACAAATGATCGAACGTCTTCATCGTGGAGAGTACAAACAGCATTACCAAATCACTTCTCGCGATCGAGCCGTGGGCGCGCGAGCGTCCGGGTGGATCGCCGAGAAAATTATTGAATGGCGAAAATCAAATCTTCAGGCGAAAGCAAATAAACCTTTGCAATTACCGCACCTCTCAATTCGTTTTGAGGGAAGTGCAGGCCAAGGTTTTGGCGTTTTCACCACACAAGGAATGGCGCTGCATTTAGAAGGCGAGGCCAATGATTCTGTGGCCAAATCGATGAGTGGTGGGGAATTAGTGATTGTACCTTTCGCCAAACTTAGTGAAACCGCCAAGCAGCGGCCGATGTTAGTTGGAAATGCCTGTCTCTATGGAGCGACCGGAGGAAAAGTATTTTTAGCAGGCGGGGCCGGAGATCGATTTGGAATTAGAAATTCCGGCGCGGTGGCCGTTGTTCAGTTCGTCGGACTCAACGCCTGTGAATATATGACTGGTGGCAAAGTGATTATTTTAGAAAGTGCTCTGCCAAACTTAGGCGCAGGAATGACCGGGGGAGAACTTTATATTCCAGAAGCTTGTGTTTCATCTTTGCATCAAGATTCTGTGCAAGTGATTAATCTCAGCGTCAATGACAGGGAATTTTTGCAGAAAACGTTGGATGATTTTCAAACCACTACAGGAGTTAAAAAATCGTGGCTTAGCGAGAAATTTTTCAAAGTTATTCCGCGCTAACTCAGTTCTTTATTTTCTCTTTTTTGGTTTATTTTCACAGATTTGCTTAAAATCACGATTCATTGTTTCTTGGAGGACTTCGCCACCGAGTTCGCGTGTGAATCGAGCTTGGCTGCTCAATCGAGATTTTTCATCACAGAGTTTGATGTAGGTCATGGCCTTTTTGCTACATTCAAAAGAGCCATTAATGTTTTTGGTTTTGAATTTTTCTTCTTTCACTGGGTTAAAGTTTTCAGGTTCAAACCATTTAATTTCGCATACAAATTCTTCATCTTTGGTATTGGCAAGGCAATCTTTTTGAAGGGCAGGAATGTTGGTTCTTTCATCAGCAAAAAAGCTTTTCACGGTTGCTGAGTCAACACGTTCCCATCTCGATACGTGGCCAAAGCGCTGACAAAAAAGTCCACTAACCTTATTACTAGTGCTAAACATGGTTAAAATATTATTTTCCAAAGCGCCTTCAACCCAATAAAAATTCATGGAAGATTCACAGCGAGATTTGGTTCCTTTGAAAAAAAGATCTTTATGTTTTTCAGCAAAAAAGTCGCACTTCTGAGTGCCGTAAATCCTACAATCGTCCTTATTATTAATTTCGGGAATTTCTATATAATTTTCGACTTCTTTAACATCACTTGTATTAAATGTTGTAATGCAACCGCCGCTTTGTCCTTTAGGGCGGGAGCTTTTTTTCGCCAAGGCCTCTCTTAATGCAGTCTCAGAGGCATACGCGTTGGAGGTCACCACCACAGTGGCATTCACGCCTTCGACTTTTCCGCTGTCTGTGTTTACACGAACGGAAGTCACGCCTTTTTCATCTGGAGTGGCCGAATTGGAACCACCCGCCGACGAACCAGTTTCTTCATTCGCCCAAACAAGGGAAGAAGTAAAAAAAGAAATCACAATGAGATTAAGAATAAGGATTGGAACAATTTTTTGGAGCATGGATTTCAATGCAAATTCTCTTTTAAAACTAGTGGGTTATATCTAAATATTTTAGGCCTAAATGGAGCTTCTTGAAACGTCCTTCAGAGACAGGCATTTTTATTCCCTCTCAACCGAACTCGGGCATCCTTCGGAAAGATGCCTAAATTCAATGGCATAAGCAAAACTCTCAACTAATTAAAATGACTGCAAAATCTAGCTCAAATTGACGAGAATCAGAATGAAGATAGAGAATACTAAGCAGGTTGTGTTCTTAAGGGTGTAAGCATGTTTAGTTCGATTTTAAAGAAGATACTTTTCTCTACCGTAATTCTCACTGTGAAGACTTCTTGGGCCTTACCATTGCCCGATGATTTTGATGAAGATGAGCGGGTCCATATCCCTTATGAGTTGGATCAAGTTGATTCAATATATGCCACTCAAGAAGTTCCTGTTATTAAAGAATTGGCAAAAAAAATTAAGCAAGATTCAGCAGGAAAGGATGAGGAAAAATCAAAAACTCCAAAAGAGTTAGATCAAGTTAATTCAGTTTATGCAATTCAAGAAGTTCCAAAGATAAAAATTAAAAACAAGAAAAGGGTCGTCAATCACCCTCGCGGAGCCAACCAACAAGAGCTTATTAATCCAGATGCAAATCCGAGAGAGGGTGGAAGTGGGAATGCTAGTGGATCCGGTCAGACCGGTGCCACGGGAGCACCTCGATGAAAATATTTTCAATAAAGCAATATTTTCTTTTTATATTCCCTTTAATTCTTCCAGGTTTTTCTTGGGGCAAGAATATAGAGGTTCCAGGAAAATTTAATCGAGATACAGTTGTCTCAAGTTTAAATTTTAACCTGGAACAAGTTTCATTTAAGGGAATGAGACGAACCTATTTCTACAATTTAAATTCAGAAGGAATTGCAACCTTTCGTTCGGCCAATTTTGGTGAAACAAGTGCAGGGTGTTCTAATAGGGGAGGCATTATAAGTGCAAAAATAAGCAATGAAGAACACTACGAGCAAATTAATTTGGGCATAAAAGTTATTAATGAAAATTTAAAAGAGCAATTAAGTCTTGGAAATAGAAGCATCCGGGCCGACAATCCTTTACCAGTCATTAATGTAGAGTATAACAATAATTATTATACTGCCGAACTTGATTTACAAAAAAAATTTCCATCCACACAGTCCTTGTTAAATTTAATGCAAAGTATTCCTGAAAAATTAAGTAAAATGGAGCAAGCAGAAATTAAGACGATTACAATTTCTGAAAAACGGGATTTTAAATCTCCAAATGTAGAAATAAAATTTACTAACTCAGGAAATAAGCCCTACCTTTTACACTTGCCTGAAAAAGCTTTTGAGCACTTTGTTCTTCGCTTGGGTGATGGTGGAACCGTTCCTTTGCAGTACGCTCATGTCCCGCACAATTTAAAACCAACACTCGCGCCAGATAAATCACTGGCAGTGAAACTTTTAATACCAAAAGAAATTTCTCCTTCATCTGGTCTGGTGGTCTATGACAACTCATACCAGTTGAGTGGCGATTTTGAGTCAGAGGACAGGGTTGTACCTTTGACTTTAAGTCTTTGTGCCATTTTGCCAAATGGGGAGCGCGCAACCTATTAGGGTTTCAATATGAGGATGAATATGTTGAAGTTATTCATTGTTACTTTGCTGGTTCAGAACTTGATTATGATTCAGGTATGGGGACATAATCCAAATGATAGAAGTGTGGTTTCAATGCAACCAGTAAATAGGGGGCCGGATGCCAATCGCGCTGGTTATGGTTGGCTTAATTCGACCTCAGAGGTTGCGGCCGAAACTTTCTTTCATGATCTCTGCCCCCAGCGTGGTGGCGGGACCATGGTTGGAGCATGTGCCTCAGCTTTACAACTACAAGATGCAAGGCTTGGTAATTCCCTGGCCTATCCAGCGATTGAAAGTGCTTTTGTATTGCTGGCAAAAGAAAAATCTTATGAACATTTGGCCATGCAAGCAGCGGCCATGGGGCAACCAATCCCACCCTTGCCAACGTGTTTGGCAGGATCAGAATCCGCAAAAAAAATTAATAAATTTATTACCGATAATAAGGATAAATCGACTACTGATTTGGGAACTGAAATCGATAATTTGGGAACATCACCTGTTTCTCCAATTAATAGGGCCAAAGTTGATATGTTAACCAAGCTACGTGCTGTCAAAGGATCCTTTAGTCCCAATAGAGTTGCGCAAGCACTCCTTTTGGATAAAAGTTTAAAAGCCAATCAACAGACAATGTGTGCCTCTGCAACCGATGATGATCAACTGGCATGTATAAATATCAAGGGGGCTCGCGACCGTATTCGCCGTGCTTTCCCGCTCATCTTTTCGCTTGGAACAAGTATGGCCGATGATCCCATAGTCGGTGATGAAGGGGCCTTTGATGGTCTTTTGCCTGATAAAGATGCCTGCGGGAGATCACCAAAGCATCAGCTTGAAAGATCCATTTACCATTTAATGGGAGCTTTTGAGTCCCCCGCTAATATAAATCCCCTTGCATCAAATTGTGCTGAAATAACAACTCTTACAACGCAAAGTAGCGTCTTGGAAAGTACTGCGTGTCGGGGTATTGAATCGAATGATATGCGTCGCTTACTCTGTCGTGGGGCAGGTCAGGTGCGCACCAATTTGTCTAATAGGCGTGGATATTCACAAGTGGTTTCATTTTCGGGACGCTCCCCAGGTTTGTGGGATCGATCGCTTGCTGCTTTGAATGCGGTTAATGGGACTGGACCCGCGGTCGTTCCTGCACCTTCTGCCACGCAATCAGCTCGCCTGTTGGTCGCTGGTGGAGCATTTAATAGCGCAATGGATGCGCTTAAAGTTAAACATGGTCGAGATATCAATTTAAGCCTCAAAAGGTTATGTGATAATTCCCATGCTAATTTACGATGGTTAACAAATTTACACCCTCAAGCTGTTCAACAAGCAATTCTAGATCTGCCAAGTGCTGCCGCTCAACAGTCAGTTAAAATGATGATGTGTGCAATGCCGAAACCCGATCGTCCCTACTTAGAAAAATTTCAAAAATATAATCAAAGCTTTTCTTGTCGAGGCGTAACGACCAATGCAGATGGCAGTACCACTGTCAAAAGGAAGAGTTGGGGTTGGCCTTTTGCTGGCTCGGTAAATTACAATATTGTGACAGCTCCCGACGGTGTTCAAGAGGTTCAGGTTCCAGTTAAATTTACACCTGTTTGTGACAATTATTTGGCGGGCCTGCCTGTCTCTACAGGTACAGGGGCCAATATTGGTCAAAACCTTCCCGCGGGTGATCGTACTCGATTAATGGGGTTGAGTGATTCGAACAAAAATGGTGTGATTGATGTAGACGAATTTAATTATTTCCAATTAACTGGAATGAATTGTAAGGCTCAACAAACATTTGCGAATAATCGCATCAATGGGCCAAGTGGTTGGGTGACTTCTTCAAACCAGCGCTGGAGTAGTCAGGCGTCGACGGTTAATCCACCGCTAAAACCAAATGTTAGAGTTAAAATATTACGCTGCTGCACAAGTGGTTGTCCCAATATCTGTCCTGCCGGAGCAAAGGAAATTAATGTATCAGCATGCTACAATGCTGATTCAAATAATTCAAATTGCAATCAAGTGACAAGCAATCGAGAGGCGGAAGAAAATTACTCCTTTGCGCAAAATAATAATACGACTTGGCACGAAATGGGCCATGCGATGGGATTGCAAGATGAATATCGCGATCCTGATTATCCTGCGCATGCACTGGGAGAGACTGGTTCAAATTCACCGACCGGTTGTGGATCTACCATGGGATCTCAGACGAATTGGTCAAACGGCTCTTGTGAGCAACTCCATCGCAGGCATTATTTAGAAATTGTGAGACCGGCCAAGCTTGGATGTGGTACAGGTGGACCTGCTGCTCCCGCCGATAGTTAATTTATTTCTTCTGAAAAAATTTTCTCTGTGATTTTCCAAAACTTGTCCTGCTTTCTGGCGATGATGAAAGCAGGAGTGCGGAATTTTTGTTTTTGTAAGAGAACATCTTGAACATTTTGTATGGGTAAATTGAGCTCAGGTCTTTTTAAATGGGAGCGAAGAAAGTTGACACTAAATTTTTTTAAATTGGTGGAGTTATTCAAAAAATGTATTTCTGATAAGTATTTGGCATCGTAGTCGTAATATTTAATTTCTAAAAAGGGATTGCCGTTCTTATCCAAGCGTTCCACAAACTCGACCGAGTCAGGTTGAAGGACGTGGGCATTCTTTGATAATTTGGCCTGTTTTAATTTTGAGTCAGCGTCAGTGAGGCCGACTTGGCAGCGATGGCATGTCCTTGCTGTAAGATCATTCTCTTCACCGCAGGCGTGGCATAATTTGAATCGGAAACGAAAACCACAGGGAATAATGTCACCGGTCTTACTATCGAGTTCGGCCCCACGACACTTTCTACCAAAATGCTCTACCACGTCACCGTCTTGGTCCACCACTCCCCAAAAATTATTGTCAAATCCGCAATCGGGACAAGTCACAACGACGGCCACAGCTTCTTCTTTTGGTTTCTTTTCACCTATTTCAGGAGTGTAAATGTCGTGCCCCATTCCGGCATAATCGAGAATGAGACAATCTTGTTTTCCAGGATCAGGGCGCAGCCCGCGTCCAATAATTTGCTGGTAGAGGCTCACCGATTCAGTGGGGCGTAAAATGGCGATGACATCCACGTGGGGTGCATCGAAACCAGTCGTAAGCACGGAAACATTGACTAAATATTTAAACTTTTTTTGCTTAAACTCCTGAATAATGCGATCGCGCTCCGAATCTTCTGTTTCTCCAATGACAAGCTGGGCCTGTCCAGCAGGAAGATAGGTCATAATCTCTTCGGCATGGGAAACGGTACTGCTAAAAATCATAACGCCCTTGCGATGATAGCTTTCAGCAATATCAATAATATTTTTAATAATGAGAGGAGTGAGGCGTTTTTGCTGTTTGAGTAAATCTTCCACTTCAGCAAGTGTATACATCCTTCCCTTGGAAGTTAGTTCAGAAAAATCATAACAGGTCACTGGAATATCAATTTTAATCGGGCGCGAGAGGTAATTATTTTTAATCATGAAGCTAAGAGGAAGTTCGTAAATGCAATGTTTAAAGAAACGCTTCTCTTGGCTTTTTAATTCGCCATCATGGTTAAACTCATAAATCCAACCAAGACCTAATCGATAAGGTGTTGCCGTGAGACCTAAAATACAAATCGCTGGGTTGCCCTCGCGTAAAGATTTTATAACTGAAGCGTATTGGGTTTCATCTTCCGTGTTCACTCGATGGCATTCATCAATGATGAGTAGGGTGAAGCCTTTTAGCAGTTCTTGATCGGCCCGGGCAACTGATTGTATGCTGCCAAAGACAACTTTCTCGGAAAATTGCTTTTTATTAAGCCCGGCAGAATAAATTCCAGCTTCCAAATTATAGCTGGTATATTTGGCGTGATTTTGCTCCACCAATTCTTTGACATGAGTGAGCACGAGCACGCGGCCTTTGGCCATCTTTGCCAGTTCAGCAATCACCAAACTCTTTCCTGCACCGGTAGGAAGAACAATAACCGCCGGATCACGACTTTTCTTAAAATACTGAATGGTTTTATCTACCGCAGCTTGTTGGTAGGGGCGCAATTGGTACATTGCTTTATATTAGAAAAAATGTTGCAAAAGGAAAACTGATAAAAAACAGCGGGTATTTGTAACAGCTTGAAATCCCACCGTCGGGAAATTCTAAATTTCACTTTGCTTATTAAGGAGTGTTTTGGCCGGGGAAATAATAAGACGAAAAGAGGCAGAGGTTGGGCGTGGTAAATAGAAGAAATTATAAATTTCGACTCGAAAGAATTTCGAATATTGTTTTCGTTTTTATTTTTTTTCTCGCCACAACCTCCAACGCCAGCACCCTTTCAACCAGTAAAACGCTAGATTTTCCCAACCGCAAAATTGTTTTACCATTTCCTTCCAATTGGGAATTAAATAAAGATTTATTTGGCCTGCCTTTTGTCGCCTTTGCACCAGAACGACACGGTCAAAGAAGTAATATTAGTATTCAGTATAGCGAAGTAAAGGTTGCTGAAGAATTTTTGGCGCTGGCCCAAGATCAAAAGAGTTATTTAATTATAAAAGAAAATTGGGCCAAAAAAGTTGAGGCAAAAATTGGGAGCGTGATTCCCTACCGTCAATTTAAGAATGATCGCGGTCATCAAGTTCACCTCATCGGAATAAAATATGATTTTGCGGGAAAAAAGTATTTAGAGAAAAGTGCTTATGTTTTGTGTCATGGAGAGCTGGCCTTTTTAAAGCTTCTTAGTCTTGAAGCTAGTCAAGAGGACGATTTGACCTTTGAGCAGATGCTTAAGGGGGTAGATTGTCGGCGATGAATAATCTAAAACTTTCTACCACTTTATTTTTGGTTATAAGCTTATTCTTTGGGCATTGGGAATTTTCTTTTGCCGATGGGCCAGCTGTCAGTATAGCTATCAGTGAAGCTAAACGTGAAGAGATTTGTCTTGATGAAAATTGTTTACAAGACCTTATTCAAAAAGCGGAATTGGCCCAGGATCAATTAAAAAATAAAAATTGTCTTCCTCCGGAGAATATTCAATCGGACAAATTAGAACTCTGGTATGAAACCCATAGTGTCTCAGCTGAATGTTATAATTTGATGATCGAATTGAGGGATACGCATACAAAACTCCAAAAGTCCCAAGATATTCTGCAAGAACAAATTGCCAGCGAGTCGCCCGACCAATGCCTCCCAGAAGATGGCCCCGTGGTTTCCTCAGGGAGTGAGATTGAATCGGCAGAATTGGTTGCGAGCAGTACGACCTGTAATGAAGAAAAGCAAAAACAAGTTTGGGGAAAATGTAAAAAAGATTTCCTTTGTGTGTTGTATGCCAATGCGACAACAATGACAGGGCTTGGGCCACTGGCAAACTACATCATGCCAGAAGATTTAAAGCAAAGTGGCTGTGACAGCAACAAAGATGACTGCCTTAAAGTTTTTGTATTGGGATTCGCCAAATCCGTTTACAACCTGCTTGAAGGAGCTTGGGATTTATTAAAAATGGCCGGTGCTGGCATTCGCGATCGTGCTGTTAATTTTTACCAGGCCATCACAGCTGAAGAAAATCAAAGCTCGACCGGGCAATTGGCCTTGGCCGAAGCTTCCAGTGATCCAGGTTTTTTTGAAATGCTGCGAACAGATTTCAAAGGGACCATGGGTAAAATTTGGAATGCCTTAATGGCCGCATTAAAAGAGTGGCTCAAGCAAAGTGTATTTTGTCAGGAATGGGAAGGTGTTCCTCAATTTGGAAAATGCCTTCGGCCGGCACAGGGAATTGATTGCTTAGAGTGTAAGGCCATGGTGACGGGTGTATGTGCTCTCTCGGGGACACTTTTTGCTGAAATCGTCCCAGCTTTTTTAACTGGTGGTATCGCCACCGCAGCGAAGCACGGAGTGAGTGGAGCAAGCAAAATCGCCAAGCTTTTTAAAGTATCGAGTGCAACTTTTAAGGCCATTCAATCCTCGCCTAAGGTTGTCAAAATGATGGAATTGGGGCGAGGAGTGAGTCGTGCTCTACGATTACCCACAGTCGTCAATGTCACAGTCGCTGTGCTTAAAAGCTCCGTGGCGCTAGTGGGGCGTTTTATGCTTTCACCGGCCTTCAAGTTTGCAAAATCGGCGGTCGCGGCCCTGACTAAAGTCGCCAGTAAAACAAAAACTTTTGTTATGCTCACTCCTGCTGGACCCGTCTTAACTTTTGGGTGGAAAGCGGCCAAGACGACTGGCCAATACACTTGGAAGGGACTCAAGGTAACGGGCAAGGTTGTTATATTCCCCATTGAAAATCCCATGACAAGGAAGGCCTTTAAAATAGGTGAAGATTTTTTCGAAAATGTTTTTAAAAAGGTTGGGGCGGCCAGAGTGGCCTTTGGTGCACGACCTGTCTTGGCGGGAGAAGCGGCCAAGGCGCTCAAGTTAATTGATGAGGCAGAAATAGAGTGGCGCGTGGCCAAGCTCGTTCGAAGAAATGATAGGGAGTTTATTTCTGCCGCTGAAAAGAAATTACTAGAAGCCAAACAGCAATACCGAAGCCTCGTAGCGCAAGAATATATTAATAAAATGCCTCCAGAGCATTTGCTTGAATCTTTGCTCGATTTATTTCCGGAATTAGGCGTGCGCAAAACTGCTGGCCAATTTAGCGAGTCGGCCATTGCGCTGGCCGAAAGGGAGTTAGAAAAATTATTTGAAAAATTGCCAGCTGGGGACAATAAAAATGCCCTCATGGCGCGGCTAAAAGAATGGCGCGATAGTGGGAAATTGGCCAAATCCAAAGTGACCGTTCCGGGCAATAGCAGTATTTCCCATGTCGATCCAAGACCTCGTAATGAAATTGTTTCATCTTTGCAAAGGGGAAATGGCCAAGCAATAACAGTTGAAAATTTAATACGGGAGCATTTTCCAGAATTGTTATATGACAATAATTCAAAATTAGTGGGGCGCGATCGTCTTTTGGAAATTGAATCTGAATTCAAATCGGCCATTGAAAAAATTACTGATCCAGAATTAAAGAGAACATTGAAAAAAGAGTGGGAAGCCATTGTTGAGGGCAAGCAGCGTGCACGCTTCTATGATCACTTAATAGATTTTCCACCAAATAAAGTTATGGCCAATGCTCAACTTGCGGATGATGAGCGTGTGGCAGAAGCCTTCAAATTATTAAATCTTGAGCAATCGCCTGAGAGGGAAGAAATTGGCAAAGCAATTTTAAAGGCCCATCGAGTTGGGCATGAATCGGAGGGAGTCTTTACCTACGATTTTTCTGAGTTGCGAAGAAAATATGAGATTTTAGAAGAAGCCGGTCTTACTTCTGACCAAGCGGCGCAGCTTATTCGGTCTGGACTCGCTGGACGTCCACCACTGAGAACTGTGGTTCGTTCTCCAAAAAGTTTTTTTGGGGAACACAATCGTGAACTCTTGGATAGGAATTTTTTAGAGAGAAGGAAAGCCGTCTCAGAGCAACTTGAGGCCTTTTTAGAAAAGCAAAATCAAGAAAAGGGATTTTTTGATGGGCTATTAAAGAAAAATCGCCAAGCACTAACAGCGGATCAAGCTGAGGAAGTTCGGAAAAACCTGGAGGCCATTTACTTTGTCGATTATCAGCATACCACAAATAATTTTTGGAAAATGATGAAAGATAATAGCGAAGTGGGGAGCCTCAAAATTTTTGCCAATTACGAAGAACAGGCCTTTCAAAATTATCGCGCCACCAGAGAGTGGCTACTGAAAGACAAACCCAAGATGGATAAGGATACCTTTTTAGAAGTTCAAAAAAGAATGATGAAAGATGGTGTTGAAGGTGTCACACCTGATCAGCTGGGAAAAATTAGGGATGGCAATTGGGTAGGCGTTGTTCCTCAAGAAGAGCCCATTTCATTAGAGATCATAGACGTCATTCAAAAAAACCCTTACCTAACATGGCTCGAATTAGGGCAAGTGAATGGCAAATATTTTGGCCGTATCGTATATCCGAATGCCGAAATGATAAGGCCTGAGGCCTTGCAACTTATTAAGCAAAGTCACCCAGACCTCTTTCAGGCCATTAAAAAATTTCAAACGGGACAGGGTGGTGATTCTGGGAAGTTGACACAGCAATTGGTGGAAGCGCTCTTAGAGGAGCGCATGGCGCGCTTTAACGTGGCCAGAGCAAAATTAGGTAAAATAAATTCTCCTGCCAAATTGGATCAATTGGTGGATCTATTGGCTGACTTTCAGCGGGACTTGGTTTCCATTCATCCACTCAATAACGGCAATGGGCGAAGCACGCGTGAGTTTGCGCTCTATTATCCGCTGATGAAAGAGGGGTTACCTCCTCCTCGGCTTTTGGACCCCAATGCCGATCTTTACAGTTCTGCAGAGGAATGGCGGAAAATGGTGAAGCAGGGCATTCTCGCCAGCGATTATTTGCTTGAAGATCTTGCGCTTCGTTTGGAACACAACTTGCCACTGGAAAATTCCTTGGAGTTGTTTTCACCTTATCACCGAGGCCCACAAAAACTAGTGGTTAAAAAGCAAGGAAGTAGTTTGGTTAAAGACACTCCTGGCGTTGAATATATTGATCCGGCCATTTATAGAGAAGTTTTAAAACGCCATCCCGAATTGGCAGACTTGGTTCGTACTAATCCCGCAGAGGGATGGGCGCAAATTGAGAAAAAAGCGGAAGAAGTTTTTCAGAGGAATAATGCTTACTACGTTCATCAAAAATCGGGCAAAGAGCGACTTGAATTAGGTTTCGTTGATGACGATTATTTAGCCCTGTACGGGCGCAATTCCTATGAAAATCCGGAAGCCTTTCGCTTTAAAATGGACCAATGGTATGACGAAGAAGTAACTTGGCGCGGACTGGCCTCTACCGATCGTGCAGTGACTGAACCAGAAATTATCGCCATGTTTAAGGAGTTTAATCTCCATATGGCGTCCAACAATGTTGTGGCGAAGGCGGGAAGTAATCCAACTCCAGAGCGCATTCGTCAGTTAGCACTTGAAGATTTTTCCCAATATAATGACGATGTCTTTGGCGAGGGATTGGTGGCGATGGCGCGCGATCATTCTGAAGCCGGTCCGATGTATGGAATTAGTTATGGTTATAGCACATCTAAAAATCGCGAAGTTGGAAAGGCCTTTGCTATGGGGGCCATGGTGATCGGCAAATACGGTGAACACAAAGCGCCAGAGCTACAAAAATTGTTGAAGTCGCGGGTGCTGGTGGGCGCTAGGCGCGCGAGAAAGGATGTTGATTTAGGTCGATTGAAACAATTGAGGCCAGAATTTTCTTATAAATATGGAAGGCAACAAGAAGTGATGGGCATTGGCGTGGCCGAACCCGACGCTGTCTCAATCATTCAAACCATCGATGCCGAAGGCGAAGTTATTTTAAGTTATGTCAGAAGTCCTGATGACCCAGGAAAAATTCTGGTGATGAAAGGCGATTATTCTCCCAAGAAAAAGCCCATCAAAGTCATTGAGCTCTAGCACAATTATTTTTTCTTTTTGCTTTCTTTCTTTGCTTCTGTTTTGTCTTCCTGAAAAAAAACAGGATAGGCAGATTTAAAATAGCGAATGGAGATCATTTTAAATATGTCTTCCTTATTATCCTCAATAATATCCTCTTTCGGAATGTTATAACCACCTTGTGCCGCTAGTTCAGCCAATTGTTGATCTTGACCTTTTTCTTGGAATTCATACTTGGTTTCCATCAAGGCCTGCAAATCGAGATCGGGTACTTTGGTTGAAGGCA
>Ga0172376_10001796_pt1 | contig 27058 bp, 23 predicted proteins | sample Lak35m_FD_121114 | JGI IMG/M metagenome (GOLD analysis project Ga0172376, IMG submission 121114) | Freshwater microbial communities from Kabuno Bay, South-Kivu, Congo - kab_092012_35m | ecosystem: Environmental > Aquatic > Freshwater > Lake | place: Democratic Republic of the Congo: South-Kivu...
CGCCGCAACCGCGGCCGTGCGCGGGTGCGACGTGTTCGTCGACGTCGCGGAACTCGTGGACGTGGAGGCCGAGGTCGCCCGCCTCGAAAAAGACCTGGTGAAGATCGAGGGATTCATCGAGGCCAAGCGGCGCAAGTTCGCGGACGGCACGTTCACGGAGCGGGCGCCGGCACCCGTCGTCCAGAAGGAGCGGGAACAACTCGCGGACCTCGAGTCAAGACTCGCCAACGGACGGGCCGCGCTGGCGGAACTCCGGACCCGCCGGCCCTCGCCCGGCTGAGTCACGGCGACGGGCGGCACGCCGCTTTTTGGGGTAGACTCCGGGCTGGTGTGGGCGGACGCAGCAGGGCGGACGCGTCAGGCCCGTCCCCCACCGGTGGAGTCGTTTCGATGAGCGTGCAAATGGAACTCTCGCGGATCATCATCAGCGAGATCAACGATCAGCAGGTGGTCTACCTCAAGGAGGTCGAGGGGGACCGGACCTTCCCGATCCTCATCGGTCTCTTCGAGGCGACGAGCATCGACCGCCGCGTGAAGCATCACCAGGCGCCTCGTCCGCTGACCCACGATCTCCTCGTGGCGGCCGTCGAATTGCTCGGCGGGACGTTCCAGGACGTCGTGATTTCCGAGCTCAAGGAACACACCTACTTCGCCGTCATCCGGGTGCTCAAGGACGGCGAGGTCGTCGAGATCGACGCCCGCCCCTCGGACGCGATCGCCGTGGCGGTCACGTGCGAGCCGAACCTGCCGATCTACGTGGCCGAGGAAGTCCTCGAGGACGTCCTCGGCTGAGCCGATCCCGACGCCTCCACAGTCGGGGATGCGCCCCAACCTTGCAGGGGTGCCCACCCGCTGCATACGCTCTGAGCGTCGGGTCAGGGGAGATCCGCGGGTGGGCGGGATCTCGTGCCCGGGAGGTACCCGGCGGTCATGAGGAGCAACGTCATGATGCGTGCAGTGCTTCGGGCATGGCGCGGGCCGGCCTCGCCCGGGCCGATCATCGGCGGGCAGCGACATGGTTTTACGCTCGTGGAACTGCTCGTCGTCATCGCGATCATCGCGGTGCTGATCGGGCTTCTGCTGCCGGCCGTGCAGAGCGCTCGCGAGGCCGCGCGTCGCAACGCGTGCACGAACCACGTGAAGCAGATCGGCCTCGCTTTCCTCACGTTCGAGGAATCACGAAAGCGGCTGCCGTTCGCGGGGGACAACGGCCCGACCAGCTGCTGCGAGCCGGACGTCGGTGAATGGGATCGAGCGAACTGGCCGTACCACATCCTGCCGCAGCTTGAGCTCGGCGAACTGTTCGATCGCGGACGGGAGAGCCGCACGGCCATCAATCAGGTGCCGGTGGCGGTGTTCATCTGCCCCACCCGGCGGACGGCGAAAATCTATCGTGGCACCGTGAAGACGGATTTCGCGTCGAATTTCGGCACGAACGACACGAACGGGATCGTGGTGGCGAAGCGCCACGGCACGCCACGGCTGCGCGACGCGACGGACGGAACGAGCAAGACCCTCCTCGTCGCAGAGCGCCGAATCCATCGGGCCTACATGGAGAGCGCCGCGGGACACTTCCCCAACGACGACGCCCATGCGTATTTCAGTGACAACGAGTCGGCATACTTCTCGGGATTCGGGGATGACGTCGAGCGGCGGGGCTCGGCGCCGCCCGCTCCCGACCTCGTGGATCCGACGGTCCCGGGGAGCATCGTCAATACGCATTTCGGCTCGTCGCATCCCACCGGCATCGTCGCGGGATTCGCCGACGGCTCCACGCGGCAGGTCGGCTTCACGATCGATCCGGAGGTCTTTCGCCGGTTGTCGGTGAAGAACGACGGGCTCGTGGTGGATGCGCCGTGACCGGCCCGAGCCGAGCGCTGGAGGAACGCATGCCGACGGGGGCGACGTGCCGGAGATCGCGGTCGGGTGCCGCCACGCGGCCGTCTCGAGGCCGGTCGTGCCCCGGCGGATCGTGTCTTGCGTGCGTGGTGGTCGTGGCGGTGGCGCTGGGATGCGGCGCACCGGTCGCACGGCTCGCCGGCGCGGTGCGGGTCGGGGGCGCGGCCGCCGCCGGTGCGCGGATCGATGCCCGCTCCGGACAGGGGGATCGCCAGCGCGTCGCGAGCGGCGCCGTGCTGCCGGACGGCACCTATCGCATGGACTACGGGGCGTGGCCGGGACTCGAGCCCGGGCCGTGCCGGATCGAGATCGTCCACGTGGCCGGCGCGTCGGGCCAGCCACTGGCGGCCGGGGAGCAGGGGCTCGTGGACGCCGCGAAGGCGACGGCGCGGCATCGGCACGTGTCGTTCGAGCGCACGCTCGTCGCCGGCGAGAACACCGTCGATTTCGAACTCGACGAAGGCACGCCGGTCACGGGCCGCTGAGGCCGCAGCCGTTCACAGCCCGAAGGCTCGGCGGAGCACCTCGAGCGACCGTGCGCCCTGCTCGGCGGCGACGACCACGTTGAGCCGCACCTCGCTCGTGCTCACGAGATCGATGTTGATGCCGGCGTCGGCGAGCGGCTTGAAGAGGCGGTCGGCCACGCCGGCGTGGCTGCGGATCCCGACGCCGGTGATGGAAAGCTTGGCGACGTTGGGCACGTCGGCCATGGTCGCGCCGCGCGCCGCCGCGATCCCGCGGGTCACGTCGGCCGCCCGGGCCGCATCGGCGCTCGGCACCGTGAAGGAGATCTCGGCGCGACCGTCCCGCGGGTGGCTCTGCACGATCATGTCGACGAACAGGCCCGCACGGCCGACCTCGGCGAAGACGTCGGCGGCCACGCCGGGCGTGTCGGGCAGGTCGATCAGGGTCAGGAGCGCCTGCGACGAGTCGAGGACACAGTCCTCGATCGCGAGGTCCTCCATCCCCTCGAGCCGCCGTACCACCTCGAGCGCACTCGACCGCGGCCCGGGAACGTCGGCCGAGTCGTCCGCCTCGCCGGGCGTGGCACGGTCGAGGGCGAAGGCCGCGTGCACCGCCGCCACGGCCGCGGCGCCGTCGGCACGGTCGACGAGGGCCGAGATCTTGATCTCGCTCGTGGTGATCATCCGCACGTTGATGCGGGCGTCGGCCAGCGCGCGGAACATGCGCCCCGCGACCCCTTCCTCACGGGCCATGCCCACGCCGACCGCCGAGACCTTCGCCACCTCGTCATCGTGCGACACGCCCGTCGCTTCGAGCGCCGCGGCGACCCGGCGGGTGCGTTCGAGCGCCGCGGGCAGGTCGTCGCTCGGCACGGTGAAGGAGATGTCGGCGCGTCCCCCCTGCCCCACGTTCTGGACGATCATGTCGACCGCGATGCCCGAGGCGGCGAGCTCGGAGAAGAGCGCGTGGCTGGAGCCCGGCTGGTCCGGGACGTTCTCCAGCGTGATGCGGGCCTCGTCCTTGGCGAGGGCGACGCCGCTCGCCGGCCGCGGCTTGGCCCGGTCGGCCGGAAGGATCATCGTGCCCGGGACGTCCCGGAAGCTCGACCGCACGAGCACCGGCACGCCGAACTTCTTCGCGAACTCGATCGACCGCGAGTGCATGACGCCCGCGCCGAGGCTCGCCAACTCGAGCATCTCGTCGTAGGCGATCGACGACAGGCGGCGGGCCGCCGGCAGGACCCTCGGGTCGGTGGTGTAGACGCCGTCGACGTCGGTGTAGATCTCGCAGCGGTCCGCCCCGAGCACGGCCGCGAGCGCGACGGCCGTCGTGTCCGAGCCGCCACGGCCGAGCGTCGTGATGTTGCCGTGCTGGTCGATGCCCTGGAATCCGGCGGCGATGACGATCGCGCCGCCGGCGAGGAGCTTCTGCACGTGGTCCGTGGAGATCGACCGGATGCGGGCCTTCGTGTGGGTCGAGTCGGTGCGGATGCCGATCTGCGCACCGGTGAGGCTCACCGCCTCGTAACCGGCGGCCTGCACCGCCATCGCGAAGAGCGCCACGCTCACCTGCTCGCCCGTCGAGAGGAGCATGTCCATCTCCCGGGCGTTCGGCCGATCGGTGATCGCCCGCGCGAGGTCGACGAGGTGGTCGGTCTGGTGGCCCATGGCGCTGACGACCACGACGACGCGGTCGCCCGCCACGTGCCGCGCGATCGCCTTCTGCGCGGCGGCCTTGATCTTCTGTGGATCGGCGACGCTCGTGCCGCCGAACTTCTGGACCACGAGGGCCATCGGTGTCCTTTCGTGCCCCGGATCACCGGGAGGGACCGGACGCGGACGCCCGCGCCGTGTCGAGGAAGGTGCCCATGAGGCGCCAGCCCGGCAGGATCGCATCGCCGGACGCCGCGGCCTCGATCTCGTCGTACGACGCCCGGCCGTTCGCCCGCACGCCGGAGCCCGCCATCACGTAGGGCACGGCACCGCGCGAATGCGTCTTCGTCGCGAGAAACGTCGGGTGGTCGGGGCAGACGAGGATGCGGTGCTCGGTGCCGGCGAGGTGCTTCGCCACCGGCACGACGATCTTGGCGTCGATCTCCTCGATCGCCCGGACCTTGGCGGCGACATCCCCCTGGTGGCTCGCCTCGTCGGGAGCCTCGACGTGCACGCACACGAGGTCGCTCGTCGCGAGCTCCTCGATCGCCGCCCGTCCCTTCGCCGCGTAGTCGGTGTCGAGCCAGCCGGTGGCGCCGACCACCTCGCGACGCCTCCAGCCCGCCAGTGCCCCGAGTCCACGGAGGAGATCGACCGCCGTGATCATGGTCGCCGACACGCCGTAGCGGTCGGCGAACGGCTCCATCGACGGGGCGCGTCCCACGCCCCAGAGCCAGACGTGCGTCGCCGGCCGCTTGCCGGCCGCGAGCCGGGCCCGGTTCACCGGGTGATCGGCGAGCCATGCCGCGCTCCGGGCCATGATCTCCGTCAGCAGGCGGCTGCCGGTGCCACGCGGGAACGCATCGGCCACCGGCTTGTCCATGAGGTCATGGGGCGGCGTGGTCCGCAGATCGGCGGCTAATGGTGCCCCGCCGGCCACCGCGGCCTGTGCCGCACAGGTGTCGCCGCCGCGGTAGAGCAGGAGATTGCGATAGCTCACACCCGGGACGAACCGCCAGGCGGCCGCGAGCGCCGGGAAGTCGGCGGCGAGCCCGGCCTGCGCCGACGCGAGGAGTGCGGTCGCCTCGGCGGTCGAGACATGCCCCGCGGTGAAGTCCTCCATGACGCGGTCGCGCACCGTGACGAGATTGCAGCGGACCGCCCAGTCGTCGGGTCCGAGCGCGATGCCCTGCGCGGCCGCCTCGAGGGGCGCGCGGCCGGTGAAGGAGACGAGCGGGTCGTAGCCGATGAGGCTCATGCACGCCACCTCCGAGCCGGGCGGCAGCGAGTCGGGCACGTGGTTCGTGAGCCCGACGCGGCCGGCGACGGCGAGCGCGTCCATGCCCGGCGTGCGGGCGGCCTGGAGCGGCGTGCGTCCCTCGAGCGCCGTCTGCGGCTGATCGGCCGCCCCGTCGGGAATGACGATGACGTGTTTCATGGTGTGAGTCGGTGAAGCGCTCTGGAGAACGATCGAGTGGGGGCTCACCCGCGCGGTGAGGCTGCGGACGCAGGCTGACCGTCGTCGAGCACGGGCAGGCAGACGCCGGTCCCCCGCACCGTGGCCGACCGCTCGATGGCGGCGAGGGCCTGCGCCATCGCGTTTGATCCGCAGTGGTGCGTCATGATGATGAGCGGGACGGCGGCACCGGCGGCGTCACCGTTGCCCGCCGCCTCGTGCTGGATGAACGACGCGATCGAGATGCCGTGCTGCCCGAGGATGCCGGCGATCTCGGCGAGCACACCCGGCCGGTCGACCACCGGAATCCGCAGGAAGCGGCGCTCGTGCGTCTCGACGCCGCCGATGCGTGCCGCCGGGCTGTCCACGTCGAGCACGCCGGTGGTGCGAAACGTGATCGCGGCCCGTCCCACGACCGTGTCGATGATGTCGGCGACGACGGCCGAAGCGGTCGGCATCTGCCCGGCCCCGAGGCCGTGAAAGAACATCCGACCGACGGCGTCGCCCACGAGGCTCACGGCGTTGTACGCGCCCCGCGTCTCCGCCAGCGGGGTGCCCAGCCGGACGAGCGCCGGCGAGACCCGCAGCGCGAGCGGACCGGGGGCGGCGTCATCGCCCGTGCGGGCCGCGACGGCGACCAGCCGGATGCGGTAGCCGAGCTCACGGGCGCACGTGATGAGCCCGAGGTCGATCCCCTCGATGCCGGTGCGCGGGATTTCCCCCCACGGCACCCACGCGCCGAAGGCGAGGTGCGCGAGAATTGCGAGCTTCTGCGTGGCGTCGGTGCCGTCGACGTCCATCGCCGGGTCGGCCTCGGCGAAGCCGTTCTCCTGCGCGAGCGCGAGCACCTCGCCGTAATCGGCCGAGTCCTCCTCCATCCGCGAGAGGATGAAGTTGCTCGTGCCGTTGAGGATGCCGCGGATGCTCTCGATGCGGTTGGCCGCGAGGCACTCGCTGATCGCCGCGACGATCGGGATCCCGCCGGCGACCGCCGCCTCGAAGGCGATGGACCGCCCGCGCCTGCGGGCCAGGTCGAAGAGCTCGGGCCCGTGCTCGGCGAGCAGGGCCTTGTTGGCCGTGACCACGTCCTTCCCCGAATCGAGGAGCGCGACCATCATCGATCGGGCGGGTTCGAGCCCGCCGACGAGGAGGGCCGCCACGGAGATGGACGGATCTCCGGCGATGTCCCGGATGTCGCTCGAGATGCAGTCCCGGGAGAGAGGCAGGCCGCGATCGCGGGACACATCCCGGCAGACCGCCCGCGCGACGACGATCGGCCGGCCGGCGTGCCGCTCGATGTGCTCCGACGACTCCACGAGGAGGCGCACCGCTCCGGACCCGACGGTGCCCAGCCCGACGACACCGACCCGCACTGCGTCCTGCATGGAATGCGCCCGCGACGAAGATTCCGCACGTCTCTCCCAGAGCGTAGCGTGCGCCGGGAAAAGTGCAGCCCCGCGAGCGAATCGGCGCGTTCGGTCGCCCCCGGCCTCGTGCCCGTGGGGCCGGTTGTCCCGGTCACGCCACGGGGAACGATGATGCCGGCCGCGTCGCGAGGCGGATGGACGCCGTGTGGGGGGCGGTGTGCGGTATCGTCACGGCCGGGCCGCGACGGGTCCCGAGCGATCGGCGACGGTCGTCCCCCGGCGCGGCGGATTCCGCGCCCCGAGCACGCGCACGCCATGGCCATGCCCGACACCCCCGCCGCGGATCGCACGTCGGCGGTCGAACGACTCGAGCGGTCGCGCATCGAGCCCTTCGACCTGCTCGTCGTCGGGGGCGGCGCGACGGGGCTGGGCGTCGCGCTCGACGCCGCGGCCCGCGGCCTCGCCGTCGCGGTCGTCGAGGCGGAGGATTTCGCGAAGGGCACGTCGAGCCGTTCGACGAAACTGGTCCACGGCGGCGTCCGCTACCTCGCGCAGGGGAACGTGCGGCTCGTGCGCGAGGCCCTGCGGGAACGGGCGCTGCTGCTCGACAACGCGCCGCACCTCGCGGGCCCGCTCCCGTTCATGGTGCCCGCGTACGGCCTGCGTGGTCGGCTCGTCGACACGTGGGCCCTCGGCGTGGGCCTGGCCGCCTACGACCTGCTCGCCGGGTGCGCGGGACTGGGGCGCACGCGCATCCTGGGCCGCGCGGCGGCGCTCGCGAGTGCGCCCGGGCTGGCCCGCGCGGTGAACCGTGGGGGGCGATCGGCGGAACTCGTCGGCGCGGTGCGCTACGTCGACGGGCAGTTCGACGACGCCCGCGTCGCGGTGGCGCTCGCGCGGACCGCCGCGCGGCACGGGGCCACGGTCCTCAACTATTGCCGTGCCGGCGGCATCGAGCGGGCGCCGGCGTCCGGGCGGCTCACGGGCGTCGAGGTCGAGGACCGCGAGACCGGCCGGCGCATCGCCGTGGCGGCGCGGTGCGTCGTCAACGCCACGGGCGTCTGGGTGGACGAGCTGCGGCGGCTCGACACGGTCGCGGCCGCCGACATGCTCGCGCCGAGCCAGGGCGCCCATCTCGTCGTCGATCGCGCCTTCTTTCCGTCCGACGTCGCCATGCTCGTGCCGCGCACGGCCGACGGGCGCGTGCTCTTCGCCGTGCCCTGGCTCGGACGGGTCATTCTCGGCACGACCGACACACCCCGCGCCGACCGTCCGCTCGATCCGCGGCCGTTCGACGACGAGATCGACTTCATCCTGCGGGAGGCCGGCCGCCACCTCGCTCGGCCGCCGACACGAGGCGACGTGCGTTCGGCCTGGGCGGGCCTGCGGCCGCTCGTCAAACCCGCCGGCACGGTCCGCGACACGAAGGCGGTGTCGCGCGAGCACGCCATCGTCGTGTCACCGCACGGCCTCGTGACCGTGACCGGAGGCAAGTGGACCACGTACCGCGCGATGGCGGAGGACGTGCTGGCCACCTGCATGCGGGCCGACCTTCTTCCGACGCGGCCCGCCGGCGTCACCCGCCACCTGCGGCTCGTCGGCGCGCCCACGCGGAGCGGACCGATGGTGCCGCTGACGGCTCCCCCGGGACTGCATCTCTACGGCACCGAGGCTGCCGCGGTCGCCGCCCTGCCCGGCGCCGATCGAACGATTGTCGACGGGCTCAGCGAGGCGATGGTGCGGTTCGCCGTCCGGCGCGAGTTCGCACGCACCGTGGAGGACGTGCTCGCCCGCCGGTCGCGGCACCTGTTTCTCGATGCGTCCGGCGCGATGGGCTGCGCCGAGGCGGTGGGCGCGATCCTCGCCGAAGAACTCGGCGCCCCCTTCGATGCGGCCGCCTCGACGCGGGCGTTCACGACGCTCGCTGCGGGCTATCGGCTCGGGCCGTCGGTCGCGTCCTGAGCGCGGCGGGCATCGCGCACCGGCACGCTATCGCGTACAACGGTGGCTCGTCACCGACGGTTTTCCCGTCACCGACCGTTTTCCCAGGAGCCCGTCCCCGTGGATGCCGCCGCCCGCGCGTTTCTCTCCCGCCTCCTCCACACGCCCAGCCCGTCCGGCTACGAGCAGCCGATCCAGGCGATCGTCCGCGAGTATCTCACCGCCTGTGCCGACGAGGTCAGGACCGACGCGCACGGCAACGTCATCGGCGCGGCCAACGTGGGCGGCTCCACCCGCATGCTGCTGGCCGGTCACTGCGACCAGATCGGGTTGATCGTCCAGCATGTCGATGCCGACGGCTTCATCTCGGTCCAGCCGATCGGCGGGTGGGATCCGATTCAGTTGGTCGGCGCGCGGGTCACGATCTGGGGCACCGACGGACCGGTGGCGGGCGTCATGTCGCGCAAGCCGATTCACCTGCTCACCGAGGAGGAGCGCAAGCAGGTCCCCAAGATGAAGGACCTGTGGATCGACATCGGCGCCACCGACAAGGCCGACGTCGAGAGCGTGGTGCGCGTGGGCGACTGCGTGACGCTGGAATTACGGATGCAGGAGCTGCGGCACGGGCTCGCCAGCGCCGTCGCCATGGACGACAAGATCGGGCTCTGGGTCGTGCTCGAGGCGTTTCGGCGGGCCAAGGCCGCAGGTCCGCTCCCCTGCGCCCTCTATGTGGCGAGCACCGTGCAGGAGGAGATCGGGCTGCGCGGTGCGCAGACCGCCGCACACGCGGTGGATCCGCACGTCGCGATCGCCGTGGACGTCACGCATGCCACGGACTGCCCGACGATCGACAAGAAGAGCGAGGGAGACGTCGTGCTCGGTCGGGGACCGGTGGTCTACCGGGGGCCCAACATGAGCCCGCGCGTCGTGGACAGGCTGCTCCAGGCCGCGCAGGCACGTGAGATCGCCGTCCAACTGGCCGCGAGCGGACGCGCCACACCCACCGACGCCAACGTCCTGCAGACCACCCGATCCGGCGTCGCCACGGGGCTCGTCAGCATCCCGAACCGCTACATGCATTCGGCCGTCGAGACCGTGTCGCTCGACGACGCCGATCGTGCGGCGGACCTGCTCGCTGCCTTCTCGCGCGGGCTCGAGGGCTCGATCGATTGGACCCCGTGACCGCCCTGCCCCGTCGCCGCCCTGCCAATTCGGCACTCGTTCGCTGGTGGCAGGGTGCTCGGTCGGGACCGAGGCTGTTTTTTCGTAGGGAAAACCGCTTCTCCGCCCTCCGTGGCGTCCGTGGCACGCCGGTTGCTTCTAGCGTCCGCAGTTCGTAGGCCGCCTGTCAAAACACCAGCCCGTGCGTCGAGCGATGTCCGTCGCCCGGCGACCGGCAGGGTGAGGCGGTGCCCAGCATTGGCCCGTCCCGCGTTGTGAAGGAGAAACTCGTGGCGAAACAGATGGTGTTCGAGGACGAGGCCCGCCAGCCGCTGCTCGCGGGCGTGTCGAAGCTGGCGCGGGCCGTCAAAAGCACGCTCGGGCCGCGGGGCCGCAACGCGGTGCTCGACAAGGGCTGGGGCTCGCCCAAGGTCACCAAGGACGGCGTGACCGTGGCCGAGGACATCGACCTCGAGGATCCGTACGAGAACCTCGGTGCCCAGCTCGTCAAGGAGGCCGCGAGCAAGACGAACGACGTGGCCGGGGACGGCACGACGACGGCGACGGTGCTCGCCGAGGCGATCTTCCGCGAGGGGATCAAGATGATCGCGGCGGGAGCCGATCCGATGGCCCTGTCGCGGGGCATCCACAAGGCCGTCGAGGCCTCCTCGAAGGCGATCCTCTCGATGGCGACGAGCATCAACGAGAAGAACAAGAAGGAACTGATGCAGATCGCGACGATCGCGGGCAACAACGACCCGACGATCGGCAACGTCCTGTCCGAGGCGTTCCTCAAGGTCGGCAAGGACGGCGTGATCACGGTCGAGGAGGGCAAGCAGGCCGAGACGACCGTGGACGTCGTCGAGGGGATGCAGTTCGACCGTGGCTACCTGTCGCCGCACTTCGTGACCGATCCCGAGGCGCAGGTGTGCGAGCTCGAGAACGCCTACATCCTCATGTATGAGGAGAAGATCTCGAGCGCGAAGAACCTCGTGCCCGTTCTCGAGGCGATCAGCAAGTCGGGCAAGCCGCTCGTGATCATCGCCGAGGACGTCGAGGGCGAGGCCCTGGCGACGCTCGTCGTGAACAAGCTGCGGGGGATCGTGCACTCCGTCGCGGTGAAGGCGCCGGGCTACGGCGACCGTCGCAAGGCGATGCTCGGTGACATCGCGGTGCTCACCGGCGGCCAGGCGATCTTCAAGGATCTCGGGATCCAGCTCGACTCGGTGAAGCTCACCGACCTCGGCCGCGCGAAGAAGGTGATCATCGAGGCCGAAAACACGACGATCGTGAGCGGAGCCGGATCGAAGGACGCGATCGACGGTCGCGTCCGGCAGATCCGCGACGAGATCGAGAAGACGACGAGCGACTACGACCGCGAGAAGCTCCAGGAACGGCTGGCCAAGCTCGCCGGCGGCGTCGCGCAGATCAACGTGGGCGCGGCCACCGAGACGGAGATGAAGGAGCGGAAGGCCCTCATCGACGACGCGAAGAGCGCCGTGCAGGCGGCCCTCGCGGAGGGGATCGTGCCGGGCGGCGGCGTCGCCCTCGTCCGCAGCGAGAAGGCGGTCGCAGGCCTCGATCTCGACGGCGATGAGCGGCTCGGCGCCACGATCGTCAAGAACGCCCTCCGTTACCCGCTCGAGGCGATCGCCTCCAACGCCGGCGTGGACGGCTCGGTGGTGGTGAACCGCGTGCGGCACCTCAAGGGGAAGAACGAGGGCTACGACGCCGACAAGGGCGAGTACTGCGACCTGGTGAGCGCCGGGGTCATCGACCCGGCGAAGGTCGTGCGCACGGCGCTGCAGAACGCGGCGAGCGTGGCGGCCCTGCTGCTGACGACCGACTCCCTCATCACCGAGATTCCCAAGGAAGAGGAGGAGGCCGGCGGCGACCACCATGACCACGGCATGGGTGGTGGCATGGGCGGCATGGGCGGCATGGGCGGGATGGGTGGCGGCATGGGAGGCATGGGTGGCATGGGCGGCATGATGTGATGCTGCCCGGCGCCGGAGTCTCCCGTTTCCGTCACCACCTTCGATTCACGACAGCGTGTTCCTGACAAACAACCCCTGATCACTCTCACGGAGAAACCTGCAGATGGCCGCGAAGAACCTGAAGATTCGCCCGCTCGAGGATCGTGTCGTCGTCGAGCCCGTCGAGGCCGAGGAGCGGACGGCCGGAGGCATCGTGCTGCCCGACACCGCCAAGGAGAAGCCGCAGCGCGGCCACGTCGTCGCGCTCGGACCCGGCAAGCTGCTCGAGAGCGGCCAGCGGGCTCCGCTGTCGGTGTCGGTCGGCGACGAGGTGATCTACGGCAAGTATTCGGGCAGCGACATCGAGGTCGACGGCCACGACGTGAAGATCCTCCGCGAGAGCGACATCCTCGCGAAGGTGCTCAGCTGACCGCGTGAGCCGGCGCACCACGCGCGTGGTGCCGGTTCCCGCCGACCGCTTCCATTCCCCGACGACCTTCCCGCGTTTCCTACGGAGAGACAGACGTGCCCAAGCAACTCATGTTCGACGACAGCGCCCGTGCGAAGCTGCTCAAGGGCGTCGAGAAACTCGCCGGTGCGGTGGCGGTGACGATGGGCCCCACGGGGCGGAACGTCATCATCGACAAGTCGTTCGGCGGCCCGACCGTGACGAAGGACGGCGTGACGGTGAGCAAGGAGGTCGACCTCGAGGACGCCTTCGAGAACATGGGGGCGAAGCTGGTCAACGAGGTGGCGTCGAAGACGAGCGACCTCGCCGGCGACGGCACCACGACGGCGACCGTGCTGGCCCGGGCGATCTTCCGCGAAGGCACGCGGAACGTGGCCGCCGGCTCGAACCCGACCGCGGTGCGGCGCGGCATCGAGAAGGGTGTCGCGGCGGCGGTGCAGCGGCTCATGGAGATGGCCCGCAAGGTGGAGCGGCCCGAGGAGATCGCCCAGGTCGGTGCGATCAGCGCCAACAACGACCGCGCGATCGGCGACCTTCTCGCCGAGGCCCTGCAGAAGGTGGGCAAGGACGGTGTGATCACCGTCGAGGAGGGCAAGACGACCGAGACGACCGTGCGCTTCGTGGACGGCATGCAGTTCGACGAGGGCTTCGTGTCGCCCTACTTCGTCAACAAGCCGGCCGAGATGGAGTGCCAGCTCGACGACGCCCTGATCCTCATCCATGAGAAGAAGATCTCGAACCTGCGGGACCTCCTGCCGCTCCTCGAGAAGGTGGCGCAGGCGGGCAAGCCGCTGCTCATCATCGCCGAGGACGTCGACGGCGACGCCCTGACGGCGCTCGTCGTCAACAAGCTGCGCGGCGTGCTCAACGTCTGCGCGGCGAAGGCGCCGGGCTTCGGGGACCGCCGCAAGGCGATGCTCGCCGACATCGCCACGCTCACCGGCGGCACGCTCATCAGCGAGGACCTCGGCCTGAAGCTCGAAAGCCTCGACCTCTCGCACCTCGGTCGCGCCAAGAGCGTGACCGTGGACAAGGGGGAGACGACGATCGTCGAGGGCGCGGGCAAGCAGTCCGAGGTGCAGGCCCGAGTGCACCAGATCCGCAACCAGATCGAGGGCACCGAGAGCGAGTACGACCGCGAGAAGCTGCAGGAGCGGCTCGCGAAGCTCACCGGCGGTGTCGCGATCGTGTCGGTCGGCGCCGGGACCGAGGCCGAGATGAAGCAGAAGAAGGCCCGCGTGGAGGACGCCCTCCATGCGACCCGCGCCGCGGTCGAGGAGGGGATCGTGCCGGGCGGCGGCGTCGCCCTGCTGCGGTGCCGTGATGCCGTCGAGAAGGCGCGGGGCCAGGCGAAGGGGGACGAGAAGATCGGCGTGGACATCGTGCTGCACGCGCTCGAGGCTCCGATCCGGCAGATCGCGGAGAACGGCGGCATCGACGGCGCGGTGGTCGCCGACGAGGTGGCTGGAAAGGATCTCAACGTCGGCTTCGACGCCAACAAGGGCGAGTACGTGGACATGCTGAAGGCCGGGATCATCGATCCGGTCAAGGTGGTGCGGGTCGCACTCACGAATGCGGCGAGCATCTCGGGCCTGCTGCTCACCACCGAGGCCCTCGTCACGAATCTCGACAAGGACGACGCCAAGAAGCGGAAGATCGAGGGCAGCGTGCGGTGACGGACGGCTGGATGCCGTCCGCCGTGGCGCGGCCGCCCCTGGATGGCGTGCTCAATGGCGCCCTCGATGGGCCCCTTGGCACCTCGCGCCCGGGCGACGACGGGTGACGGACACGGCACAGCGGGAGGTGACGTCACCCCATGGTCGGCCAGCGTGACTTCTACGAGGTGCTCGGGGTCGAGCGGCGGGCGACCGCCGCGCAGATCACCGACGCCTACCGCAAACTCGCGATCCGCTTCCACCCGGACAAGAATCCGGGCAATCCGGATGCGGCCGCGAGCTTCAAGGAGGCAGCGCGGGCCTACGAGGTGCTGTCCGACACCGATCTGCGGGCCCGTTACGACCGCTTCGGCCACGCCGGGGTCGAGGGCGGTGGCCGCCATGACTTCAACGACATCTCCGACGTCTTCGAGGCGTTCGGCGACCTCTTCGGCGGCGGCATCTTCGGCGAGGCGTTCGGGGGAGGCCGGCGGCGCGGTCCTCGGGCCCGCAAGGGCCGTGACGTCTTCTGCCAGGTGCGGCTGTCGCTCGTCGAGGCCGCCCGCGGGACGAACCGGACGATCACCTTTGGGCGCCACGAACCGTGCACCGCCTGCGACGGCAGCGGGGCGAAGTCCGGGACGAAGCCGCAGCCGTGCGACTACTGCAGCGGCCAGGGCCAGGTGATCCAGCAGGCGGGCGTGTTTCGCCTGCAGACGACCTGCCCGGCATGTCGGGGCGCGGGGGCGGTGATTCGCGAGAAGTGCACCGGCTGTGGTGGAGAGGGCTTCACCGAGGAACAGGTCGAGCGGCGGGTGACGATCCCGGCCGGCGTCGACAGCGACGTGCGGGTGCGTCTCGCGGGCGAGGGGGAGCCGGGAGGCAACGGCGGACCGCCCGGAGACTGCTACTGCGTCATCGAGATCGAGGCCCATCCGTTCCTCACCCGCGAGGGACGCGACCTGCACTGCGAGATTCCGGTGACGTTCTCCCAGGCGGCGCTCGGCGCCACGGTCGACGTCCCCACCCTCGACGGGCCGCGGCCCCTGGAGATCGCCCGGGGCACGCAGGCCGGTGACGTGATCCGCGTGCGCGGACTCGGCATGCCCGAGGTGCGCGGCCGGGGCGTCGGCGACCTGCACGTGCACGTGCACGTCGAGGTGCCGAGGACGCTCTCACCCAAGGCCGAGTCGCTCCTGCGCGAACTGGCCGCGGAGGAGCATGCGGCGGTGAGCCCCAAGCGATCCTCGTTCTTCAGCCGGCTGGCCGAGTATTTCCAGGGTCGGGAGGGCGAGGGCACCGAGGAGGTGAAGGAGTGAGCGGCGCGGATCATCCGGACGACATGCCCCATGCCGGCGCGGCGGACGAGTCGCCTTCGGGGCATGGGTCGGCCGACGACCAGGTGCGGGAGGCGCAGGACCGCCTCCTGCGGACCCAGGCGGAACTGGAGAACTTCCGCAAGCGGTCGCGACGCGAGTTCGAGGAGGCCCAGCGGTATCGCGAGGTCGACCTGCTCCGTGACCTGCTGCCCGTGCTCGACAACGTGCATCGGGCGCTCGAGGCCTCGGCCCGCACCGACGACGTCGAGAGCCTCCGCGCGGGATTTCGCATGACCGCCCAGCAGATCGAGAAGGTGCTCGCCGACCACGGCTGCCGCGCCATCGAGACCGACGGCGCGGCGTTCGACCCGACGGTGCACGATGCGATTCTCGAGCAGCCGGCGCCGGGAATCGTGCCGGGTACGGTGGTCGGCACGGCGGTCCGCGGGTACACGCTGCACGATCGCGTGGTCCGCCCGGCTCAGGTGATCGTGGCGAAGGGAGCGTGAGCGATGCCGACGTATGACTACGTGTGCGACGCGTGTGGACACGCCTTCGAGCTGTTCCAGCCGATGACCGAGAATCCGAAAAAGACCTGCCCCTCGTGCAAGAAGAAGAAGCTGCGTCGCCTCATCGGGGCCGGTGCCGCGCTCGTGTTCAAGGGATCGGGTTTCTACAAGACCGACTACCGCAGCGAGTCGTACAAAAAGGGCGCGGCGGCCGACTCCGGGGGGGATGCGAAGCCGGCGGGCAAGCAGGGCGGGTCGTCGTCCGACGGCGGCGGCTCGGGGGGCGGTTCGTCCAAGCCGGCGTCGCAGGGAGACTGAGCGATGCCCCGCTGCCCGGTCTGCTCGGCCGCGGTCGACCTGGTCGTCGCGACCACCGCGCCCTTCTGCAGCGAGCGGTGCCGCCTCATCGATCTGGGCCGATGGCTCGGCGAGTCCTACCAGGTGCCGCTTCCCCGGCACGCAGCCGAGGATGACGAGGACGAGCAGGCGGGCACGGGCGGCCCGGCGCATCCCGCGGACGACGAATGACCCGCCTGCGCGATCGGATCGGGTGCCCTATACTCCGGCGCCACGCGTGAATCGGCACCGGCGTCAGGTCCGCGTGCGCGTGCAGGATCGAGGGCACCATGACGACCGACAGGACGATGACCGGGAGTGTCCCGCCCGGAGGCGTGGTTCACGAAATCCGATGGAGCGAGGCGTTGCCCTGGTGGCTGCTCGTGCGGGCGGCCGGTGCGGCCTTCTCGCCGTCGGTGATCCTGCTTGCGGCATTCGGCGCCGTGGCCGCGTGGGCTGGCTGGTCGATCGCGGATCAGCTCGGCATTCCCGGCGTGGCGCGTCCGGTGGTGGCCGACGCCGACGGAGGTGGCATCGCCTCCCTCCCGTCCGCCGGTCTGGTCCCGAGTCGCCGCGGCGTGCCCTGGCTCGCGCGGGCCGCGACGCTCCTGCCACGCACGGCCGCCGACGTGATCGGCCTGCTCGGGGTGCCCTTTCGCGCCTCGGCGAGCTTCGCCGAGATGACCGGTGCCCTGCTCCGTCTCGGCTGGTTCATCCTGGTCTGGGCGATCTTCGGCACCGCCATCAGCAGGCAGGTGGGCCTCTCGCTTGCGGGTGAGGAGGCGCCCGGCGTCGTCGGCGCCACGCTCTACGGATCCCGCAAATGGCTCCCCGCCTTCAACTCCGTGCTCTTCGTGCTCGCCGGCATCGCGGTGCTCAGCGTGCCCGGCGCGGTGCTGGGGCTGCTCATGCGCACCGGCTGGGGGCTCGCGATCGCCGGGGTGGTCTGGCCGCTCGTGCTCGCCGGCGCGCTGGTGCTGGCGATCCTCGCCATCGGCGTCGCGGCGGGCTGGCCGCTGATGGTGGCGTGCGTCGGTGTCGAGCGCGGTGACAGTTTCCAGGCGATCTCGACGGCGTTTTCGTACCTCTACCAGCGGCCGCTGCACGTCGCGTTCTACGGCGCGGTGGCGGTGGTCGTGGCCGTGCCCGCGCTCGCGGCAGCGGGTGTCTTCGCCGATGCGACGAGCGGGCTGGCGGTGTGGGCGGCGAGTTTCGGGATGGGGCACGCCCGCACCGAGCAGGTGCTCGCGGGGCTCGCGGGCGGTGCCGACGCCTCCTGGGGCATGCGGGCGATCGCCTTCTGGCACCGCGGCCTCGAGACGCTCTTGTCGTCGTTCGGCTGGGGCTACTTCTGGTCGCTCGTCACGGCCGGCTATCTGCTCCTGCGGCAGGACGTGGACGGCACGGAACTCGACGAGGTCGTGCTCGACGAACCGGGCACGGCGGGCTGACGCCCACGCCGCGGCCGCACGCGTGATCCTCACCCGCGCCAGCGACGGACGAGCGCCGGGAACGAGCCGAGGAGTTCGCCCCGGCTGATCGCCTCGTCGGCGCCTGCCGCGACGGCGTCGTCGAGCCGCTGCCGCGCGACGTGCGGACCGAAGGCGACGAGCCGCGGGAGCGTCGCCCGCGCCGAGTCTCCCCGTGCATCGCCCTGCGGCTCGCCCACCACCGAACGCAGCCGGCTGACGATGACGGCGGCGTCGCCCGGCACGCCCTGCAGGTCGAGCAGGACGACGTCCCAGGGCCCTTCGGGGCCGGGGCCATCGAGGGTCCGCAGCGTCTCCACCCGCGCGCCGTGCTCGCGGCCGAGCGCGGCGACACGACTGGTCGCCATGAGGTCCGGCGAGACGAGCAGGATACGGAGATCGTCCATCGCATGCTCCTGCGAGTCTTCCCGTCCGCCGCCGCCGCCCGCCGCCATGCCGTGCCCGGGTGACGGCCGGCGGTCAGACCGCCTCCGGACCCCGCACCGAGCGGTAGATCTGGACGGCCTCGGCCATCGGCAGCACGCACACGCGGCCCGCGGTCGGGTCACCGCCGGCACCGATCACCGCCGCCACGGCATCGAGCGTGCGTCCCACGAAGTCGTCGTTCACCGCGATTTCGAGCACGACCTCCTGGGCAAGGACGTCCGGCACCTCGAGATCATAGCCGTGTGCGTCGGCGACCGTCATGCGGGTGACGTGGATGGCGGCGAGCGCCTGGCGCACGCCCTCGACGAGCCCCGGATGCAGGACCGCGACCACCAGTCGCATGCGGACCCTCCCGGAGCGTGCGGACGTCAGGGACGCGGCAGCGTGAGCCGCGCGTCGAGCACGGCACGGACGCGCGCCTGCGTCTCGGAAAGATGGGCCCGCGAGTACGCGTCGAGCTTGACGTCATCCTTCGCCAGGAGCGCCGAGATGTCGGTGTCGATCGTCCGCAGATGCTCGGCGGCGAGCGCCTGGGCGTCGGCGTTGGCGGCTCCGCCGACCGTGGCGATGCCGGCGAGCCGGGCGACATACGCCCGCTGCAGACCCCGGCGGAGCGTGTCGATCGCCGGCTTGCGCGGCGTGTAGTCGCCCGGCCCCGTGGTCCGCACCTCCGTCATGATCGACCGCGACAGTCGCTCGAGCAGTTCGGCCATCGTGAAGGCATCCTCGTCGGCCGGGATCTTGAGTTCGTTGTCGCGGATGCGGGCGAGCGCGAGCGGATCGAGCAGCCTGCCGAGCACGCGATCCTGCCACATCAGGATCGCCTCGTGCACGGGGTAGTCCTCACGGTCCACCTCCTGGGTGCCCCAGTGCGACCAGCGGCTCGCGGCCAGCTGGTTGTAGAGCTGGGGTGGGAACGTGAAGGGCTTCGTGGCGAAGAGCTGCGACTCGAGCAGCTCGAGCGCCTCGCGCTGCTTCGCGGGGGGCACCACGGTGAACGGCGGACGCGCGTTGGCGTCGCCGCGGTGGCTGCGCGACGTCACGAGGCCGCCGATGAGTCGTGCGGCGGTGTCCATCGCCTTGCCGTGGGTCGCCAGCAGCACGCCGAACGCCTGCCGCACCCGCTCGTAGCCGCCCCCGGAGCCGTCGGCATCGCGGGTGGCCATCCGCTCGACGACGACCGGCATCACCTGCGCGACGAGTTCGGCCCGGGCACGGGCGAAGGCGACCAGGTCGTCGCCGAGATCGAAGCGATTGGACAGCGGGTCGGGGTCGCCCCACTCCGTGTCCTCGTCGGTCGCATAGGCGAGCGCCGGCTCACCGCTGCGCCCGGCGATCTTTTCGAGTTCCCCGAGCTCCCCCTCGGGTGACGACGCCGCGAGCGGCCTGTAGCCGTACTCGATCGCCCACACGTCGTACGCGCCGAGACGCGCGGCATAGTAGTCGCCCTGCGTCCTGCCCTTCGGCATGATGTTCACGGGGATGTAGTCCATCACGCTCGTGCTGGCGCCTCCGCTCGAGGTCTTGGCGACGTCGTTGATGTCGGCGAGCGAGCGGAACGCGCTTCCCTTGAAGTTGTGCCGCAGACCGAGCGTGTGCCCCACCTCGTGCATCGTCACGAGCGTGAGCCCCTGGATCACGAGCTTCTCCTTCTCCGCCTCCGACAGGCCGCCCGGAGCGGCCGCGGCGAGCGCGGCGGCCGCCAGCGCGGTCTCGCGGGCATGGCCGTCGAAGATCTGACAGGCCGCCGTGCCCGCCGCGCGGCACGTCGGGCAGTCGTCGTGGTCGGAGGTCCACGCCCCGGCCCGGCGGCCCGGCGGATCGCCGCCGGTGAGCCGTGCGACCGACTGCGGCGTGAAGGTCTCGTACTCCTGCCGCCAGAACTGCAGGAAGTCGGCGTCGAAGATGATGTCGGCGTCGAGGATCTGGCCCGTGCGGGGATTGACGCGAGACGGACCCATCGCGAATCCCTGCCCCGCGGTGATCCAGCGGAACGTGTTGTAGTTGACGTCCTCGGGATCCCAGTCGGTCTGGTCGGGCTGCTGTCGCACCTCGATGGCGTTGGCGAAGCCCGCCTTCTCGAACGCCTCGTTCCACGCCTCGATGCCGTCCCGGATCGCCGCGCGGTAGCGGAAGGGCACGGTCTTCTCGATCCGGAACACGATCGGCTTCTTCGGCGGCGAGACGGCCGCCTTCGGATCGGCCTTCTCGAGGTTCCAGCGGTTGATGTAGCGCACGAAGCGATCCTCGTCGACCTGCTGCGAGAAGTCCTTGAGCGCCGTCACGAAGTAGCCGACGCGGTCGTCGGCGAGCCGTGGGCGGTACGCGTTCTGTGGCAGCAGGCTCAGGGAGTAGTGGACCGTCACCGTCACGCCGCGGCTGTCAGGCACGGTGTCGAGGCTCGTGCTGCCGCTCGATCCGTAGGTCGCGGCCACCTCGAGCTCGACGTTGTCAGGGAAGCCCTTCACGCGGGCCCACGTCGAGCGGTCGCCGGCGAAGCTGAATCCCGGCAGGCGGTTCCCGATCCGCGGCAGGTCGGAGAGGAAGATGCGTCCGAGGTCGATGACGTGCCCGCCCCCAGGGCTCGTCGTGGCGATCGGCACGCTGAAGAGCACGCTGTCGGTGTAGGCGAGGTCGACCGCCTTCTGCTCGGGGCTGCCCTTGTCGGCGAAGAAACGCACGTTCTTGCGCACGACGTGGATGGAATCGTCGACCTTGCGGAAGACCCACACCCAGTCGTCGCCGAATCCCAGGCTCAGCCCGCCGAGCACCGACCGATCGCCGATGCCACGCGCGATCGAGATGAGGACGAAGAACTCCTTGTCGAGCATGGCGTTCGAGAGTTCGGCGTAGACCTTGCCGTCCTTCCGCCACAGTGGCACGAGCCCGTCCACCCGGACGGCGTCCTTCAGCAGGACGGCGAACGGGGGCGTGCCCGGCTTCGACTCCGCGGCGGCGTTCGGCGGTGCCTGCGGGGCTGCGGGCTTTGCCGGCTCGTCCGCCGTCGCGACGCCGGCGAGCCACGCGACCACCATGAGCATCAGGCTCGCCGGTCCGCATGACCCGGCCCGGGACCGGCTCGGGGCCGTGCCGTACCTCACGTCGAACGCCCGCGTCAGGCCGCGGCCTGACGAAGGGCCCGCCACGTCGGGAGCCTCGTCGCGAACCAGCACCCTGTCGGTCATGATCATCTCCTGGTGCGTCATCGCCGATCCTCGAGGACCGGTGCGACGTCGCATGCCGGCAACCGCCCTCACCCGTCGAGCGTACCATCGCCCGGAACGCCCGACCAACGTCCGCTCAGGCGGGAATACCCACTTGGAAGGCACGATCACACCCGCTGCGGTGACGCCTTCGGGCGCCGGGCCGACGGACCTCGGGTCCATCGCGGCGACCTGGCTGGGCGGGCGACCGACGCGGCTCGAGTCGCTGGGCCGCGGTGGCCTCAGCGGCGCGCCGGTCGTACGGGTGGGTCGAGCCGGCGGCTTTGATGTGGTGCTCAAGCGGGTCGCCGGCGACGCGGCTGCGGCAGGTCGTGCCGCCTGGGTGCACACGCTCATCCACCGCGCGCGGTCGCGCGGCGTCCGTGAACTCGCGGCGCCGCTTTCCACGCCGGCCGGGGCCACGCTCGTCACCGATACCGCGGGCGGCGTCTGGGAACTGGTGCCGTTCATGGCGGGTCGAGCGCTCGAGCGACCCTCGACGGTCGAGGTCGCCCGCGCGATGGATGTGCTCGCGCGCCTGCACGAGGCGTGGGGTTCGGATGCGGGCGACGGTGGGCCGCCAGTGCCATCCGCTCCTCCCCCCTCGGTCGTCCGCCGGATCGAGCAGGCGCGGACGCTCGCGAGCCTGCCATGGTCGCTGCGTCGCGACCGCTGTCTGCCGCGCGGTGCCGATGCCGTGGCGCCGCTCGTGGCAGACGTCATGGAGACGTGGGAGCGCGCGATCGTGATGTTCGCGGCGCTCGACGGCACCCGCATCGTGCGTCGGGTCGCCGGGATGGGGCCGGCCCCCCTGCCCCTGCAGCCGGTGCTCCGCGACATCTGGTTCGACCACGTGCTTTTCGAGGGGGGGGCGGGCAGCGAGCGGCACGCTCGGGTCGCCGCCGTGATCGATCTGCACGGTGCGGGCATCGACTCACCGGCGACCGACATCGCGCGGCTCGCCGGGAGCTGGTGGTCGCCCGATGTCGGCGTCGCTTTCGATGCGTGGCTCGCCGATGCGGTGGACACATACTCCGCTCGTCGTGCGCTCGGTGCGGGTGAGCGCGCGCTCGTGCCCTGGCTGCACGCGGTCGGCGTCATCTGCTCGCTGGACAACTGGTTTCGATGGGTCGTCGAGGAGCGCCGCGTGTTCGCCGACGCGCCTCGCGTGCGAGTGAGGCTCGAGCGTCTGGTCGAGGCGCTCCCCGGGGCGCTCGCATGGCTGGCCGTGGATTCCGCTGCAGGCCGGGTTTGACCGGTGAAAACACGACCTCGTACACTCGAGGGACGGGAGTGCGTCAAGGAGGAGCCCGACGAGGCGCGGAGTCGGTCGGCGTTCGCTCCGATCCCGGGCAGGGCGGACGACATGGCTTGCGACAGGCTCGAATGCGGGATCGTCGATGCTTCCGGCCACGCGTCGGCTCGCACGGCCACGGCGGGGATTCCATCTCGGCGACGACCCGTGCGTTCATGCGGGCCCTGGGTGCGGCGGACGACGACGGCACTCGTCGTGCTCAGCCTCGGGTGCGCGTGGGCGGCTGGTGTTCGAGGGGCCGATCGACCCGTCCTCCCTGGAACGGCTGCAGGTCGCCCGCTGCCCCAGATCGGGGGCGGTGATCCGCTCGAGTTTCTTCGGGAAGGGGCCGCGGGGCCGGTCACGGTCACGGCCTCGATCGAGCCCGGGGTGGCGGGCATGCCCGACGTGCTCGCCGTGACGGCGACCGCGGAGCCTGGCTGGCACTTCTACTCGTTGACACAGAAGTCGGGCGGCCCGCTGCCGACCCGCATCGAGATCGCGAGCGATTCATCGCGGCAGGTCACTGCGGCCTTCGTGCCCGATCCGCAGCCGGTGCGGCACACCGTCGACGACATCCCGGCATGGAAGGGGCTCGTCGTGGAGGAGCATGCCGGCACGGTCACCTGGAGGGCCCCGCTCGGCGCCCCGTCCGGCGGCGGCACGGTGCGCGGCGGCGTGACGATGCAGCTCTGTCGCGACAACGCCTGCAGCCCGCCCGAGACGTTCGCCTTCGAGGCGACGGCGTCCGCGGGTGGAGCGGAGGCGGGAGTCCGCCACCGTCCCGAGCGGGCGCATGCCTCGGTGTCGGCGATCGTGCGGTCGCCGCGCGAGGCGGGCGGAAAGCCTGTCCTGCCGATCGTGCTCGCCATCGAGCCGGAGGAGGGCTGGCATGCGTACGCGCCATCGTCCCAGGGCACGAGCGGCGTCGGCGAGGGCCGACCCACGATCGTCGCGCTCGATGCGGCGGGCGCGCCTCCCACGGTCCGCGAGGTCGTCGTCGCCAGTGTGACGCCGAGCCAGTCCCCGGAACTGTCCGCAGCCGGTGGCGTGGACGGTCCGGTCGTGCTGCACGTGCTCGTCGATCCGGCGACGGTCGTCGGCCCGTTCGATCTCCTCCTCGGCCTGCAGACGTGCACGGAGACGAGCTGCGATCCCCCGGCGGGCGTCCGGCTCACGGTGCGGCCCGTCGAGGGACGGTCGCCCGAAGTGGTGTTCGCAGAGGCCAGGTATGCCGAGGCGGCCCGCGCGCCGCTGCCCGTGACGAGGGCACCGAGCGTGCTGTCGGCGGTCGGTGGTGACGACGCCGCGGCGGCCGTGTCGACGCGTCCGCCGGCCGGACTCACCCTGCCGCTCGCCCTGCTGATGGGACTCGCGGGAGGCCTCATCCTCAACCTGATGCCGTGCGTCCTGCCGGTGCTCGGTCTCAAGCTCATGTCGTTCGCACAGCAGTCGGGCCGGGCCCGCCGCGAGGTGTTCGAGATGAACCTCTGGTACTGCGCGGGGCTCTTCGCCGTGTTCTTCGTGCTCGCGACGGCCAGCGTGGCGGCGAACATCGGCCTCGGAAGCGCGAACCTGGCATGGGGCGAGCAGTTCACGTCCGCCGGCTTCAACATCACGATGGCCGGCATCGTCTTCGCCTTCGCGCTGTCGTTCCTCGGCGTCTGGGAGCTGCCGATCCCCGGCTTCATCGGTGAACAGGCCGGTCACGTGCAGACCCGCGAGGGCCCCATGGGGGCGTTCCTCAAGGGCGTGCTCAGCACGGTGCTCGCGACGCCCTGCAGCGGGCCGTTCCTCGGTCCCGTGCTCGGATTCACGCTCACGCAGCCGACGATCGTGACCTACGCGGTCTTTGGCGCGATCGCGACGGGCATGGCCCTGCCCTACATCCTCGTCGGCGTCTTTCCCGGCCTCGTGCGCTTCATGCCACGGCCGGGGGCGTGGATGACGACGTTCAAGGAGCTTCTCGGCTTCGTGATGCTCGGCACGGTGGCGTTTCTCCTGACGTTCCTGCCGTCCAGCTGGTTCGTGCCGACCTTCGTCATGCTGATCGGCATCTGGATGGGATGCTGGTGGGTGGGGCGGGCGCAGGAGCGGAGCGGTGCCGTCGGCTTCGGCCGTTGGGTGCAGGGGGTCACGATCGGCGTCGCCGTCGGCACGGCGTCCTTCCTGCTCCTGGGGCCGGTGGCGTCGGTCATCGACTGGCAGACGCCGTTCACCCGGGCCCGGATCACGGAGCTCCGCGAGCAGGGCAATACGGTGCTCGTCGACTTTTCGGCCGACTGGTGCCTCACGTGCAAGGCGAATCTGCGGTTCGCCATCGAAACGCCGCGCGTGCGCACGGCGATCGAGCGCAACCGGGTCGTGCCGGTGCTCGCCGACTGGACGGAGCCCTCCGACGAGATCAAGCTCGCGCTCGAGAGCCTCGGCAGCAAGTCGATCCCCGTCCTCGCGATCTTTCCGGCGGGCGAACCCGGTGGCCCGCCCCCCGAGCCGATCGTGCTGCGCGACCTGCTCACGGAGGCGCAGGTGCTCGAGGCGATCGAGCGCGCGGGTCCATCGTGCTGCCCCCCGCCGGAGATCCGGGCAGCAGCGGCACCGCTCCCGGCCGGACGGTAGCGGCGCGCGCCTCCCTGCCCCGCGTCGCGGGCCGGGCCCGCCTCACACGCGGAAGTTCTGGACGAGCGACTTGAGGCTCTCGGCCTGCGCGTTGAGTTCCTCACCGCTGGCGGCGAGCTCCTCGGCATTCGCCGCGGTCCCTTCCGTGGTCTGTGACACGGAGCGGATGGCCAGCTTCACCTCGCTGGCGTTGCTCGACTGTGATTCCGTCGCGGCGGTGATGGCGGCGATCGTGGCCGCCGAACGGCCCGAGGCCTCGACGATTGCCTGGAGGGACTGGCCGACTCGGGCCGAAAGTGTCACTCCATCGGCGACACGCTTCGTCGATTCCCGGATGAGTTCCGAAATCTCCTTGGCCGCCTCGGCGGCGCGCTCGGCCAGTTTGCGCACCTCGTCGGCGACCACGGCGAAACCCAGCCCCTGCTCGCCCGCCCGGGCGGCCTCGATGGCGGCGTTGAGGGCGAGCAGATTCGTCTGACCGGCGATGTCCCCGATCACGCCGATGATCTCGTTGATCTGCTCGGACGACTGCTGGATCAGATTCATCGACGCGACCGCCTCGTTGACCGTTGCGCCCCCATCCCGGGCCATCGCGAGCGTCTTCTCCGCCTGATCGTTCGCATCGACGCAGTTGCGGAACACCTGCTCGATGGAGCCGATCACCTGCTCCACGGCGGCGGTCATCTCCTCGACGCTGGCCGCCTGGGACTGCGCGGACTCGCTCAGGCCCTCGGCGCTCTCGGCGATCATCCGGGCGCCCTCGTTTTGTTGGGAGGCTGCCTCGGAGATCTGTGCGATGAGGCTGCGGAGATCGACGAGCATCCGTTCGGCGTGGCTGCCGAGGCGGCCCATGTCATCGTCCCCCGAAAACGGAATGGGGCGGGTCAGGTCGCCGTGGCCGCGAACAGGCCGAGCGCCCAGTTGCGGAGCGCGTGCGCCGGCGCGAGCACCTCCGACTCGTCGATTTCCGAAATCAGCGCCCACCGCACCGGCTCCCGCCCTCCGACGGCGCCCGGGAAGACGGTCAACGGCTGCCACGACGAAAGGACGCGCTCGCCCCGATAGTCGAGGCCCAGCGCCGTTCCCGCCGCATTCTGGTCGAGGGCGGCTCGCGATGCCGGCGTCTCGACCTCCTTGAAGACGGTGTAGACGACGCGCCGGCTCGCCGCATCGACGAGAAACACGTCATACACGCCGTAGCGCTCGAGGAGCCTGCGGAATGCGGGGTGCACGCCCGCATGAACGGCGGTGTATGCGGAGTCGTCGCCCGCCGTGTCGAGCAGGTGCTTCGATCCGGTCGGATTCGAATTGCCGGCGATGGAGAGCGACTGGAGCCGGGCGGCCACGTGGTCCAGCGAGTCGAGCAACGGTTGGACGATGGCGGGACTCCGGCCCCGCTTGTGGAGTTCGGTCGCCAGGCCCCGCGCGTACTCCGTGGCCAAGGCTCGTCGGTCCGCGGCCGCGGCGTCATCCTGCGCGCGCGTCGATGCGAGCGCCGCGTTGAAGGCACGCAGTGCCTCGAGCGTGGAGCGGTCACCCGCCGTCACGAGGAGTTCGTTCCGGAGTGTGGTGAAAAAGTGCTCCACGGACTTTGCGGTGATCGTCCTCACCACTTCGAAACGGGCGAACGCTTCGTCCTTCAGGGAGCGTGCCCCCGACCGGTACATCACGAAGGCAGTCAGGGCCAGCGGAGGCAGGGAGAGCAAGAGCAGCGAGAGGAGGATGAGGATGCGCAGCGACGACCTGGGCAGATTCATGGGCGAATGACGGGACGAGCGGAGGGATGGCGGGCAGGGGGACCGTACCCCGACGCAGTCGATA
>Ga0172376_10001797_pt1 | contig 27054 bp, 24 predicted proteins | sample Lak35m_FD_121114 | JGI IMG/M metagenome (GOLD analysis project Ga0172376, IMG submission 121114) | Freshwater microbial communities from Kabuno Bay, South-Kivu, Congo - kab_092012_35m | ecosystem: Environmental > Aquatic > Freshwater > Lake | place: Democratic Republic of the Congo: South-Kivu...
ATAACCGTAAATGATGCCCAGGGTTGTTTTGATTCCACCGTCATTAAACCTGTTGATCTGCCAGAAATAATACCAGAAATTTCAATTTCGCCTCCTTCCTGTTTCAATGAACAAAATGGAAGCGTTTCTCTCACTAAAATAAATGGAAGGGATGGTATTGATTTATCTCTTTTCCGTTTTCTCTGGAGTAGTGGCCAGCGCACACCCATAGTAAATGGTTTACTGGGAGATGAAAACTACACTTTAACGGTTACTGATGCTAAAGGTTGCACCGGTAAATCCAGTGGTTATATGCGGAATCCTCTGCCCGTGGTTATTTCGCTCGACGGTATTAATCCAACCTGTCACGGTGGAAAGAATGGTAAAATCTGGATGAAATCAATACAAAGTGAAGTAAATGAAATATTCTTCACCTGGAGTTCTCCCGACCAGGTTGCAGCCAGAGATACCATTTACAATGTATTGGCCGGGACATATCAACTGACCGTAACCAATGGAAATGGTTGTAAAGGAAGCGCTTCCTTTCAGTTAAAAGAACCCACACCCATTGTTAGTAATCAAATTAAAAAAGGGAACCGCTGTTATGGATATAAGGAAGGGGAAGCTGAGATTTATGTTTCAGGTGGAAATCCGGCTTATACCATTTTATGGTCAGACGGAATTACCTCGTTTAAAAGACAATCCCTGATGGGCGGCAAATATACTATTTCGATAACAGATGCCAGTAATTGCCTTACCATACAAGAGGTTGACATTTACCAGCCAGAACAAACACTAATCGATTTTGATTTAGATAGTGTGAGTTGTTTCAGAAAAACAGACGGCATTTTGAGTTTCGTCATTTTTGGAGGTAAAGGTCCGTTTGTATATAGTTTTGATAAAACAAACTGGCAAACGGGAAATCGAGTCAGTAACTTAGGTGCGGGAAGATATACCTTATATTTAAAAGATGCAAATGGATGTCTGGCAGATACCTCTGTTATTATTCCAGAACCACCCTTTTTCAATATTGATATTGGTGATGAGGTTATTAAGACCAGTGAAAAACAAAAGGTCAATTTAATTCCATCCCTTTACAATGGTCAGGAACCGATAACCTACCAGTGGTCCCTGCCAGATAGTACCGCTTTATCCTGCACGAGGTGTAAAAATACGGTATTGACTGCAAACCGATCGATGGACATTAATCTGATTGCCACAGACAGGAAAGGATGTACAGCCAGGGACGGACTAAAGATACTGGTGATTCAAAACAGAAATGTTTTGATTCCCACGGCATTTAGTCCCAATGGAGATAATCAGAACGATCTGCTACTGATTCATGGTGCAGACGGGGTTAAAGTAATAGCATTTAAGGTGTATGACCGGATTGGCAATGTAGTTTATCAGGATGCCGGTTTTTATACCAATGAGAAAAATAGAGGATGGAATGGTACTTTCAGACAACAAGAGGTCCCCGCTGGAAATTATGAGTGGTTTTGTACGGTGGAATATGCTGACGGATTTAAAGATTATTTACGAGGGCAAACGCAACTGATCCGATAAAAATGAGGCGTAACTTAACTGTCTTTTCCAGTTTCATTTTTCTTTTTTCTTTCTCGGAAAGTCAGAGTCAGGATGCTGTTTTCTCGCAGTTAACTGGTCAACCTCTTTTGGTAAACCCAGCTTTTGGCGGTTTATTTTCAGGAGAAATGAGGGCAGCCTTTCAATTTAAAAATCAACCTGACCTTGCCAACAATCAATCTGCCAACGAACTTGCTGCTTTCAGTATTGATACCAGGTATAAAGCAGGAAATAAGGATTTCTGGACCTTACAAGGATTGCTGACATCTGCTAAAATGGGTACACCAGCATTTATCAGTCAGGAAATTACATTGGGTGGCGGCTTCTTGAAACTATTGCAGTCAGGCCGATATGGTAAGGGAACACAATATGTAAGTTTAGCATTTCAGTTAGGCTTAAGACAAGACAAATTAGCCAGTGATAGCTGGTTTTCTAATCAATTTGATCCCAATACTGGCAGTATAAATACCGCTTTACCTAACGGGGAACCTAATAATGGGGTATTTTCAAGTGCTTTTTACCCCAATTTAAATGCAGGTATCTTATGGTCCAGCAGTTGGGGAAATAAAAAGGGTATTTATGCGGGTATCAGTATGTTTCATATCAATACACCCCAAACAGATTTTATTTTAAACTCAAATAACAAGATATCAGGTAAAGTAACCTTAGTATCAGGAGGTGAAATCATGTTATCAGAAAACGCTCAATTCCTGCCTGTTCTTTATTATTTAAAACAAAAATCTCAGCAGCGAATCAGTATCGGAACACCTGTCCGATTTAATCCACTGGAGTGGAATGAACTGGCACTGCGGGGCGGAATCTGGTTGCATGGCAGTCAAATGGAAACAGGAAAATGGTATATAGGCGAACTAACCTTTCAATCTGTTTTTGAGATAAAAACTACCCAGATTGGCTTTTCTTACGCATTAGGTCAAAGACCACTGGCATCAGGAAATTTCTCAAGAAACGCTTTTGAAATAAATTTAATATGGATTAAGCCCGCAAATTATAAAATGAAAATTGCCTGTCCAAGACTTTAAACTATATCTTTAGCACCCTGGATTTCCTGATACCAAGGGTAAATAGCTCCGGTTCTTTCTGGTAAAAAATACCTTTTAAGGTTTTTTAGGAATCAACATTTTAACTTCCTTGCCTTCCACCACTTTCCCATAATGATTGCGATGTGTATTTGAAAACGTAATGGAGGCCAGCATTAATGCTGCTTCTGTTTTTTCGATGGATGGCTCGTAGTAATATCCTGAAAAAGAAAGGGCATTATCCTTATTAAATAAAAAAATACCTGCGACCAGTAAAATAGAAGCGGCAACACTACTATAACTTAATCGAATCAACCGCTGTCTGAACTTTTTTTGTTGAATGCGAATCCATACTTTTTCTGAAGGTATTTGATCCTGTTTATTCAATTCTTCAGAAAGCTGACCCCAGGTAGAAATGATGTTTTTTCTCATATTAAATTAATTTTCATCTTCTTCACTCCATTCAGGCAAAGCATTTTCACTTTGATGTAAACCCAGCGATTTCCTAATACTTCGTTTAGCATGAATTAACTGAGATTTTGAAGTATTTACACTTATGCCCAGCAATTCAGCAATTTCCTTGTGTTTAAATCCTTCCACCACATAAAGGTTAAAAATAATTCTATACCCATCTGGCAGCGCATTAATGATTAACCTAATAGCATCTACATCCCTTTCCAACACGACTGGTTCAGTATGCAGCGTTTTGTCCAATGCGTCAATATTCAGGGTAATCATTTTATTTTTCCTTAAAAACATCAGGCAATCGTTAACAACGAGTCTTTTCATCCAACCTTCAAAACTACCTTCGTTTTTATAAGTCTTCATTTTAAAAAATATTTTGTAAAAAGACGCTACCAATATATCTTCCGCATCGGCATGTGTCGGAATATACCTTAAAATAAGAGCAAACAACCTGGGAGCATACTTTTTGTACAAGTATTCCTGCGCTGTATGATCCTGATTTATACAACGTTGTATTAATATTGCTTCCTCCATAAAAGGTATAAAGCCCCATTTTATTAGCTGAAAAAGGATAATTTTGGGAATAGATGCAAAATTGCATCCCAAGGGTGTAAGGTTATGAAAGAAATATCGCAATTTTGCGACAAATTTTAAGAAAATTAAATGGCTTATCCAGAAAAAAAAACAAAAATACTCCCTGAGGGATTTGAACCTGAAATTTGGTGTGCCAAACATGGTACACCCTTATATGTTTATGATGCCAGTGAAATGGAACGGCAGGTAGCCGCTTTTAAAGCTGCTTTTTCGGTACATGATCTGCATATACATTATGCATGCAAAGCACTGACCAATATCAACATATTGCGTTTAATGAAAAAATGGGGTACTGGTCTTGATACCGTATCTATAGAGGAAATAAAAATTGGCCTGATGGCTGGTTTTAAACCTGGCGAAATCATGTTTACGCCCAATATGGTAGGATTTGAAGAAATAGCCGAAGCCGTTGAGTTGGGGGTACGCATCAATATTGATAATTTACCCTTTTTATTGCGATTTGGTCAGGTATTTCCTGAGACGCCTGTATGTATTCGACTAAATCCTCATATTCTTGCGGGTGGTAACATCAATATTTCCGTTGGTCATACTCATTCAAAATTTGGTATTTCCTTTGAACAAATGAGTGATATAAAAGCCATTATGGCTAATACCGGTTTAAAAGTAGAGGGACTTCATATTCATGTTGGATCCGATGTGAAAGATGTGGAATCGTTTGTGAAGGTAGCTGATTTACTATTTGAAGTGGCGATGAATTTTCCGGATTTAAGCTTTCTGGATTTAGGTGGCGGATTTAAAATTAATTATAAACCTGAAGATAAAAAAACGGACCTGGAAGCATTGGGAAATTTATTGAGTTCATCGTTTAATCATTTTTGCACTCAATACGGCAAAAATCTTTCCTTAATATTTGAACCCGGCAAATATCTGGTCAGTGAAGCAGGCTATTTTTTTGCGCAGGTAAATGTAGTCAAACGCACACCATACGTATTATTTGCAGGTATTGATACTGGCTTTAATCATCTAATCAGACCTATGTTCTATGATGCGTATCACCATATCACAAATTGCTCTAATCCTGATGGTGGTCTGTTAACCTATGATATTGTCGGTAATATTTGTGAAACAGATACCTTTGCAAAAAACAGGGAATTACCTGAAATAAAAGAAGGCGATATTCTTTGTTTTCATAATGCGGGTGCTTACGGTTATACCATGGCATCCAACTATAATGCCAGACCAAGACCAGCGGAAGCACTTTATCTGAACGGAGGCCTTCACCTTATCAGAAAGAGAGAAACTCTGGCTGAAATATTACAAACACAGGTTGAATTACCATTTTTAAAATAGGATTTCAAATATCCTTTAAAGTTAATTATATGTCCTTGTCTGCACGCTATCAACCACAGGAAACAGAATCGAAGTGGTATGAATACTGGATTAAAAAAAATTATTTTCACTCCGAACCGGATGATCGGGAACCATTTACCGTTGTTATTCCCCCTCCGAATGTTACAGGGGTACTCCACATGGGTCACATGTTAAATAATACGATTCAGGATATTCTGGTAAGAAAAGCAAGATTAAGCGGTAAAAATGCTTGCTGGGTTCCTGGTACAGATCATGCCAGCATCGCTACTGAAGCGAAAGTGGTCCGTTTATTGAGAGAGCAAGGGATTAAAAAAGGAGACATAGGAAGAGAGGCTTTTTTAGCACATGCCTTTTCCTGGAAAGAAAAATATGGCGGTATTATTTTAGATCAATTAAAACGATTGGGAGCCTCCTGCGATTGGGAAAGAACCCGATTTACGATGGAACCCTCCCTTTCAGACGCTGTTTTACATGTATTTGTAAATCTTTATGAAAAAGGGCGCATTTACAGAGGTTTAAGGATGACCCACTGGGATCCGGAAGCACTTACCGTACTTTCAAATGAGGAAGTTATTTATAAGGAGGAAAATGCACGTCTTTTTCATTTAAAATACCGGCGGACAGATAATCCCGAGCTCTATATAACCATTGCCACACAAAGGCCTGAAACGATTATGGCTGATTCCGCCATTGCTGTTCATCCCGATGATGAAAGATACCAGTCTTTTATCGGTAAAAAAGTATTAATCCCTTTAATAAACAGAGAAATACCCATCATCGCCGATCCTTATGTGGACATTTCCTTTGGAACAGGCGCTTTAAAGATTACCCCTGCTCATGACCAGAATGATTATGAAATAGGTAAAAAACATCAACTGCCTGTCATCGATATTTTAACGCCCGCCGGAAAAATAAATGAGAAAGCAGGAATCCTCGTCGGTCAGGATCGTTTCGAAGCGCGCAGAAATATCAAAAAATTACTGGAAGAGGCTGGTGCATTAGAAAAAACCGAAGATTACAGAACCAGTATTGGTCATAGTGAAAGAACAGATGCAGTGGTAGAACCACGCCTGAGCTTACAATGGTTCGTTGATATGAAACCGTTTGCAAAAATGGCACTTGAAGCGGTAAAAAGCGGGGAAGTTAAATTCTATCCTGAATCTATGTTCAACATGTACCAGAGCTGGCTTCAGGAAGATGCCATCAGGGACTGGTGCATCAACAGACAACTTTGGTGGGGACAAAGAATTCCAGCCTGGTTTCTCAAATCGGAGGAAGAAGGGGAAAATCAACAGGTTTTTGTTGCTAAAACTATAGATGAGGCTTTACAAAAAGCGATAGAAAAAACTGGAGATACCACTTTAACAACCAATGATTTAAAGCAGGATGAAGATGTGGTAGATACCTGGTTCTCATCGTGGCTCTGGCCAATTTCAGTTTTTGACGGATTTAAAGATAATAGGGAAATCGCCTATTACTATCCAACGCAAGTGCTGGTAACCGGATGGGATATTATGTTTTTCTGGGTAGCAAGAATGATCATGTCAGGCTATGAATTTTCTCCGGAATTACTGAATGCATCCAAGATAAAAGAAAAGGGAGCTATGCCTTTTAAAGCCGTTTACTACACAGGCATGGTCAGAGATAACAAAAGAAGGAAAATGTCCAAATCTTTGGGAAATTCCCCTGATGCGCTGGCACTTATTGACCATTATGGTGCTGACGGAGTTCGTTTTGGCGTATTGTCATCTGCTGCTGCAGGCAATGATATTATCTTTGATGCCCCTTTTGATCCTAAAACACAAGAGGTATTAAATGAAAGTAAACTTTGCGAACAAGGCCGAAATTTTTGTAATAAATTATGGAATGCCTTAAGATTATTACAAGGCTGGGAAATATCTGAAGTTGAAAAAAAGGATGGAAATCAAGAGATTTCAGCACTGGCGAACGTGTGGTTAGATGCCAGAATCAATCAAACCTTAGTATTGCTTCAGGAGCAGTTTAGTTCCTACCGATTAAGCGAGGCGCTCATTACTGTTTATAAATTGATCTGGGATGATTTCTGTTCCTGGTATCTGGAACTCATTAAGCCCCCGTTTGGCGAACCTATTCAAAAAAAGGTACTTGAACAGGCTATAGCGCATTTTGAAAAATTGATGACCATGTTACATCCTTTCATGCCTTTTGTTACAGAAGAAATCTGGCATCAATTAAAAGAAAGAACTGAGGGTGAAGATTGTGTGATAAGTCAATGGCCTGTGTCCGAGGATTTTGATAAATCGCTGATTACAGATATTGATTTACTTAAATCAGTTACTACTTCCATCCGGGAAATACGCAATAATCATCAAATTAAGATGAAGGAAGTATTGACCCTTTACCTTCAAAAATCTGCGTTAACCCATCAATGGTTACAACGGAAAGGGATAAATGAAATGCTTTGCAAAATAGGTGTTTTAGATAAAGTTTCCCTGACAGAGGAAGAAATACCAAACGCGGTTACATTCCTGGGTGGTAAAGACAAATTTTATCTGGTTATAAATACCATTCTTAATATCGATGAGGAGAAAACCAGGCTTCTAAAGGAGATTGAATATTTCCAGCAGTTTATCGCATCTGTAGAATTGAAATTATCCAATGAAAAATTTGCTCGCAGTGCGCCATTGGATATCGTTAATAAAGAGAAACAAAAACTGGCAGATGGACAAACCAAACTGAAAGGATTAATGGAGGCATTAACCAGGCTGGGATAAAATCAATTGGCAGTTTTAAATTTAGGTATAGTTCATAAGTTACCCGGAGCCAGCGATAACAGGTTAGCTCCGGGTATTTTGTTAGTTGATAATCTGGACTTTACCGGTGATTACCCCTTTTTTGGTTTTACATTGAATCAAATAACTGCCATCGGGAAGGTTTGTATTTATCCTGAATACTGCATCGCCTGACAAGGATATTTTTTGCTCCCACACCTTTTTGCCCTGAATATCAAACAGCGCATAACTTTCAACTTCTGAAGGATTTATTGCTTTCAGATGAACGAAAAAGTCAGCTGTAGCCGGATTTGGAAAAATTTCCAGACCAGCTGTTTCACTTTCAATCAGTGGAACGGAAGTAGATTTCTCTCTAATTCTCATCCGTACCAAGGCGGTAATATCCTTTCCAAATCCACCACCGTACCATTCGCCATTTTTAATTATGGTAGAAAGTTGACCATAATTATAGGTGATTTTACTATACGGCATGAACATATCTTTTGCATATTGAACCATTAAAATATAATCCCCATCGGCCTTAAGAGGAACCCCCGGATTATTGGTTTCTAAATTTAACAAAGGGGTGGTAATGAGTTCAAAATTCTTTTCTGTTTTAAATTCGTGAAATCCATACCCTACCACTTTTAAATCTTTATCGTCAAATTTGCTATCACCATTATCGATATATTGGTAAAGTAACAAGCTCACTGACTTTCCCTGGTGAGCATTTCCATTGCTGGCAACCGAAAATGAGGCTTCATAGGCATCAAAACCTGCCTTTTTAACGTAATAGTAATTACCCGCTTCCCAGATATCTCCTGAAATAGCAGCAGGCTGTGTAGCACTGGAAAGAATCCCGTCATCTTTTGCATATAAATTTCTGGTAACCAAAAAATTGGTAACTATACTGTTATCAGAAGGAATCTCATCTGTGGAATCAGAAGAAACGAGATACTGGGTTGCATAACTACCTGTATCCCTTGGAATAAAAATTTTTGGTATGGAAAAAGTATCCACCAGACCACTCTTCAGATTTAACAGGGTAGTATCGGCATTGAAGGACTGCCCATTTGAAGAAATCACTTTAACTGAAAATTTAACTTTTGCCTGTGCTAAGGTTCCTTTATTACTGACTGTGGCAACAAAAGGAACTTCCTGAACCTGAGAAACGGGAACAGCAAAACTTTCAGGCAAAATAGGCGCTGACACGACCAGGTCCCTGGCAGGTTGTGGATTTCCCTCAAAAAGAGCTACATCGTCAATTCGCCAGGCATATTCATAATTTCCCTTCCATCGGAAACGAATAAAAACCTTTTCTTTACCGGCGGCATCCGGCAATTCCAGGGTAACAATCTGACGTGTGGCGCTTACATTATTAGCTGCAACATCGGTGAGTACCGTTTTATAGGTATAGGTTGTCCCGTCAAAACTTATACCTACCTGTGCTACCGATTGACTTGGGGGAGAATAAAAAGCATATTGGTTTTCAAATCTCAAAAAGATATTTTTCCTTCCAGCACAATTCACAGGATTAATTGTAGTAAGAAAAACATCATGAGGAACCTCTCCATTATCTTCTGAATTAAAAATAACAAATCCATTAGCAGCAGTCCTGGAAGTAAAGTCAGGTTGACCCTCAAACAAACTTTTAGGATTATCACTCCATTTCCATTTTTCAGGCCCTGTATTGGTTCCGCCTGAAACCCATTTAGCAGTGAAATCAGCTGCTGATGGAAAGGTTTCATTAAAAAAAGAAGGTATTGTTTGTCCCTGACTCCAAAATGGAAGCACATTAAGTGTCAGGAAAATGAATAACCAAAGCTGTGTGTATTTTTTCATATTAATCCCGTTTTTTGTTTATTTTGTGTATAAATTAAGATAAAAAGGCCAGAATGTGTTCCAAACCAGAGGAGTAACACCAGGACAGCAACAAGCCTGAAATCCTGCTGCATTTGCAAATTTACCCATATTTTCCAGGTCATAACCATTTAAAAGAGCCCATACCAGACTGGCAATTACGGCATCTCCTGCACCACAAACATCAATAATTTCCTGTTTAACACCTTTAATCCAAATGCCTGAAGATTGATTCGCCAACCAAACACCATTTTCTCCCAAGGTAATAACCGCTATATTACATTGAAGTTTACTAAAAATATAATCCGTTACTTTTTTTAAGTCTGAAACGTTGTTTTCAAAAACAAAAGGAATTTTTTTTTGAATTTCTCTACGGTTGGGTTTAAAAATGGAAACATCCCTATATGCCCAGAAATGATTATCTTTTGGATCAACGGCTACAGGGATAGTCCATGTTTTCGCCAGAGAAAGAACCGATGTTATCAAAAACGGCGTTAAAACCCCTTTGTTATAATCCTGTAATACGATTACATCCGGTTTTTGGATATTGAAAAGATATTGAATATGATTCCATAGGCTCCTTTCATCGTCTTTAGAAAGAGGATGAATATCTTCATTATCCATTCTAAGGAGATGCTGATCACCTGACATCAATCTTATTTTTTCAGTCGTTTTTCTATTTGAACTTCTCAATAATCCATCTGTGGACAGACCCGTTTTATTCAAAAATAAAATCAATTCTTGAGCAGATTCGTCATTACCAATCATTGAAATGAGCAATGTATCAATATTCAGGCCATTCATATTTAAAGCAACATTGGCAGCACCTCCGGCACTCTCCGATGTACGACTGATTTCCAGCACAGGCACGGGAGCCTCCGGTGAAGTCCTGTTTACCTCTCCATAAATATATCTGTCCAACATGACATCGCCTATCACAAAAACCAATTTTCCGGAAACAGGCAAGGTATTTTCAACCATTTTTCACTGCAGCTATAGTCATTAAAGGCAATACTTTATCGATTGTACCCATATTTTGGGCAATATACGACGAAGCGATCATTCCACAATGATTCCTTACCTGAGGGTCCCTTAATTTATACAGGATTTGCTGCCATTGATTCAGATTTTTAATACAAAAACCTCCCTTTTGCTCAACGAGAAAAACCGCTTCGGGAAAAGCCTTGTAATTGGGTCCAAAAATTACAGGACACTGATAAACAATAGGCTCCAGCAGATTATGTATCCCCTTTCCGAAGCCACCGCCCACATACACCAGATCGGCATACCGGTAGGCATATTTTAGCATACCTATGGTATCTAAAACCAGTATTTTTTTATACTCAGCATCCAGTTTACCTTCAGAAAGGCGTTGTACCCATTTCATGTCAACAGCATCCATTAAAAAGGATATTTGTTTAGTTGAAATGTCATGTGGAGCCCAAATTATTTTCCAGTCCTCATAAAAGGGATCCAGCAGCACCTGTTTCAGATAAGGGATATCTGCAGGCCATGAACTACCAAAGATAAAGACGGGGTGACCGGCTACAAAAGAAGCAATTGACTCATTTGTCCAGGAGGTCTCCCTGTTTTTAACCACACTGTCCACTCTTGAATTCCCTGCCAGCATCACCTTTTTAAAATGAAATTGTCTGGCAAGAATCAAATCTTTTTCATTTTGAACAAAAAGGTAAGAAAAACAGCTAAGCAGCCTCAGATACCATGGTCTGTAAAACGGCCATTTCAACAAAACTGCTGAGATGGTACCTGAGACCAGGTAAACAGGTATTTTGTTACAGGTTAATTCTGTTAAATAATGATACCATAGTTCTTGTTTAACAAAAATGGCCATTTCCGGATGAATGGCCTGTATCCACTTTTTCGCTACAAGCCTGCCATCTAACCAAAGTGGAAAAACCCCATCAGCCTGAAAAAATGATCCAGGCATATTGAAGCCGGAAGGTGAAAAAAAGGTAAGGATAACCTGATGTTCCGGATACTTCTGTTTTAATGCCTGCAATATCGGTTTTCCCTGTTCATATTCACCCAGGGAAGCACAATGCATCCATATACATCGGGCAGTTGCAAATTGCTTTGAAATATTACCTATTTCGCTGGAAATAAAATATTGTCCGTCGAGCCAGGACTTCCATTTACCTGATAAAAAAGCAACCACTGGAAAGGTATTCCTAAAAACATACAACAGGAAGTTATAAACAAAAACCATGGATGCGGTTAATATTTCAGGGATCCAGGGTCTCTGAATACCTTTTTAAAATGATATGCCAGATGAATACCAGGTTGAAAAACCCAACAGGCAGCCTCGTCCCTTAATCCAGTATCAAAATTTATCGACCTTCTGTTAAAAGTATTGGCAACAAATAAATCTGCGCCAACTACAAAACGGGTCAGGGCAGGATTCGCGGTAGGATTATAAGACATATTCAGGCATAATCCGGGCCCATTTGATAAACGATCATACCCTTTTTTATAAGCACCATTTATCTGAGGTACCAAACGAGCCGGATCTTCCTGAATTCTGATTTTATGCTGAAAAAAGCCACCATGTATATCAAGAGAAAACCGATTTAATAAAGCGGTTTTCTCTTTAAATCGCCATCCCCGTCCAAATCCTATGAACCAGGCCCTTTGTCTTAGTTGAATGGATGCCGGATTTTTATCATTGCCAATAAGGTATCCTTCGGGTGTTAACAAATTGGAAAAAATATTTTCCTTAACCAGAGAACCGAATTGAAAAAAACCAGTCACACCCCAAACGGACAGCTTACCAGGCTGCTGGTAAGACAATATGGCGGTTGTCCTTAGCGAAGAACCAAATCGCCTTGCAAAATCAAGGGCAGGTAATTGTCCTCCGTATTGTGCAGTAAAAAACAAGGTAGGTTCTTCCTTCTGAGCTGAAAGTTTACCAAAGACAATAATTAAACAACAAAGGGTAATAAATCTCATTTTATTAAATTCAAAAAGAAGTTTTAAGTAAAAGAACGCTTATCTTGTGACAAAATTAAATATAAATACCATTGAAAAGAATACTAATTGCAGGAGCCGCTGGTTTCCTTGGTTCTCATCTTTGCGACCGGTTCATCAGGGAGGGATATGAAGTGATTGCTGTTGATAACCTGTTAACAGGAAACCTTTCCAATATAGAACATTTATTTCCCTTGAAGGAATTCACTTTTTATTATCACGACGTAACAAAATTCGTACATATTCCTGGCGATCTTGATTATATTCTCCATTTTGCTTCGCCAGCAAGTCCGATTGATTATCTGAAAATGCCTATTCAAACCTTAAAGGTAGGCGCCCTTGGAACGCATAACCTCCTTGGGTTGGCGAGGGAAAAGAAAGCCAGAATATTGGTTGCATCTACTTCGGAAGTTTACGGTGACCCGCTGGTTCACCCACAATCTGAAGATTATTGGGGAAATGTCAATCCGGTAGGTCCCAGAGGCGTTTATGACGAAGCCAAGCGATTTTTAGAGGCAATCACGATGGCATATCATAATTTTCATCAGGTAGAAACAAGAATTATTCGTATATTCAATACTTATGGTCCAAGGATGCGCGTCGAGGATGGCCGGGCATTACCCGCTTTTTTCTCACAGGCAATCAAAGGAAAAGGCTTGCCCGTATTTGGCGACGGTTCTCAAACCAGATCTTTCTGTTACGTTGACGACCTGGTGGAAGGCATTTACCGATTATTATTAAGCGATTATGCTTTACCTGTCAATATCGGGAATCCGGACGAGGTAAGCATTCTTGACTTTGCTCATGAGATTCTGGCGCTGGTTAATAATCCGGCTGCTTTTATTGATTATCAGCCATTACCACAGGATGACCCAAAAGTCAGACAACCTAACATTGCATTAGCAAAAAAATGGTTGAACTGGGAGCCAAAAGTTAATAGAAAGGACGGATTGAAATCCACTTATGCCTATTTTAAAGAAGTTGTAAATCCAGCATGATGCATTTTTCTAAAGTCATTTTAATCACTGGTGGTGCTGGATTTATTGGCACACATCTGGTAAAACACTGGGTTAAGAAATATCCTGACCAACTGGTTGTTAATCTGGATTTGTTAACCTATGCAGGGAATTTAGAAAATTTAAAAGATATAGAAGGTTTTGCCAATTATAAATTCATTAAAGGAGATATACGGGATGGCGCCTTTCTCTCAAACCTTTTCTCTGAGTATCCCATCCATGCAGTGATACATTTAGCTGCAGAATCTCATGTGGACAGATCTATAACGGATCCCAAAGCCTTTCTCGAGACAAATATATTAGGTACTTTTCAATTACTAAATGCCTGTAAAGAAGCGTGGAAGGATCATTTGGACGGTAAATTATTTTACCATGTATCAACTGATGAGGTTTTTGGTTCATTAGGAGAAACCGGTTATTTCACCGAAGAAACTGCTTATGATCCCCGATCGCCCTACTCGGCTTCAAAAGCGGCATCCGATCATTTGGTACGGGCTTATGCGCATACCTATCATCTGCCAGTTGTCATATCAAATTGTTCAAATAACTATGGTCCTTATCAATTTCCGGAGAAGTTAATCCCGTTAATGATTCGAAATATCATCGGTATGCGAAATCTTCCAGTCTATGGTGACGGGAAAAATACGCGTGACTGGCTTTGGGTTGGTGATCATGTTTCAGCCATTGATCTGATTTTTCATCAGGGTAAGAAAGGAGAAACGTATGCCATCGGAGGACATAATGAATGGCAGAATATTTCTTTAGTTCACTTTTTATGTCAGTCCCTTGACATTAAATTAGGCAGGTCCTCCGGAACTTCTGCCTCATTGATCACGTATGTAAAGGATAGACAAGGTCACGACCGCAGATATGCCATTGATTCCACTAAATTGAAAATGGAGCTTGGATGGGAACCGGCAGTAAAACCGGAAGAAGGTATGTTAAAAACAATAGACTGGTACCTTGAAAATTCAGTCTGGCTTGATTCTGTCACCTCAGGGAGTTATCAGGAATATTATAAAAAACAATATCAGGAATAGTTTTATTTACTCAGGTATAATTTTTTCGCCATATCTAATGCCTCTTTTAATTTTGTCTTATTTAATAAGATACGGTTCGTAACCTGTTCTATATACCGAACCATATTTTCCATTGGCATATTGCCCACCAGCTCATCTTTTGCCATCGGGCAGCCGCCGAATCCCAACAAGGCGCCGTCGAATTTTCTGCAACCTGAATTAAATGCCGCTTCCATTTTTCCCTGCCATTCATCAGGTCTTGCATGCAGATGAACCCCCAGTTGAAGGTCGGGATATTTGGCTGTTGCAAATTCAAAAACCATCGAAATTTTATCTGGTGTAGCGATACCAATAGTATCAGAAAGTTGTACGGTGTCAATACCCAAAGGAATCATTCTATTCAGCCAGTAATCGATAATTAACAAACTCCATGGATCATTATATGGATTTCCGAAACCCATTGAGAGATAAAGAACCAGTTTTTTACCTGATTCTTCACAAAGACTTTGAATTTCAACAACACGTTCAAAGGCTTCATTTAGCGTAGCATGGGTATTTCTAATCTGAAAGGTTTCGGAAAGCGAGAAAGGAAATCCTATGAAATCAATATTTTCGAAACTGGCTGCCTGAACGGCCCCTTTATAATTTGCAACTATGGCTAATAATTTAGTAGCCCCTTTATTTAGAAATGGAACAATTTCAGCGGTATCTGCCATCTGGGGAATAGCCTTTGGCGATACAAAACTGCCAAAATCGAGTGTATCGAATCCAACTTCCAGCAGTAAGTTCAAAAATTTAATTTTTTCTACTGTTGGAATAAAATGCTTTAAACCTTGCATTGCATCTCTGGGACACTCAATTAATTGCACCATATCCATAAACCAGATTAATTATAAGCCCTGCATTATTAATAAAACGCATAAGTATCTATATTGTGCGAAAATAATTGAATCATGGGCAAATATAAAAATCTCTTAACCATAACAGGATTTTTACTGGTCGTTACCGGATTTCTGAGTATGATTGTAAGTGTAGTAGGATTAAAGTTTTCCTTTCTGTTATTTCTTGAAAGCTGGGGTTCTCTCGTTGGATTTGTAATCAAACTATTCATTATAATAGCAGGATTTATCTTAACATATCTGGGACAAACTAATTTTTCGGGAAAATAATATCTTTCAGGAAAGATGGTGAACCAGCAGGTTGCAACCGCGAATCTCCGCATTATCCAATCTGCCTAAAATCTCAAAAGTACCATCCGGCCATTTTCTACCCAAATCATCTGTTGCAATGAAGGATATTGTATCCCGATTTGCCAGATCTATGATATTCACGGCACCAACCTTTCCCGGAGGCATTTCACGAAAAGGGTCTGTGATATCCCTGATGAGTATTTTCAAAGAGGAAGATTCCCTGAATAAACCGTTCGCTGGCGCATAAGCCTGGGAAAGCAGTTCCGTCATCCCATATTCAGAATGAATTTGATTAACGCCAAAGGAAGATTTCAACAAATCGTGAAGTTCACTTCTTGGCAATTCCCTGCCTTGTCCTTTCATTCCTCCTGTTTCCATAACAATCAATTCTGGAAAAGAAAAGGTAAAATCTCTGGCCAGTGCTATTAAGGCAAAAGAAACGCCAATCAAAACAACAGGAATTTTATTTTGTCTGGCATTTAGGAGTAAATTTATCAAAGTATTTTTATGATCCAGAAAAAAACCACAATAAGCCGGGTATTTACTTTTTTTGACAAAATGGGCTGCCATATCTATCAACGAAGAACCATTTCTTTCCAAATAATGAGGTAAAAGAGCTATAAAAGCATAATTTTCAACATCCCCATAACATTCCCTGAAACATTTTTCCGTATTATGCAAATAATCATTTAAAAATCGGACGGCATGCTGACTTTGAACAGAACCTGTAGTTCCACTGCTGGAATAAATGGTTTCAGGCTCCCAATTGCCGGTCTGAATACGTTGATGCTTGAAAAAATGAACAGGTAAAAAAGGAATCGAAAATAAATTTTCTTTGTTGGGAAAACTATTTGGCAACAGTTGAAGGAATTTCTGATATAAAGTGTTATTTTTTGACTGGAATTGAAATATATTCCATGCTTTAGCATTAAAATCTTCGGAATTTTCTTCAACGAAATGATGATATCTGGTGTTATCATTCATCATTTAATAGTCTTTGTTTATAAATTTTCAGCTATGAAATCGATGTCTCTTTTTCAGATAAATTATGGATTGACGGTGTTTTCGGCCTTTTTACTTGCAACCTGTTCCCGACCACCAGAATTTCCAAATGAACCAGTCATAGAATTCATAGGATTGAGTAAAAATACAATTATTCAGAGTAGAAGTAGTCAATTGCCAAAAGATACCATTGAAATAAGTTTTAAATTTACTGATGGTGATGGAAATGTAGGAAATGCGGATAGTGTTAACATCATTCTAACAGATAGCAGGGACGGTTTCAATCATCTGTTTAAAATTGGTGAAATTCCACAGCTTGGAGCGGGAAAAGGAATACAGGGAAATATCAAACTATCCTTAACGAACAGGTCCGATACCCGTTATTTTTGTTGTACCTTTCCCAACACGAGATTGACCTGCATACCAAGTACCAGCTTTCCCAGAGATTCCTTATACTACAGCATAAAAATCAAAGATAGAGCCGGCAATTGGAGTAACACTATTAAAACCAATTATATCACCATACTCTGTCAATAATCAAATCCAGGTAATACCTTTTTTCAATTGAGAAAGGGTATCATACTCCAGGCTTTCTTTTTCCGGTTGAAAATCGTATTTCCAGGATGCCATAGGAGGCATACTGACCAGAATGGATTCTGTTCTTCCATTAGTTTCCAGGCCAAATTTTGTTCCCTTGTCCCATACCAGGTTGAATTCCACATATCGGCCTCTTCTCAGGTATTGCCATTCCTTATTTTTTTCATTAAAGGGTAAATCATGTGATGATTGAAGTATAGGTAAATAAAGCGAACAGAATGCCTCTCCCACCTCTTTTACAAAGTTGAACGTTGAGTCTTTGGTTTCCTCTTTTGCAGCGACTAACCGATCAAAAAAAATACCTCCAATCCCCCTGGTTTCATTTCTATGTGGCAAGAAAAAATAATCATCTGCCCATGATTTAAAACGCGGATAAAAATTTTCATCGTGCCGGTCACAAATCTCCTTTAAACCCTGATGAAAAAAAGCGGCATCTTTCTGATTAATATAATGGGGAGTGAGATCGATACCCCCTCCAAACCACCACAGGCCGTTATCCATTTCAAAATAGCGTACATTCATGTGTATGACAGGGGAAAAAGGATTGGATGGATGCAGGACAATGGATACACCCGTTGCAAAAAAATCGCCGGCCGGGATATTTAGACCCCTGGAAGCTCTTTCATTCAGGGAGCCTTCCACTGCAGAGAACATAACCCCACCTTTTTCAATCTTTTTACCATTTAGAACCATACTGGTACCACCTCCACCTTCCGGTCTTTTCCAATGATCTGCTAAAAAAGGGATGCCACCCTCCGCTATTGAAATTTGATTACAGATATCCTGTTGCAAGGATTTAAAATAATCGCTTATATACATTTTATTGTGTTTTGTCATATAGCTGCCGATGATTTAATTTGTACATTGCCTTCATAAGCGCAAAAATAACAAAATGGAATCAGCAGAATTAATTTTAAGTCCTAAAGGCAGCATTTATCATCTTGATATTTCACCTGAGGAAATTAGCACAACGATTATTCTGGTTGGTGATCCGGGTCGTGTCTCCCAGGTTTCCAGCAGATTTGATAACATCTATTATCAGCGCAATCATCGTGAATTTGTCACCCATACCGGTAGCATTGGAAACAGGCTGATTTCCGCAGTAAGCACAGGTATTGGTACAGATAATATAGATATCGTCATAAATGAATTAGATGCTTTAGTAAATATAGATTTCGAAACAGGCAAACCAAAAGATAAACATACCCCATTAACTTTTATCAGAATCGGTACTTCAGGATCATTACATCCTTCCATTCCCATTGATAGTTTTTTGTTAAATACCCATGCGCTGGGTCTGGATAATCTGTTATCCTTTTATGATATTGAGAGAAACAAAACGCTGGCTAACGTTGAAGCCATGGTATTTAAAAAATATGAAATGTTGGGAACATTGCCAGTGAAACCTTATTTAACAGCTGCTGATGAGTCCCTGGTTCAACGATTTTCAACTAATATGCAAACAGGTATAACGCTTACTGCACCGGGATTTTATGGTCCGCAAGGACGTCAGTTACGATTAAAAAGTAATATGAGAAAGTTGTTGGAATCAATAGCCATAGCAGAAAGGGATTCTTTTTTCCTCTCCAATTTTGAGATGGAAACCAGTGGTATTTATGGATTATCTTCCCTTTTAGAACACAAGGCGATAAGCTGTAACGTTATTTTAGCAAACCGACCCTTAAATATATTCAGTAAAAATGCGAACGAAAGTATTGGGAAACTAATTGACCATGTGCTTTTAAAATGGAGTGAACACCCTCATCCAGGATAAAAAAAGGGACAAGAATCAGACTCCTTGCCCCGGTAAATGGTATGTTAGATAACCTCTCTCCGATGTAGTTGATTTAAATTCAGAAAACAAATCAATGTAAAAACGACATTTCCAATCAATTATTTTAACTATTTCCGGATTGGCGTTTCCGGAACAAATTCATTTTCTGCTTATAAACAGCTCAAATATAACAATCTATCCTTATATATAATTAATATATTAAAAATTTATTTCAATAAAATGATTACATTATACATAACGGTATGTATTTCAAAACTTTAAAAGAAATAAAATATTGGCAAAATAGTGATGGCGGGAAAAAAACAAGGTGAGCAACACAACGAGCGCTCAACTTCGTACCCTTGCTGCGTTTCCACCCTGGGGGATTAGAAGGAGCAGCACCAAGTGCGCCCACCGGATTGCAAAGATAAGTATTTTTCCGAAAAAGAAAACTAATTTATGGTTTTTCTGGTGATATCACTTCCGTTTTTTCACCAAAATATTGAACAAAACGCTGCATTTCATTAGCCAGTGCTGCATTTTGGGAGGCTTTAAAATAAGTTTCGGATAATGCCCTTAGGGTTTGAAACATAAATCGATCCATCTCACTGACCATCATATCTTTAGTCCAAAGATCTATTTTAAGGGTTTCCTGATGTACGCCATCGAAGAGAGATAGTAACATAGCTTTACAGGCCTGATTTTCTTTTGTACCATCCTTATTATCGGCTATCCATACAATATCTACGGGCACTTTATTTTCGTCCAGACCAACCATAATATTGATTTCATTGGTTTGAACAACAGTTGGATTTTCCATTGAGGATTAACATTTATTTTTTAACAATCAGTTTATAATTTTTGGTGTAGTGTCCACCCCAAACCCCTAACGCACCTTTAACATTTGTTTTTACTCTGGTATAGGTAGAAAAGGGACCTTGATTATTGATACTAAAATCAAGGGTATTCCAGAAATCAAAAAGGGATTGATCCATATTGACCCACCTAATCGTGGTTTCCTTACCCACTGGATAAAGTCCAAATGTAGTGATACTAAATGATTCCCCGTCGGCCCCAGGTCTTGGAAGATTCAATCTGAAATTTTGACCATTAAATAATCGGTCATCAAAAAGGGAACCACCACCTGGTGTTATAAATGGACCATCACCCATTTTAACCTGATATCTGTAAAAATTCTGTTGCGCCTTTGGATCTGCCAGGGTTGAGGTAAGCAATAAAAAGGAATCCTGGTTAGCTCCCGGACTGGCAATAAACCGAAGGGAATCGAGTTCAACAGGCCATGGAATCGTAGTAGATGCCGTTATTTTTTTTCCTTCTGTCAAAATTTCAATTTGATATGTTTTTCCGGCCTTTCCGGGCATTGCCCCATTCAAATCGGCATAGAAGCATACATTGGGTATGAATGCATCGTTTTCTACTTTAAATCCAAGGATTTTAGCTGCCTCCTTTTTTAAAGCCTGTGGTAAATCCTTAAAACAGACTTCTGTCATAGTTATAGACTTTGCACCATCAGAAAGGGTAACTTTTGCTCCAGAAACATAATTATTATTCAGGGTTTCAGATGAAATACTGGATAAAAAAGGAAGGGTTTTAGTCATCACCAGATAAGCTGGGTTAGCCTCATCACCAGCTTCGATAAATCCCTCTACCACTATTTGAGGTTCTTGTTGCAAATTCTCGGGTATAAATGGTTCCTCACAAGAACTTAGTAATAAAACAAAGCAGACAAAGCAACCTAAAAACCCGCATAATTGGTACCGCATAAAATTGAATGTATATTATAAGGCAACAACAAATAAGGAGAGAGGTTTAATAAAGTTTTCTGTAATTAAGAAAAAGAGCATTCCCAACCACAACTAAATCGGAAAAAGCCATAAAAAGTGCTCCCCATGTAGGATTAAGATATCCGCCCATAGCCAGAGGAATGGCTATTAGATTATAGGAAAAAGCCCAAAAAATACTGCTTTTCAATGTTTTGACTGTTCGTTTTGAAATATCGAGTGCAACCAATAATTTATTCAGATTCCCATTCATTAAAATAACCTGAGCCGATTGAACCGCCATTTGAGAGGCATTACTGATAGAAATACCCACTGTTGCCCGGGTTAAGGCAGGTGCATCATTTACACCATCCCCAATCATTGCAGTTGGATTTTCATCAGATAAGCGGGAAATAACCGTTAATTTTTCAGCGGGTAATTGCCGGGATAAATGATAATCTATACCCAGATCTGAGGCCACTTTACTTGTTTTAACTTCGCTATCTCCTGAAACTAACCAGGTATTTATATGCCTGATTTTTAAACCTTTAATTATGTCCTCTGCTTCGGGTCTCACCCTATCTGAAATATTAAATGCCGCCTTGACCTGATCATTTATATATAAGAAAAGATCTGCCTCCGGTTTATTTGCAATTTGATGAATCCCCTTACCCAGAAAATAGGTATTTCCCAGCAGATCTGTGGCATGAATTCCAATCCCTTTCTCTTCTCTGATATCGGTAAATTCAGGTAAATCAGCTCTTTGCTCTTTTGGTTCAAAATGGGCTAATATAGAAGTAGCAATTGGATGTGAAGATATTTTTTCCAATGTATAAACTATGGATTTTACATACGCCTCTTCGCCGGGTTGTGTAAGTAAAGGTTCAGATATTGAAAATTCACCTGTAGTTAAAGTCCCGGTTTTATCAAAAACCATGGTCTTTAATTTGCCCAGTGCTTCCAGTGTAGAACCCCCTTTTATGATAACCCCATTTTTTGCCAGGCGACCTACTCCCACCATTACCGCTGTTGGTGTGGCCAGTCCTAAAGCACATGGGCAGGAAATAACCAGTACGGCAATAGCTCTGAGGAGCGCGTCCTGATAAGAAATGTCAAATAGAAAATAAGCCCCTAAAAAAGTAACAGCAGAAAGAAAAAGGACAACAGGCACAAAAATGGCACTTACTTTATCTGCAAATCGTTGTAAGGCTGGTTTATCATTACGGGCCATTTTGACCAGGGCAATCATATTTCCAACCACTGCCTCCTTGCCTTTTGCCTTAACCTCACCTGATACATTCCCCTCAACCAGGGTTGTACCCCCTATCGCCAGATCACCTGATTTTTTCAATACTGGCATTGATTCACCGGTAATTAAGGATTCATCTATCCAGGCTTCTCCGGATAAAATGACCAGATCGGCCGGAACTATTTCACCCATTGAAACCAAAATATTATCCCGGATTTTCAACCTGGAGGCTTCAATAAATGCAATTTTACCATCAGGCTCTTGTCTTCTGGCACTTACCTTTTGTAAAGCTGCCAATGCTTTAATGGCGGAAGTTGTTTGATTTACGGCTTTCTTTTCAAGCCAGTTGCCTAATAATACTAAAGTAAAAATACCCGCTGCTGTTTCAAAAAAGTTAAGGTTTTGATCCATTTTAATGAGACCGATGATACTATATATAGCAGCTGCAGCACCACCTGTAAATATCAGGACATCCATATTGGGAACACCCAGCCGAATGGATTGAAAGGCTGAATTTCCAAAATGAACCAATCCTATAGCGATAGCAGGAGCTGCCAGAAAAAAAGAAATCCAAAAATTATGCATGAAAGGATAATGGATTCCTAATGACATTAGGAAATGAAAAAGAAGCAGTGGCGCTGTAAAAAATAAACTAACCCATAATTTCACTGAAGCAATAGAAAGTTGACTTGATTTATCTTTTTTAACAATATATCCAAGTTTTTGAATACCCATTTTAACCTCTTCCACTGAAGTTTCCTGATTTGGGATGACGAATTGCGCTTCACCTGTCTGGAAATCAACATTCACTTCCTCCATCCCTTTTTTTTCAAGGAATCGGGAGATACCAACAGCACATTGCGCACAATCCATCCCCTCTATGACCAATTCAACACTTTTTGGCTCCAAGATTTATTTTTTTTTGAAAACGTAAGTAAATAAGGTAAGGTTGACCCTACTTTAATCTAAAAATAATAAAAAGTAGCGTTCAAATCATTTATATTTGAAGGTATAAGCTATGCAAATGGAAAAAATACTGGTTGCCAACAGGGGTGAAATTGCCTTACGAATTATGAAGTCCATTAAAAAATCAGGAAAAAAAGCAGTAGCTGTTTATTCTGAAGCCGATGTAAATAGCTTACATGTACAATTTGCAGATGAAGCATATTGTATTGGACCTGCACCTTCTGCTTTATCCTACTTAAAGGCTGATAAAATCATTGAAACAGCCTTAAAAGCCGGAGCAGATGGGATACACCCCGGATATGGATTTTTAAGTGAAAATGCTGACTTTGCCCAAAAAGTGACCGAGGCAGGCATCACTTTTATTGGTCCTACACCGGAAGCCATCGATTTGATGGGAAATAAAATCGCTGCCAGAGAGACCGTTCGAAAGCAAGGTGTGCCGCTGGTTCCGGGTAATAAAAACCAGCTGACTACCCTCAGTCAGGCCAGAGAAATTGCCAGCGAAATTGGTTATCCTATTTTGATTAAAGCGGCGGCTGGTGGTGGTGGTAAAGGAATGAGGAAGGTTATGAATGAGGAAGAACTGGAAAGCCAGATGCAAAGGGCCCAAAGTGAGGCCATGGCTTCTTTTGATGATGACGCAGTTTTTATTGAAAAATATATTTCCTCACCCCGACATATAGAATTTCAAATACTGGCCGATCATTATGGCCATACAGTTCATCTTTTTGAAAGGGAATGCAGTATTCAACGCAGACATCAAAAACTTATTGAAGAGGCGCCCAGTGCCGTACTTTCTGAATCATTAAGGCATGAAATGGGTAACGCAGCGATAGCGGTTGCTAAAAGTTGTCAATATACCGGAGCTGGAACTGTTGAGTTTATTCTGGATGAAAACAAACAATTTTATTTTCTGGAAATGAATACCAGATTACAGGTTGAACATCCGGTAACAGAATTCATTACAGGATTAGATCTGGTGGCCCTGCAGATTGCTATCGCGGAAGGTAAAAATTTGCCTTTCTCTCAGGAAGAGGTACAACGAAAGGGGCATGCTATAGAACTTAGAATTTGTGCCGAAGATCCTTTTAATCAGTTTCTGCCAAGTACCGGATTATTGACGGCTTATACACCCCCTGTTATGGAAAATATCCGATTGGATGATGCCTTTAAAAAAGGAATGGAAGTATCTGTATTTTATGATCCACTGATTGGAAAACTAATAGCTTATGGACAGAACAGAGCGGATGCCATAAGTCATTTGCTCCGAGCTATTAAAAAGTTCGACATAAAAGGCATAGAAACTACCCTTCCCTTCGGTAAATTTGTTTGTGAACACCCCCATTTTATTTCCGGAGATTTTGATACTCACTTTATTGAAAAATACTTCCGAACGGAGGATATAACAGCATATTACGCCGAAGATGCCAGACTGGCGGGAAAGATTGCTTTATCTCTGTTTTTAAAAAATCAGGAGAAAGTCAAACTTATGCTTCCCTGATTTTTATTATGTCCACAGGTTTCCCCCATTGTATCAGGGAAACTATATTTTCATTCACCTTAAATGAAACCAAAACCTTAAGGTTACCCTTTGAAACCCATGATTCATCCAGGTTTAAAGGCAACCAGTTCCTTCCTTTTTCATCAGTCATTCCCCAGAATCCACCTTCAAAATCATGATAAATAAGGTCCACTAAAATGTTCTCCTGTTTTTTTTCAGCCATTTTCCTTATACCAGCGCATTGGAAGCATTATAGAATAACTCCCTGATATCTTTTATTTCAGATAATAAGGAATGTATGGTTCCGTTTTCATTTTCAATATGCCTGGTAACTTTCAACGTAACCTCCCAAAGTTCAAGCATATCTGATAATTTTAATTCCACTTTTTTATCTTTCCTGTTTTCCACGTAAAGCGATAAAATACCTTTAGAAATAGCAGACAAGTCTATTTTGTTGACTAATATCGTATTTTTAGTTACAATAACATACACCTTATCACCGGAAATGGAGGAGACACCCGTTGCCGGATCTATTTTCTCAGAAATAAGAATATCTCCAGCTGAAAAAAACGGAAACCATTGATCAGAATGCATTTCAAAAGCGCGTAATTTCAAACCCAATGTATTAATACCAGGAAGATTAATATTTTCCAGGGAGGATAAAAACGCAGGATTTCTTCTTTCAGCAGCATATTTTTTAGCTGATAAATGGGGAACGAAATAAATAGCATGAGCTGCATCAGCTGCTTTAGGTGCAAGAACTTCAGTTAAAGTATCCTCAAAACAAGAGAAAAAATCACCTTTTCCTGTCAAGAGATAAACCGGATTCATAGCATATTTTTCCACTCCCTTTCTAAGTAATTCCAGGGTAACATCCCTCCTGCCTTTCAGAATTTCACTTAACGACTGAGGAAGGTAGTCCAGTGTAATGGCAAACTGCCTGCTCGACCTTACCTTCCTGAGTCGTTTCAATTCATTATGACAAAGAATGAACCTGTTTGTGACAATTGTATTCATGTAGTTTTCCAGTTTTCCTACACAAATATAATTTATTTGTCAACTATTTGAATCTATTTATCAAGATATTTTACATTAAAATAAACTTACATGCAAAAATTAACTATTTGCTGCAGCGGAAATAATTTGAAGAAAATCGCCAGCCGATAAACTGGCACCTCCAACCAAACCACCATCCACGTCGGGCATAGCAAATAAGGAAGCTGCATTGGCAGCATTAACACTCCCGCCATACAGGATAACTATTTTCTGAGCCAGTGTCTCTCCATATTTTTGAGAAAGAAATGTTCTGATTGCCACATGCATTTCCTGTGCTTGTTCAGCACTTGCGGTCCGGCCTGTACCAATTGCCCAGATAGGTTCATAAGCAAAAACGATCTGAGCTACCTGTTCCGCATTGAGATGAAAGATACTTTCCCTCAATTGATTGGTTACAAATTCATTTTGATTATTTGTTTCTCTTACCGATAGCGGCTCACCGCAACAAAAAATTGGGGTTAAGCCATGGTTCAGGACACTGGAAACCTTTTGACCTAACCATTCATTCGACTCCTTAAAATATTCACGTCGTTCGGAATGACCGAGCACAACCTGCGAAATCTGCATACTTTTTAGCATTGCAGCTGATATTTCACCCGTAAAGGCCCCTTTGTCTTCCGAATGACAATTTTGGGCAGCCAGGGAAACGAGACCATTTTGACTAACCAGTGGTTTCAGTACTTCCAGATAAACGGAAGGCACACAAAGCGTAACGGCAGTGCCATTTAACTCAGGCAAATGGTTTACCAGTTCTTTTGTTAATTTAATCGCACCGTCATAATCCAGATTCATTTTCCAATTACCGGCGACCCATTTATTCCTTTTTGCCATTTAACATCAATTTTGCTAATAAAAAATCTATTTTTTCAGGATACGAAGGTAATAGGGAAAGAATGTAAAAACAAAACTAATTTTACAAAACAAAAGGTAAGGAATGGAATTTGGAAAAGTAGATTGTCTGGATGATGTATTATGGCATTTACCCCCTGAACCCCTGATCAGAAACAGATCTGAAATAGCTGAAATAAAGCTGCATATAGGGACAACCGGCTGGGGTGAAAAAGAATGGATTGGCCATTTATATCCAAAAGGAATTAAATCGGCAGATTATTTGACCTGTTATGCAGCTGTATTTGACACCATAGAATTAAACACCACCCATTATCAGATTCCTGATCGGGAAAAAATAGATCGCTGGTATAAACAAAGTAATACAGATTTTATTTTTTGTCCTAAAATACCCAGAATAATAAGTCATCATAAACAATTGGGTGTCGGCACCGGATATATCCCTTTGTTTTGTCAATCTGTAACCGG
>Ga0172376_10001798_pt1 | contig 27053 bp, 15 predicted proteins | sample Lak35m_FD_121114 | JGI IMG/M metagenome (GOLD analysis project Ga0172376, IMG submission 121114) | Freshwater microbial communities from Kabuno Bay, South-Kivu, Congo - kab_092012_35m | ecosystem: Environmental > Aquatic > Freshwater > Lake | place: Democratic Republic of the Congo: South-Kivu...
AGTCCGGCAGCGGATTCAACTGAAAGGCTTCGTCAATCTCGCCGGGCGGACCGGCCAGTATGTCGCCCGGATCCGCCGTGCCGGTTCCGGAGCCGCCGGTCAGACGATCGGCTCCATCACCTCCATCCAGCGTGTCTGCGCCGGAACCGCCCTGCAGAGTATCCGCGGCCGCTCCGCCAAAGAGCCAATCGTTCCCGTCGCCACCGTAGAGCGTATCTTTGCCGCGAGCACCAACGAGCGTGTCGTTGCCGGTCCAGCCGGACAGACCGTCGTGATCATCACCACCATCCAGCGAATCATCGCCCTCGCCACCGTTGAGCGTATCGAAGCCGGCGTCTCCGAAGAGGGAATCGCTGCCCGGTCCGCCGCGCAGATCATCGTGACCGGGACCACCGGAAAGCAGGTCGTTCTGCAGACCGCCGAGAATCGTGTCGTTGCCATCGAGTCCGTAGGCGATCAGTCGTCCGGTATAGGCGCGAAAGTCGAACAGATTGTGACCCGGACCACCGGCCAGCCGGATACGCTCCACGCTGAAAACCCGGTCCGCACCCAGGCCGTTCATGTCCGGACCGATGAAAGTGACACTGGCATCGCCGTCGTCCACAACCATGTCGTTGCCGGTTCCGCCTCGCAGAGTGTCATCGCCGGCCCCGCCCGTCAAAGTGTCGTTCGAGGACTCCTGTCCTTCGAGCAGGTCGTTGCCGTTGCCGCCCAGCAGCAGATCACTGCCGGAACCTCCGAAAAGCGAATCGTTCCCGTCGTGGCCGCTCAGTGTGTCGTTGCCGCTGGAACCATCCAGATAGCTTGTTCCCGGACCGCCGATCAATTCGTCATGTCCGCCCTGTCCGTACAGCAGAGCGAAGCCCGTAAAGGCCGAGGCATCCAGGCGATTATTGCCGGCGCCTCCATTCAGAATGGCAGATGTGATGCCCACCAGCGTGTCGGTCCCCAGTCCCGTCAACTGTGTGTTCGTCAGGACGAAATCGACGTCACCCGTTTCGATCAGCCGGTCGTTGCCGCCGCCGTTGAGCAGATCGTTTCCAGGGCCGCCACTGACCGTGTCACCAGAGCTTCCCTGACCGAAGACCGCGTCATCGCCGCCTTCTCCGAACAACTGATCCTTCTCCGATCCGCCGTTCAGGGTGTCGTTCCCGTTGCCGCCAAGAATGGTGTCTGCTCCAGCATCGCCATTCAGCAGGTCGGCACCATCGCCACCGATGATTGAATCGTTTCCGTCGCCACCCGTGAGCGTCACCGCGCGCGACATCGCCGAGGCATCCAGCACATCAGAGCCGTCTTCTCCGGCGACTGAGATCACGGCCGTCAGCCCGGAATCCGCTCCGGCCAGTGTGCCCGAATCTCCACCGTCGCCGGAGTTGATCTCCAGCAGACTCGCCGGGCTGAGGAACGTTACGGGGACGCTGGACGCGACACTGATCAGACGGGAAAGGCCATCCAGCGGGCTGGCGTTGTCTGCGAGCGTCCACTGATCGGCGCTGGCCGGAAATTCAAAAACGCGACTGGATGCGCTCAGCAGATCGAAGATCGCTTCCATCTGTTCGTACTGGACGAGGCGATCGCCCGTGCCGTCACTCAAGGTGATCGAGCCGCTCTGGCTGTCGATGAACCGCTGAGTGACGGTGGAAACGCCGCCGTTCTGAAGCGTCAGCGCATCTCCATTCGGTCCCTGGCCGCCACCGCGAATGATGATGCCGCCGGGTGGAAACGGATCGCCGCCGCTCAAATCAATGGTGATCGAGTCGTCTGCGCCGGAGCCTTCCAGTTCCAGCACCACGATCGAGTCCAGCGGCTGCGAGTCCAGTACCTGCTGATCGGTGTTGTCGATGATCTGGAGATCCTCGCCGTTGAGGATGATCGTGATGTCGCCACCAGGAGGCAGAACGAAAACGGTTGGCTGAACCTCAAAGGCGCCGATATCCGCCGCCGCCACTCCGTTCTGATCGGCGTCAAACGGCCGGGGCAGATTGCGCTGATCGACAGGATCCGTTCCCGCTCCACCCGTTCCATCAATCGCCGGTGAACCAGGCAGAGGTCGATGCGTGCGCGTGGGACCGCCGTTGTCGAGCAGCGCGCCCAGTTGCGGATCGACATCCTGAAGATCGGTTTCGATCGAACCACCGACCGTGGAACCAAACAGGTTGTGACCCAGGGAGGTCAAACCGCTGGCCACATCCGGACCGGACCCGTTGGTGCTGTTACCGGCGATGATGCTGTTTTCTACTTCCAGTTTACCACCGCGAAACACACCACCGCCCGCGTTCGCACCGAGATTCAGAGTCATGGTGACGTGTCGCAGCAGAACCTGATCATTCTCGTCGGCGATATGCAGACCGCCTCCGCGGCGCGTGGCCACGTTGGCAGAGAATGTCGAGTTGATCACCGTCAGTTGAGAGCTTCCACTGCCGGTCCAGATACCGCCGCCATCCCGCGACAGATTCGAGACGAACAGACTGCGTTCAACGGTGGCCGTGCCGGTGTTGAACAGTCCGCCCCCCGCGACACTCAGGCCGGTCTGATTGTTATCGAGCGTCGATTCGCGCAGCGTCAACGTTGCGCCGCTGCCGAGATTGGAGATGCCGCCGCCATTGAACGACGCCGAATTTCCAGTCAGTTCGATCTGCTCCAGCAGTGCGGACCCGCGATTCAGAATCACACCGCCGCCCGCCACTCCGGTCGCTGAATTCTGAGTGAACCGCGTGCGACGGACAGTCAGCGATCCGGACGTCTCATTACTGATGGCGCCACCTCCGCCCGCGGTGGAATGCTGAGTCATCGCGCTGTCTTCCAGCACCAGAGTGCCGAGGTTGCGGATTCCCGCGCCTTCATCGAGCGATGAATTCAACAGACCTTCGCGGATTGTCACGCCCTGCAGAGTCAGCGCCGCTCCGGAAAACACTTCAAAGACCCGGTCGAAACCGTTCATGTCGATGATGGTGTCCGCCGAGCCGGCTCCGGTCAGAGTGATGTTCGAGGTGATGTCCAGATCGCCGGTGGCTGCTTCGCTCTCATTGCGCCCGGACAGCGTGAGCTGCACGATTCCTGCCGGCAGTTGAATGATGTCGTCACCGGCCAGCGCGTTCGCTTCCTGAATGGCCGCGCGGAGAGTCGTATTCCCGTTCGCGTCCTGAGCGATTCCGTCTCCCGGATTCACATCCACCAGGTCCAGCAGTGAATTCACGATGAATGTGGTCAGAACCAGCCGCGGCTCACAGCATTCCACGCGGGAATGCAGGCCCGGATGACGGCTGCTCAAACGACTTCGAACGGATCGACTGCGAACGGATGTGCTCGCGCGGCGTTTGAGGAATCGAGTCAACCAGAAGGACAGTTTCATGGCAGTATTTCAGCGGGGCGGCGGGAGCATCTGCGGATCACCAGGACGATCCTGGCAGTCGAGTCGGGAAAAGATTTCCCACGGACGAGCAGACTCCGCAGGAAGTTCCGGAGATGTCAGTCCAGTCGGGTGAACCGGGATCAGGGTGCCTTCCGAATTCCGGAATGGCAAGACCTCAAGGCGGCCGAATTGGCGAGGAGACTTTCGCCCGGCCGCTTCAGACGGAAGAATGGCTCATCCTGCCCGACTTCCCACCGGTCTCATGGATCTGGTGATCCTCGAACCCTTCGAGTCCTGCCCATGAATCCCCGCAGCGCTTCCGAGTGGATGAACTGTTCTTTGATGGCTCTGCTGGTGACGGTCCTGACCGGATCCGGTCAGCCGTGCGTCGCCGCTGAACCGCGAGCCATCGACTTCAACCGGGACATCCGGCCGATCCTGTCCAACAACTGCTTTCAGTGTCACGGACCGGATGAGGAAGAGCGGAAAGCAGATCTGCGGCTCGACCAGGAAGAAGGAGCGGCATCGGCCAGCGGTGGTCTGTCGGCCATCGTGAAAGGCAAGCCGGACGACAGCGAGATGATCCGCCGGATCGTTTCGACCAGCTCCGACGAAGTGATGCCCCCGCCCGCGACCGGCAAGAAGCTCAGCGCGAAAGAGATTGAGCTGCTCAAGGAATGGGTCCGGCAGGGGGCTCCCTATGCGAAGCACTGGTCGTGGGTGAAGCCGCAGCGTCCGGAACTGCCGACGTTGAAGGATCAGACCTGGCCGAAGACGCCGATCGACCGCTTCCTGCTGGCTCGCCTGGAAAAGGAAGGTCTGCCTCCGTCTCCGGAAGCCGACCGCTACACCCTGATCCGTCGACTGTCTCTGGATCTGACCGGCCTGCCGCCGACCGTGGCGGAGGTCGATGAGTTCATCGCCGATCAATCCGCCGATGCGTACGAAAAACTCGTGGACCGTCTGCTCAAACGTCCGACGTATGGCGAGCACTGGGCGCGAATGTGGCTGGACCTCGCGCGGTACGCGGATTCGGCCGGCTATGCGGACGATCCCTCGCGAGTCATCTGGGGTTACCGCGACTGGGTCATCAAGGCCATCAATCGCAACATGCCGTTCGACCAGTTCACCATCGAGCAGATTGCCGGCGACCTGCTGCCGGAACCCGCGCCCGGGCAGCTCATCGCGACCGCCTTCCATCGCAACACGCTGACGAATAACGAAGGCGGCACGAACGACGAAGAGTTCCGCAACGTGGCCATCGTCGACCGCGTCAACACGACAATGGCCGTGTGGATGGGCACGACCATCGCGTGCGCTCAATGCCACAATCACAAGTACGACCCGATTTCGCAGAAGGAATTCTTCCAGCTCTTCGCCTTCTTCAATAACTCGCAGGACGCCGACCGGCGCGACGAAAGCCCGCTGGTGGAACTCTTCACCGACGAGCAGTTGCGTCAGAAGACAGAGTGGCAGCAGGAAGTCCTCACGCTCGAAAAAACGCTGAGCACATCCACTCCCGAACTGCTGGCTTCGCAGATCCGCTGGGAGCAGGCGGTGGTCACTGAGCCGGCCTGGTCAGTGCTGAAGGGACAGGCACAATCGAAGGCCGGGATCGAAATCAAAGCCGGTGACGACGGGGCGTTTCTACTGGCTTCGGCCGCTGCCACCGACGCGGCAGCTACTGACACACTGACGGTGGAACTGACTGCACCGGCTGGTCCTCTGACCGCATTGCAGTTGCAGACCCTGCCGCACGAATCGCTGCCGGGAGGTGGTGCCGGTTCTGGCGGCGGGAATTTTGTGATCTCGCGAGTGACGGCCACACTGACGCCACCCGCCGGCGCGCGGCAGTCGGCTCGCTTTGTCCGTGTGGAACTGCCCGGAAAGCAGAAGATGCTTTCCCTGGCCGAAGTGCAGGTCTTCAGCGGCGCGGACAACATCGCGCTGAAAGGCGAAGCCACTCAGAGCAGTACGGACTACGACGGTCCCGCGAAGCTGGCCATCGACGGCAACACCAGCGGACAGTACTTCGAGGCGAAGTCCACCACACATACCGCCGTGTCGGACAATCCCTGGTGGGAACTGGACCTTAAGAGCATGCAGCCGGTGGATCGCATCGTGGTCTGGAACCGGACGGATGGCGGCACGGAAGCGCGGCTGGCCGGAGCCGTGTTGAAGGTGCTGGATGACCAGCGCGGTGTTGTTTCTGAAACCGTGCTGAGCGAACCGCCGAAGCCCAGTCGCGAAGTGGCGGTCAGCAGCGTGCGCGAGGTTCCTTTGATCGCGGCCTTCGCGGATTACTCACAGGCGAGCTTTGAAGCCTCCAGCGTGATCAACAACAAGGACACCGCGAACCGTGGCTGGGCCGTGGGCGGAGCCACAGGAACGCCGCATCAGTTGACTCTGATCGCCGGTCCGGCACCGGAAGTTGCGGAAGGATCGAAGCTGACGGTCCGCATCGAACAGGTGTCAAAGCATGAAAAGCACACGCTCGGTCACTTCCGCCTGGCAGCGACGAGCGATCCGCGCATCTCCGATCTCGCCCGCATTCCTCCGGCCATTCTCGCGCTGGTTCGTCGTCCGGCCGGTCAGCGGGAGGCCGCTCAGCAGGCGGAGCTGACGAAGTACTTCCTCAAAGAGATCGCACCAGAACTGAAGACCGAGCGTGAACGGCTGGCGGTCGTGACAAAGCAACTGACGGAACTGAAACCGGCCACCACCGTGCCCGTCATGCGCGAGATGCCGGACGGGCAGCGGCGTGTGACGAAGCTCCAGCATCGCGGCGACTGGCAGAACCTCGGCGATGAAGTGCCGGAAGGAGTGCCCTCGGCGTTTCATCCGCTGCCCGAAGGAGTGCCACGGAACCGGCTGGCTCTGGCGCGGTGGCTGGTCTCGGAAGACAATCCTCTGACCGCGCGGGTCATCGCCAACCGCTACTGGGAAGCGTTGTTCGGGACCGGCATTGTGGCCAGCAGTGAAGAATTCGGATCGCAGGGCGAGCAGCCGTTTCACCCGGAACTGCTCGACTGGCTGGCCACAGAAATGGTTGCGAAGAAGTGGGACACGCGCGAATTCCTGAAGCTGCTGGTCATGTCCGCCGCATACCGGCAGTCCTCGAAAGTGACACCGGAACTCTTTGAACGCGATCCGGAAAACCGGCTGCTGGCCCGCGGTCCGAGATTCCGGTTGAGTGCTGAGATGATTCGCGATCAGGCCCTCGCCGTGGCCGGACTGCTCAGTTCAAAGATGTACGGCGCGCCGGTCCGGCCGATGCAGCCTTCGATGGGCTTGAACGCGGCATTCGGCAGCGGCATCGACTGGCAGACCAGCGACGGCGAAGACCGTTACCGCCGCGGTCTGTACACGACCTGGCGGCGATCGAATCCGTATCCGTCCATGGCCGCGTTTGATGCTCCCAACCGCGAGGTCTGCACGGTGCGCCGGACTCGGACCAACACACCGCTGCAGGCCCTCGTGACGTTGAATGATCCCGTTTACATCGAAGCCGCGCAGGCGCTGTCGCGGCGGATTCTGAAGGAAGGCGGCGCGAGTATTTCCGATCGCGCGGCGTGGGCTTTCAAAGCCAGCCACTCCCGCCCGGCCAGCGCGGTGGAACTCGATCGTCTGGTCACGCTGTTTGAATCAGTGCGCGATCAGTTCGCCGGGAAGGGGGAAGCAGCCATGAAGCTGGCGACCGTTCCCCTCGGCCCGCCTCCAGAGGGAGCGGACGTGACGGAACTCGCCGCCTGGACGGTCGTCAGCAACGTGCTGCTCAATACCGACGAAATGTTCATGAAACGCTGAGGCACGCGGACATTAATCATGAATGATTTCGATGACCGGATTCTGATACTGGCGGATGATATTCGTGATCGCCGACTCGCTCAGGCGAGACGCACGTCACCCGAGGACAAACTGCTCGATGGTTTTCGCCTGTATGATCGAGCTTGTCAGTGGATGCTGGCCGGTTTGAAACATCAGCACCCGGAAGCTGATGACGCAGTACTGAAGACGCTGCTGGTCGAACGGCTGAACCGGCTTCGCCAGCGGGACGAATCCGGTTTGTATTCGTCACTGGGAACGATCAATGACCAGTGATGAAGCCGGTGCGCAGATGATTGCGGCTCTTGAGCAGGCCGGCCTGCCGTTCATGGTGGTCGGTTCGCTGTCGAGTAATTTCTACGGCGTTCCACGGTCAACCAAAGATGCAGATTTTGTGGTGCAGTTCGATGAGCATTCAATTCAGGAACTTATGACTCTATTAAGTCCAGCGTTCCGTCTCGATCGGCAGATTTCCTTCGAGTCGATCACCGGAACGACCCGGTACATTGTTGATGTCCCGGAGATTCCCTTCCGCATCGAATTATTCCGGCTCAGCAAAGACCCGCATGACCTGGAACGATTCAAAAGGCGAATCCTGGTGCCGGTTCCGCAACTCAATACGCGGGCCTGGCTCCCGACCCCCGAGGATGTGATCATCACAAAGCTCCGCTGGGCTCAGCATGCCAACCGTTCCAAAGACAGAGACGACATCCGGGATGTCATCACCATGCAGCGGGAAGTCCTCGACTGGATTTACATCAGAGGCTGGGCCGAGAAACACGGAACACTCACGACGCTCCAAGAAATCAATCAGACTGCTTGAAACCGATCCTGACAGGGAAAATCGATATGCATCTCATGAATCATCTGGAACACCAGACGCGGCGGCATTTTCTGGGGAGCTGCCAGCTGGGGCTGGGGGCGATGGCGCTCGGCAGTCTGCTGGCGAAGGACAGTCCGGCGAAGGAGGCGGTGGAGAATCCGCTGGCACCCCGGCACGGACATTTCACGGCGAAGGCGAAGCGGGTCATCTATCTGCACATGACCGGTTCGCCGCCGAATCTGGATCTGTATGACTACAAGCCCGAACTGGTGAAACGCACCGGCCAGGACGCTCCGGATGAATTCATCAAGGGCCGCCGGTTCGCGTTCACGTCCGGAGTGCCGAAGCTGCTGGGAACGCCGCGCAAGTTTGCTCAACACGGAAAGTCCGGGCAGTGGCTGTCTGACGCGCTGCCCCATCTGGCGGGAGTGGCCGACGATCTTTGCATCGTTCATTCCATGTTCACCGAGCAGTTCAATCACGCTCCGGCGGAGCTGCTGATCTACACCGGTTCGGCGCGGTCCGGCCGGCCGTCAATGGGTTCGTGGGTCAGTTACGGGCTGGGTTCCGAGAACGAAGACCTGCCGGGCTTCGTCGTGCTGATCTCCAGCGGAGTGCAGCCCAACGGCGGGAAGAATTCGTTCGGCAGCGGTTTTCTGCCGTCGGTGTTTCAGGGCGTGCAGTGCCGGTCGAAAGGCGATCCCGTGCTGTATGCCTCGGACCCGGAAGGCATGAGCCGCGATCTGCGCCGCATGAGCCTGGATGCGCTGCGCGATCTCAACACCATCCAGGCCGATGAACTGGGACATCCCGAAACGCGGACGCGCATCGCGCAGTACGAACTGGCCTACCGCATGCAGGTTTCCGTGCCCGAAGTCATGGACATCAGTAAGGAGCCGAAGCACGTTCTGGAGGCTTATGGTGCTCAGCCGGGAGCCTCCAGTCTGGCCAACAACTGTCTGCTGGCGCGGCGACTGGTCGAGAAGGGCGTGCGATTCGTGCAACTCTTCGACTGGGGCTGGGACTTTCACGGAACGGGACCGGGTGAAGCGCTCACCGACGGCCTCACGAACAAGTGCGCGACGATGGACAAGCCGATTGCCGCGCTGATCCGCGACCTCAAGGAACGCGGGATGCTGGACGAAACCTTGATCGTCTGGGGCGGCGAATTCGGCCGGACTCCGTTCCGCGAAGGCCGGACGGCGGCTGGTGCCAACCTCGGCCGCGACCACTATCCGGACTGCTTCACCATGTGGATGGCCGGCGGCGGAGCGAAGGGCGGTGTCTCGTACGGACAGACAGATGAGCTTGGATTCGGCATCGTCGAGAACAAGTGCCACGTCCACGATCTGCAGGCCACCATCCTGCATCTGCTGGGCCTCAATCACGAACGTCTGACCTATCGCTTCCAGGGGCGCGATTACCGTCTGACCGACGTGCATGGAAAAGTGGTCGAAGCGCTGCTGTCCTGATCTGGCGAATGACCCTGATCAGAATAAAGTCCTTACTTCCCAATTGAAGTGCATAAGCCGGCATCCAAGGGGCGAACATTCGTTAAAAACGTTTTCAACAAACCTCGTTCTTCATCTCGCACACACAGATCGACAAGATATAAGTCCTTTGGCGAGAATATTTAATGATCGCCGGATTCTCTCTTGCCGCAGTGCAATGATTGCAAGACACTGCGATCATGCCCGTGTGTACGATCTGCATGAATGGTTTATTTGTTGAATCAACCTTGCTACCGTTGACGAAGAATGCCATGGGCATGGATGCAGTGTATGTATTGGTGAATGTGATTCATGTCTATCTAACGTCTCCGCAATCCTGCTCTCCCCAATCAGGTCGCGCGATTGTTTACAGTTTTGCATATTTCTGACCTTCACCGTGCGGTGAATGAGCCGTTCAGCAATGAGGAGATCATTTCATCGCTGTTGGCGGACGTAGTGCGGTATCCTTTAGAGCGACCGCCAATATCGAAGCCGAATGCTATTGTCGTTAGCGGCGACTTGGTGCAAGGGTTGTCGCTTGATTCGACCACGTACCCAGCAGGATTAGTCGCGCAGTACGAAGTCGCATTTGATTTGCTGAGGCGACTGGCGGATACCTTCCTCGAAGGTGACCGCTCTAAGTTGGTGATGATACCGGGAAACCACGATGTTGATTTCAACCAGTCCTTAGCCGCGATGGCCGAGGTGAGTGTAAGGACAGAGGACGTGAAGGGTTTGCTATTCGGAAGCATGCCCGACAATCCCTATCGCTGGAACTGGAACAGCGGCAAATTGTACAAGATTGGCAATCCAATTGCCTACGAGGATCGCTTTCGGTATTACTGTGATACATTTAACAAATTCTACGAGGACGTCCCTCTCGCGTATTCAGCCAATCCGAACGCCTATTCAAATCTGTTCGAACTGGACAATGGTCGGATTATTCTGGCCGCTTTCAATTCATGCCACGGCAACGATTGCTTCAACTACGTCGGGAGCATCCCCTCGGCTGAGATCGCCAAGTGTCATCTGCGAATCTCCGCGAGCGGGAAGCAATATCGACTGAAGATGGCCGTCTGGCACCACGACTTGGCTGGCCCGCCTCGGCGAAGCGATTACATGGACTCAGCCTTGGTGAAGTTGATGATCGACAAGGGCTTTCGCCTTGGCTTGCACGGTCACCAGCACAAGGCCAACGCCGTTCCTGAGTGGGTCTATACGGCGCGACGGACTTCGATGGTAGTCGTCAGCGCGGGGTCACTCTGCGCTGGAGTCCACGACATTCCTCGTGGAGTCAGTCGGGAATACAACGTCGTCGAAATTGACCAGAGCTACGCAAAAGCGCGGGTTCATGTCCGCGAGGCGAAAGTTTCCAACATCTTCGCAGCGGGGAGATTCATTGACATCGGAGGTGATTCCTACGAGGACGTAGAGTGGATTCCAGAAGAACAAGGTCCAGTACCGCCTGTTGGCTTGGCGGTGGAGTCGCCTTTGAACCGCGTTGCCCGCATCGAAGCACTAATTGCCGAGGGCAAAGCGATGGATGCTCTAACTGAACTGGATGCGAATTCTCATGGTTTAGGTCGGCATGGCCGCATGCTGATTACCAGAGCGTTAAATGAAATAAGGGACTGGCCTACACTCCTGCGACACCTAGCGACCCCTGAGAACAGCGAAGAGGCTGCACTGCTGGTCACCGCAATGGCGAAGCAAAAGCAATGGTCTCAGGCAACGGATTTCCTGAAGACTCCTTGTGCAGAAGTTCTGTTGAGCGGACCAGAAATCACCTATCTCGAACAAATGGTTCGCGCTGAGGAGGCGATCTCCCGATGAGCGAAAAAGCGAGCAAGATTCCATTCCACGTAGAAATTAACCGCATCATTGAGTTGCTGGCAAAGCAGATTTACCAGTCTCCATTAGCATTGCTGCGGGAGAATACGCAAAACGCCTATGACGCGGTGCTTCAGCGAATACACCTTGGTCAGACATTCGATCCGCTGATCGAAATCACGATTGTTCCCGAACAAATAGTTGTAAAAGACAACGGTATCGGAATGACTTGGGATCAATTGGATCAGAATTACTGGAAGGCAGGGGCGAGCGGAAAGAATAATGACGAAGCACGTGCAGCGGGCGTTGTCGGCACGTTTGGTATTGGAGCGATGGCAAACTTTGGTGCAGCGGCAAAGTTGGAGGTCGTGACTGAATCTGCACGGAATGGAGAGCGCACATTGAGCCGCGCCGAAAAGGAGACACTTTCCGCTACCGAACCCTGTATTGATATGGTGCGTCACGCGACGACTGGAGAAGCCGGGACGACAGTCACAGCACTGATGGCTGCGGGGAGTGTCATCAATGTTGCAGAGGCCACCAATTACATCAAGGGATTTGTTCAGTATCTGCCGGTGGCTGTCACGGTAAATGGCACACTTATCAGCAAAGTGCCGATCGAGAATGGCGTTTCTCGGCTACCAAGCGAATGGGAGCGAAACTACGCAGACGTGGAGTTAGCGTCAGCCATGCGAGGTAACATCACGTTGTCTATCTCGAAATCTGGTGAGATTTGGCTACGACTCGACAACATTCGGCACAGCGGAGTGCCTATTGATGGCATCGTTGTACTGCGGCAGGGACAGCACCAGATACAGACCTTGCGTAGCCGGTTCGCTCTCGCGGGGGCTGGAGTGTCGTCTTATTACCGCTTCGGCGGAATCGTCAACCTTCCAGTACTTCAACCGACAGCGGGACGCGAAGCGATCACGACGGAGAGTATGCAACTTCTTCAGAGCCTAGTCAACTCGATAGACAACTTCGTCTCAATGAAGATCGCAGAGACGTTGTTCGTGGACGTTAACACTGATTTCATGACTTGGGCGCAACGTCACGGTCGTATTGACTTGTGTGGAAATCTTAGGGTGACCTTCACTCCAACAGGCCACTCCATGACACTCGCTGAACTGCGCGAGCAATCCAAGGCCGCGCCCGTGAACTATTACGACGGCACGGACACTTCGATCATTGCGGCTTATGGCACTGACGAAACGCCGCTTCTTGTCGCGACTCGCTCGAACCCTCGGCGGCACTGCGAGCAGACATACATTCAGGCTTATTGCAAGGTCAATGCGATCTCTAACCAGCCAACTGTCTTGGATCGCATTCCAGAGCGGCAATGGACGACGGCGCAGTCTGGACTCGCATTCCGAGTCGTCAATGTCCTCGAAACCGACTACTTCCTTGCAGCGCGTCTCACTTATGGCAAGATCTCGCACGGGCTGCACATCTATGTGGACAGGTCATCCACGCCTGTGGAGATCGTGCTCGATCCAGCGTGGGGGGCAGCGGCGACTATTTTGAGCCTCTACGATTCAGATTTTGGCTCCTTTGGCGGGCTCGTGAAAGATTTCATCCGATCCATCATCTTCCCCAAAGTGGAGTCTCTGGTTCCGAGTAGCACGCGGCAGGGGGCGGCTGCATTCCTGAAAGCGATCAAGAAGCCAAAGGAAACATTTGAGTATGGTACTGCGGATCTCGGCTCTCTCGGCGAGGTGTGGCATGATTACCTTGAAGGGAAGCTTTCTTTTGCCGATGCGGCTCGTCTCTCGACGCAAGTTGCTCGGTCGAACTTTCAAGTGGTGGATCGGTCACATACCAGTTCCGTCGCTCAGGTCGCTCCGGACATCCTTGAGAATCAGAGGCTGTTGGCAAGCGACGGCGAAGAATCAGAGCCAGAGGCTCTTCCGGCTATTACCCGGCTCGAAATTAAGACGCCAGCCAAACTCTTGATCATCCCAGACAGTGAACCGTCCCTAAAGGGATATCGTTGTTTTCTCGCAATCACCGATCGAATCCGTGAAGAGCGTTGGGATTTCTTTCTTCAGCCCCACTGGACAGAGATTGTCTGGGGTGGCCAAAAATTGCTATATGTATTCCAGCATCACTCTAAGCAGTTTGGGCTTTATTACGAGCTTCAAACCACCGAGCTCGTGTCCGACACACCAGGAGGCCAATTGTTTCCCACTTGTAGCATTGTTCTTGGAGAGACAATCTTCATTCCAGTCCCGGAAGAGGTCGCAAAGACCTTCATTCCGACGGACACCGCGAAAAAACGCTTTGAGGTGCGATGCGATTTCCTATACCCGGAACTCGAAATCGTTCGTGAGAATAGCGAATCATGACAAGTATGGACGAATGAGCGAAAGTGTCCGTGCTAAAGTACCGCCTTGCCGTGTCACTCTTTTCTCCTCGCAAGGGCTAATTGTTCTTATACTATCCTGATAGCACTATGAAATCGTGCTCAAAAATGCGGTCGACCGATTTCCGCATTCTGCATCTGTCCTCTTCAGTTCCGGTCGCCCACAGGTCAGAACTCATTCCCGCGTGACGTGTCTTTCCGGCGGAACGCTCAGTCCGCCTTTCCTTCGAGCTGTCATGAACCCTGCCGATTCACCGGAGCCATCCGCTTCGGACCATGTTTACAACCGGGTCTTCTGGCTGGCCTTCGCGGCCAACCTGACGATGGTCACCTGCAATTCCATGACCTTCCGGTTTGCCGAACTGGTGGTGTTCCTCGGTGGCAAGGACGGAACGACCGGCGACATCGTGCAGGCGGGGATGTTTGGAGCGATGCTCTGCCGGCTGGTGCTCGGACAGATGCTGGACCGCTACGGCACGCGGACCGTGTGGGTGATGAGCTGCCTGCTGTTCGCGCTGGCCTGCCTGACGTTCTTCCTGAGTGACCGGATTTCCTGGGTCATGTACGTCGCGCGCGTTGCCTTTGCGACCGGGCTGGCCGGCATGTCCACCGCCGGGATCGTGCATGTGCAGAATCAATGTCCGTATCACCGCCGGACGGAAATTATCGGTAACTTCGGCAGCAGCGGCTTTGTGGGAATGGCACTCGGCTCACAGATCGGCGACCTGCTGTACCGACTGGATGTCGCGACGAAGCTCAAATTCGAGCTGATTTTCGGCATTCCGATTCTGCTGATGGCCGGTTACCTGGTCATTGTGATGCTCATCACGCGCGACGACGTGCATGTCCGGCCGCCGGAAACGCCCGGTCCGCACCGGCTGATCTTCAAATACTGGCCCGGCGTCATCGTGCTGGTCGCGCTGAGCATGGGGGTCAGCTTCGCGGTGACGACCGTCTTTCTGCCGCGTGTCACCTCCGAACGGAATCTCGGCGGCATCGGCACCTTCTTCCTCGGTTATTGCGCATCGGCGTTTCTGTTTCGAGTCGCTTCCAGCCGCTGGTCGGGTCGCTTCGGTCGACCGAATCTGCTGCTGATGGGACTGGCCGGACACGCCATCGGCCACGGACTGCTGGCGCATGCGACGTCGCAGTGGCATCTGGTGATCCCCGCGCTGTGCGGCGGATTCGGTCACGCCATGCTGTTTCCCTCGGTGGTGTCGCTGGGGTCGGGCACGTTTCCGCGCGAATACCGCGGGACGGGAACGACCATCGTGCTGGGTTTCACGGAGCTGGGAGTCGCGCTGTCCGCGCCGATCATGGGACGCATCATCGACCACTGCCGCGAGGCCGGCTGGCCGGATCCGTTCCGGCCGATGTTTCACATTTCCGCCGCTTCGACCGTGCTGGTGGCGATCGTTTACGCCTGGTCGTCGCGCGGCTGGCACGATGACGAACTCGGCGGTCCCCGCGCGAGCGGACCGGAAACGCCGGATGCTCTACCATCCAACACCGTGCCGATCACGGGAGCGCAGCCGACTCCAGGAGTGAATGTCGCGGCAATGGAAGACACCGGCCGGATGGTCCAGGAACTGGCGGGCTGATCGACGGCTGGTGTGGCTGCAATGAAACGGTGACTCGATGGATGTGCTGGCTCGAATCTGTGAGACGAAGCGCGGCGAGATCGCGGCAGCGAAGGCGCGGGTTCCGGAAACGGAATTGAAACAGCGAGTGAAGGATGCTCCAGCGGTCCGCGACTTTGCTTGCGCGCTGCGGGCGGCTCCGGATGTCGCATTGATCGCCGAAGTCAAGAAGGCCTCGCCGTCGGCGGGCCTGATCCGGGCGGACTTTCATCCGGTCGAGATCGCGCAGGCTTATGCCCGCGCGGGAGCGGCCTGCCTCAGCTGCCTGACCGACGAACCGTACTTCCAGGGGCGACTGGAATATCTGACCGCGATCCGGTCCGAAGTCGCACTGCCTGTGCTTCGCAAGGACTTCATTCTCGATCCGTATCAGGTTTATGAAGCCCGCGCCGCTGGCGCCGACTGCATTCTGCTCATCGCCGAATGCCTCGATGACTGCCGGCTTCGCGAGCTGTATTTCCTCGCCTCCGAACTGGGCATGGAATCGCTCATCGAGATTCACGACCGGGAGAATCTGGAGCGGGTGCTGCGTCTGGAACCGGCGCTGCTGGGGATCAACAACCGCGACCTGAAAGCGATGGTCACGAACCTGGATCACTCGATCGAACTGGCCGCTCAGGTGCCCGCCTCCGTGTTCCTCATCAGCGAAAGCGGCATCCGCACGCGGGCCGATGTCGAACGTCTGCTGTCGCATGGCATCCGCGGCATCCTCGTCGGCGAGTCGCTCATGAAGCAGCCGGACATCGAAGCCGCCACCCGCGCCTTACTGCACCGACAGTAGGGCGGGCTGTGCCCGCCACACAACCCCCGCCACGCAATCAATGTCACGCAATCAATGTCACGAACGACTTCGAGGGAGTCCCGCCTTCACCGGCTCATCCGGGGCGGGACCGGTTGTGAGCGTTCGTGCCGTCGATACACTCGCCGGTAACGCTTCACGGTCTGAAGCCGGATCTGTGTCTTCGGTTTCGTCCGCATCGGGGAAGAATCGGAATGGAGAACTACGCGCTGATGGTCTTCATCCTCACGGCGGTGGGCTTTGCCATCATTGCCAGTGAGCTGTTCATACCCTCGGCCGGAGTGCTGTCGCTGATGGCAGCCTCCTGTTTCCTCGCCGCGATCTGGTGCGCGTGGAAGGGCTGGTATGAACCGGGCCGGACCGTCTGGTTCTGGGGTTATGTTTTCAGCCTGGTTCTGCTGCTGCCGTCATTCGTCGCGGGCGGGCTTTACCTGCTTCCCCGCACACCCTTCGGCCGCGCCATCTTCGCCATGCCGCAGTCGCTGGAAGAACTGACTCCGTTTCAGGAAGAAGAGCGGCAACTGCGCGGGTACATCGGCCACGAAGGCCGGGCCTTGACGATGTTCTCACCCGGTGGCATGGCGGAAGTCGATCAGCAACGCTTTCATGCCGAGAGCGAGGGACTGCTGATTGATGCGGGCACGCCGGTGAAAGTGGTGGGAGTGCGCGGCAACTGCCTGGTGGTGCGACCGGTGATCAACGGTCAGACTGCGGGGAACGAACGGCCGGGCGGAGCATCCGCGGCTGCGGACTCATTCGGATTTGAATCGGACGTCAGAAGTTGAACTCCCTCGGACCTGCTTTGAAAGGATGTCACATGTCGCTGCTGCTGGCTCAGGACAATCCGGAGAGTAACCTCGGCCCGCTGATGCTGTTCTTCGCGATCATTGTGATCCTGGGCGGTCTGGTCGTGGCGGGGTTGTTCTTCCGCTATTTCGGCCTGTGGATTCAATGCAAGATGACGCGGGCCGGAATCGGCTTTGTGAATCTGGTGATGATGTCGTTCCGGAAGGTGAATCCGACCGTCATCGTCCGCAGCAAGATCATGGCCGTGCAGGCCGGTCTGACCAACGAATACCCGATCAGCACGCAGCAGCTCGAGGCGCATTATCTGGCAGGCGGCAATGTGCCCAACGTCATCCGCGCGTTGATCGCCGCGCATCGCGCCGGTTTGAAGATCGACTGGATGACAGCGCAGGCCATTGATCTGGCCGGTCGCGATATTCTGGATGCCGTGAAGACCAGCGTTTATCCGAAGGTCATCGACTGCCCGGATACGGGGTCGGCGCAGGGAACTCTGGACGCGGTCGCCGGAGACGGCATTCAGCTCAAGGCCCGCGCGCGTGTGACTGTCCGGACCAACCTGCAGCAACTGGTCGGTGGCGCCACAGAAGAGACCGTCATCGCCCGCGTCGGACAGGGCATCGTGCAGGCGATTGGTTCCACTCCCACTTATGCGGTCGTCCTGGAGAACCCGGACCGCATTTCCAAGCTGGTGCTCGATCAGGGGCTGGAAGCCAATACCGCGTTTGAAATCGTCTCGATCGACATCGCGGACATTGATGTCGGAGAGAACATCGGAGCGCGGCTGCAGGCCGATCGTGCCGAGGCAGACATGCGGGTCGCTCAGGCGAAAGCCGAAGAGCTGCGGGCCGCCGCCTCCGCCCGCGAGCAGGAAATGAAAGCCCGCGTCCAGGAGAACCGCGCGAAAGTTGTCCTCGCCGAAGCCGAAGTTCCCAAAGCCATGGCCGAAGCCTTCCGCTCCGGACAACTGGGCTTGATGGACTACTACGAACTGAAGAACGTGCAGGCCGATACCCGCATGCGCGATTCCATTGCGACCTCGGGCATCGTCGATACGTCCAACCAGTCGATCAGCCGCGTCTGATCTCTCACGATCCTGTTCTTCAGACGGTGCCTTATGCCACTTCCTCTGATTCTGGCAGCCGGAATTGATAACGTGTTCACGGTGGCGATTCTGCTGATCGCTGCCATCGGCGGCTTAATGAACTTTATCAAAGAACGGCGCGCCGCTGTGAATCGTCAATTTGAAGACCGACCGAAACAGAACCGGCCCAGGACGCGCGAAGAAGAACAACTGCAGAGCGAAATCGAAGTCTTTCTGTCGGAGGTCTCCAGTTCCGGTTCTTCTTCCAGTCAGTCCGGTCGCTCCCGGGCTGAGCAGCAGACACAGCCACGCCCTCAAGGTCAGAAGCAGCGCCGGAAGAAGAAGACGCCGGAAGCGGCGAAACCGGAATCCGCCGAGGCGCAGAGAAGCGTTTCGCAACGACATCTGCCGGCCGGCAATCTCGGAGGCGTCGGGCAGCGGCAGATGGGAAGCAGCGTCCAGGATCGGCATATCGATTCATCGGTGGCTGGACAGCAACTGCACGCAGGCAGCGCTTTCAATGCCTCGGGACCGCAGGCAGCCAGAGCGACGGCTGGTTTTGCCACAATGCTCAACCAGGCCGGCGGAGTCCGCAACGCCATCATTCTGAGCGAAGTGCTCGGCCCACCCATCGCAAAACGCAAACGCTGAGCGGGTCTCTGAAGGACCACCAGGATGCCGAACGCCATCGGCAGTCTGAAGCTTCTCCGCCAGATCCGCAGGGCGGGGTCTCCCCGCCACAGATTCAGGTCCGTTCTGATGGCTCATGAATCCAGATCGCTCACCAGTCGCTGCGCGGCGGATTCTCCGCTCTGAATGCAGTCCGGCAGACCGACTCCGGAATACGCATTCCCGGCCAGTTCCAGTCCCGGCACCAGAGCGGTCAACGCCCGGATCCGGGCTACACGCTCCACATGCCCGACGTGATACTGCGGCATGGCATTGCGATGCCATGCGACTTCGGCGAAGTCCGGTTCGCCTTCCACTCCCAGGATGTCGCGCAGCTCTTCGCGCACGATTCGCAGAATGGTCGCGTCGTCGTGCTGCAGCAGTTCCGGCTGCATGGCTCCGCCCACGAACGTCCGCAGCAGGATCCGGCCGGCCGGAGCACGTCCCGGGAATTTGCGGCTGGTGAAAGAGACCGCCAGCACGCGCCGCTTTTCAATCGCCGGGATCACCAGCCCGAAGGCATTCAGGGGATGGCGGATATCGGCGAGCCGATGTCCGCTGACGACGATGGCCGTCGAAGCGTATTCAATCCCGGTCAGCAGCGATCGCAACTCCGGTCCTGGATGAACATCCGCCAGACCGCTTAGAAACCGGGCCGTGATCGGAGCCGGAGTCGCCGCGATGACCCCATCGAAGACCTCGCATCCGGAATCCAGTTCGACATCGAAGCGGCCGTCATCCCGCTTCTTCAACGAACGGACTGCAGTGCCCGTCTTCAGATGAATGCGTTCCTGAAGGACATTGACCAGCCGCTCGAACAGTTCCGAGATGCCTCCCGGCAGCGTGACGAACAAACCGTACCGCGCTCCGCTTCCGGATGACTCGGCCGGGCTGCCGGCGTTCTGCCGCCTGGAAGCCAGGATCAGGCTGCGGTGCTGACTCTCCATCTCTAGAAACCGGGGCAGGGTCGCCCGCAGGCTGAGCCGTTCCGGGTCGGATGTGTAAATGCCGCCGACCAGCGGCTGAATCAACCGGTCCAGCGCTTCGCGTCCCAGCCGGCGTCGCACGAAATCCGCCAGCGACTCATCCGGCTGGCGGCGGCCGCGCGGCAGGATCAGGTCGCAGCCCATCCGCAGCTTGCCCCAAGGACTGAAGATCGGCGAGGTCAGGACCGGCAGGATGCGGCCGGGGCTGAGCAGCATGAAGCCTTCGGGAACGGGTATCGGCCGCCCCTTCCTCAACACCAGCGAACCGCGGAATTCGGTGCTGGTGGTCATGAGCCGTTCCGCCAGGCCCAGCCGTTCGCAGAGTCGAACACCAGCGGGTTGACTGGTGATGAACATGTCCGCGCCGGTTTCAACGAGGTATTCACCAATGTGCTTCGTCCCGGCGACGCCTCCGGGATAAGGCCCGGCTTCGAAGAGCGTGATCTCCACCGGTTGCTGAGACTGCGTTCGCAGTTCAGTCAGCCGGTGTGCCGCCGCCAGTCCGCTGATGCCGCCTCCGATCACGGCCAGTCGCAGAGTCATGACAGGCCCGCCTTCTTCAGGCGGCTGAACAGAGTGCTGCGCGGAACGCCCAGCTTGCGGGCCGCTTCCGACTTGTTGCCGCGACACTCGCGCATGATCTTCTGCAGCAGTTCCACTTCGCGTTTCAGTTCCTCCGTAACCGGCCCGGCGATGACTTCGTGGCGGGGTGATGCGACTGCGGTCCCCGTCTCTGGAGGAAACAGGCTGACCGGTTCGGCGGAAGTCATGCTCTCCAGCGCGCGTTCCATACGCGGACGTCCCGCCGGCTTGATGACTTCCGGTGGAAGATCCCGCAGCGTGATGCAGTCGCCGTCGCAGAGCACAACCGCGCGTTCGATGACGTTTTCCAGCTCGCGGATGTTGCCGGGCCAGTGATACCGCTTCAGGCCTTCCAATGCTTCCTCATCAATGTGCGTGATCCGCTTGCCGCACTTCTGCGAGGACCGCACGAGGAAGTACAGCGCGAGTTCAAAGATGTCATCCTGCCGCTCCCGCAGTGTCGGCAGCGTGATGTTGATCACGTTCAGGCGGTAGAAGAGGTCATCGCGGAAGCGACCTTCGGCGATCAGCTTCTGCAGATTCTGATGAGTGGCCGTGATGAGCCGCACATCGACCGTCACCGTGCGCGTGCCACCCACCGGTTCGAAAGATCGCGTCTGCAGGACACGCAGCAGTTTGATCTGCGTCTCCAGCGAGATGTCGCCGATTTCGTCCAGAAAGAGCGTGCCGCCGTTGGCCATCTCAAACCGGCCGATGCGGTTCTGATGCGCTCCCGTGAACGCGCCTTTGACGTGCCCGAACAATTCACTTTCCAGCAGGCTCGGTGAGAGTGCCGCGCAATGCACGCGCACCAGCGGACCGTTGCGGCGCACGCTGTTTTCGTGAATGGCCTGCGCCAGCAGTTCCTTGCCGGTGCCGCTCGACCCCTGAATCAGCACCGTGGATTCCGAGGCCGCGACTTTACGCACGGTCTCCAGCACATCGCGGATCGCCGCGCTGTTACCTTTGATCATGTCGCGCCGCAGTTCGTGCGGGACTTCTTCCGATTCCGGCTTGTCGTGGCCCGGGGCACCACCCGTCAGTTCGGACTGCATCATCGCGATCTGACGTTTCTGTTCGTCGATCTTGCTGACCTTGAGCTGCAGTTCCTCATTGAGCCGCGCGAAATCCTGATGCACCTTGACGCTCCGCAGCGCCACGCTGGTGAACTGCCCCAGCGTGTTCAGGAACGTCAGGTCTTCGGCCGTGTAAGGGCTGCTGTCCTGCCGCCGGGCCAGAACCACAATGCCATCCACCTGCCCGTCCGTCTGCAGTCCGAACATCAGCTCGCAATGCAGATCGCGGAGCAGCCGGAATACCTGATCGCCGGGAGTCGCGCTGGAGCGCTGCAGAGCCGCCTCCAGCCGCAGTCGCTCCAGCAGTTCGTCGGAGGCGCTGAACTGTTCGGGGATCACTCCAGGACCATCCATGGCGACGAGCTGAAACATCGAACTGCCGGCCTCGCGAAGATACAGCGCGCCGCGGCGGGCATTCAGAACTTCGCGGCAGGATGTCAGCATGCGCAATCCCAGAGCGTGCCGGTCTTCCAGACGGTCCAGCGCGCGGTTGACGCGCTGCAGAGCCTTATCGAGCTGATACTTCTCGCGGTAAAACCGCCGGTCGATGCTCTGCTGTAACCGGTCGCGACTCCACGTGAGAACGACCACCGAGAATGTCAGCAGCGCGCCCAGAGACAGCGCCTGCTGGAACCAGCCCGGCAGAGTCGCCGGAACTTTCAGATTGTTGGCGAAGAAGGCGACCAGCGCGACGCATACGCCATAACCCATCGTCAGTCCGTGGGTCGCCGAGAAATAGAGCATGCCGCGGGTCACCAGCTGATCCACGAACATCAGCTTGAACCGCACGATGCCGATGGTGTACGCGAGCGTGAAGGAAACGCTCGCCAGAAACATCGGTACGCTGGCCCGACCGAGCGCAAAACCAGCCCAGTCAAACATCGCCAGATAGAGCGTGTAGCCGATCAGAACGGCCGCCGCGACACCGGCCCGCAGCATCCACTTCATCTGATTGCGTTCCACCGGACTGGTGGTTGCCATGTACTCGCCGGACAGCGCCGCCAGAATCGTGAAAAAACACACGGCCGCGAACGTCAGATAAAAGTAGATCGAGAACCGCAATGCCGTCAGACAGCCGCTGACCACGCCGGTCGCGTCCGTCGTCCGCAATCCCCAGGCCAGCAGCAGCAGCCCCAGCATCACCACCGAGGCCACGGCCGGCGTGATGTAGATCACCAGCAGCGTCGTTTTCGGATGCCGCGTCATCGGCGCCAGCGGCCGCGGATAGCTCAGGTAAAAGTGCAGCGAGACCGTCGGGACGAACAGCGCGCAGACCAGGAACGGCACGGTCAACAGGAGACTTCCAGAGATGACCCACCAGTGAAAGCCGCCGATAAAGCCGCCCATGCTCACGGCGCACATCGCGAAGAACAGCCGCGCCGACCGGTCATAAGGACGATGCCACGCCGCCAGCACGCTGACCGCGAAGATTCCCAGTTGCAGTACCAGCCAGACAAACGACAGCAGCACATCCATCAACGGCAGTGACTGGACGGTGAGCCATCCCGTCAACTGCTCTCCGGTCGATGGCCGGTAGAACTGCACCTCCACTTTCTGCACGTTCTTCTGAACGACCAGTGAAGGCAGTCGCCGAGGCTCCTGCGCACTTAAATCCAGATCAGGGTCGAGATGCCCGGATGGCGAGACGGTGGCATTCCTGAGCCGGTTCAGAATGTACGCGAAGTCCAGAAAGCTGCGGATCGGCTGATCGTGAATCTGAGTCAGGACGTCTCCGGGCCTGGGTTCCGCCCGTTCCCACGTCAGATCGACGACCTTCCGGATCATCATTCCCGGCCGGTCTGGAGAAAGATCACCATCCGCCAGCAGCCCGCGCAGACCGATATCCGGTGATGTCCCGACGTAGCCGAGCACCAGAACGGAGTAGATCACGGCCGCGATACTGAAGCCGATGACCAGCGATTTCGGTCTCGCAAGTTCCTCTGGCATGCCCTGTCGAACCCTTCTTTCGGCGCGGATCGGCGCCGTAAAACAGCAAATTGCGGCGCCGATCGTGTCGGCGCATTACGCAGAAGTCGTCTGCTTTTTGCAAGTAACATCCGGTAATGATGTTGATTTTCGGCGCCGAAGTTCTGATGTCGTATTTCTGGCACGGTAGCTGCATGAAATCTCAAGCGACCCAGCTTGGCCCTCGTGCCACAGTGGAACAATGAAGCCCGGATGAACGATGTGGAGTTGCGGTCTGACCCTCCGCAGCTCATTGCCCTGACCCAGCCCGTCGAGAATCCGGTTCCGCTGTCGAGGGCCTTTCTTCTGTCTGCTAACGAAGCCCGACCGGTTGACCCCCGGCCGGGCTTCGTGCTTTTCCGGCGGTGCTTTTGATCAGCCACTGGCGACCACAGTTTTCAATCGACCACCAGCTTTTCAATCGACAACCACACCGGTCGGCAACCACACCGGAAGCGGCTGACGGGCATCCGCGCCGGTGATGCGTCAGAATGCGAGGGCATCTCGAACGGTCCTGCCCATTGCCGGCAGGCTGTCCTCCTGCCGTCCGTTTTCGCGGAACCAGACCATGCCGAACCGCCTTATTCATGAAACCAGCCCGTACCTGCTGCAGCATGCGAACAATCCGGTGGACTGGTATCCGTGGAGCAGTGAGGCCTTCGCTCTGGCCCGCGAACTGGACCGCCCGGTCTTTCTGTCGATCGGCTACAGCGCCTGCCACTGGTGCCACGTCATGGAGCATGAGAGCTTCGAGAATGACGACATCGCGCGACTCATGAATGACTGGTTCGTCTGCATCAAAGTGGACCGCGAGGAACGTCCGGACCTGGATTCGATCTACATGACCTCGGTGCAGATGCTGACCGGTCACGGCGGCTGGCCGATGTCCGTCTTTCTGACTCCGGATGGTCAGCCCTTCTTCGGCGGCACGTACTGGCCACCGCGGGCGCGGATGCGCATGCCGGGTTTCAGCGACATCCTGCGCGCCGTCCATCAAGCCTGGAGCGGGCGCCGCGATGACATCCTGCATCAGGCGGCGGACATCACCTCGGCGATCATCCAGCACGAGTCCGGACAGACCGAGGCGTCGCCGCTGACAGACAATCTTCTACGCAACGCCGAACGCGATCTGCTGCGAGCGGCGGACCGGCTGGAGGGCGGGTTCGGACACGCTCCGAAATTTCCGCATCCGATGGACCTGCGAGTTCTGTTACGGACGGCGCGCCGTTTCGGGAATGCGGAAGCCCTTGAGGTCCTGCGTCTCACGCTCGACAAGATGGCGGCCGGCGGCATCTACGATCATCTCGGTGGCGGATTTCACCGGTACTCAACCGACGCCCGCTGGCTGGTTCCTCACTTTGAAAAGATGCTCTACGACAATGCGCTGCTGGTTCCGTCCTATCTGGAAGCCTGGCAGGCGGGACTCTCCAGTGATTATGCCCGCGTGGCGGCGGAGACCCTGGACTATGTGCTCCGCGAAATGACTCAGCCCGAAGGCGGCTTCTATGCGACTCAGGATGCGGACAGCGAAGGCGTCGAAGGAAAGTTCTTCGTCTGGTCTCAGGAAGAAGTTCTGTCACTGCTGGGACCGCAGGACGGTCCGCTCTTCTGCGAGTGCTATGACGTAACGCCGCACGGTAACTGGGAAGAACAGAACATTCTCAACCGCCCGCGGCCGCTCGAACCGGTTGCGCGCGCTCATGGACTGTCGCTGACGAAGCTTGATTCTGTTCTGGCCCGCAGTCGTCAGAAACTGCTCGCCGCGCGATCGCAACGAGTCGCGCCCGGCCGCGACGACAAGATCCTCGCCAACTGGAACGGCCTGATGATCTCGGCCATGGCGCAGGCCTCCTTCGTTCTGGATTCACCACGATTCGCGGAAGCGGCGGAACGCGCGGCACAGTTCATCCTCACCCGACTGCGGACGGCGAACGGCCGGCTGCTGCATTCCTTCAAAGACGGACAGGCCCGCTTCAACGGCTGCCTCGACGATTACTCCTGCTTCATTCACGGGCTGGTGGATCTGTTTGAGGCCACCGGCCGAACCTGCCATCTCCAGGCGGCGCTGACGCTGGCCGACCAGATGCGGGAGCTGTTTCAGGATCCGGATCGCGGCGGATTCTTCTACACCGCTACCGATCACGAAACTCTGATCACGCGCTCCAGAGACACGCAGGACAACGCCACACCTTCCGGAAACGGCATGGCGGCCTGCGCCCTGTTAAGACTGGGCCGACTGTGTTCGCGCCCGGATCTGGAAGAGGCCGCCCTGCGGACGCTGGAGATGCTGTCCGGTCAGATGCAGCGCGTTTCCATGGCCAGCGGTCAGTCGCTGCTGGCTCTGGATTTCCTGCTGGGACCGGTTCACGAACTGGTGCTGCTGGAGGGACAGGATGCGGAGGAGAACGCCCAGGCCCGCTCCGCACTGCGCGGTTCCTTTCAGCGTCAGCGACTGCTCATCATCCGCCCGGCTGACGCGGTTCCTGCACCGGATGACGCGCTGATCGAACCGTACCTGACCGGCCGCAGCGCGATCGACGGCCGCGCGACTCTTTACATCTGCCGCCAGGGCATCTGCCAGGCTCCTGTTGTCGGTGCGACGGCCATGATCAGTGCGGTCAGAGCACTCGATTGAAGAGCCATCGCTGACGATACCGGTTGTCGATTCCGGAGAATCCATGAACTGTCACCGCCCCGCGATGCACGTCTTGATCGAACTGATTCTCACCCTGCTGGTCGCGCAGGGCATCGGCCTGACCGCGCGAGCGGAGGACGCTCCGGCTCAAGCGGAGTTTCAGGTCATCGGCTACCTGCCGGATTACCGCGCCGCGGAACTCGACCTGAACGCACTGAGCCATCTGACGGACCTGATTGTGTTCTCGGCCGAACCGTCAGCGAACGGCGAACTGGACCAGTCGCGGTTGAAGAGCGTTCCGTGGGATCGGTTGCGCGGCGCGAAGACCCGGCATCGAGTGCGGATGATTCTGTGTGCGGGTGGATGGGACCGGTCCGCCGGTTTTGCCGCCATCGCCGCCGATCCGGTGAAGAGGAAGAGGTTCGCTCAGTCGGCTGTGCGAGCCTGCCTGGACCAGCGGCTGGATGGACTGGATCTCGACTGGGAGCATCCGGCGGATGCGACGCAGCAGCAGAACTATGCGCGGCTGCTGGCTGATCTCCGGGAAGCTTTTCAGCCTCACGGGTTGATGCTGTCCGTGACGTTGGCCGCCTGGCAGCAACTGCCGGACTCTGGTTTTGCCGCCGTTGATCGAGTGCAGGTCATGGCCTATGACCATTCCGGTCGGCATTCCACTCTGGAAGGCGCGAAGGCGGACGTGCAGTCGCTGCTCGACCGCAATGTGCCCGCTCCAAAGATCATTCTCGGACTGCCGTTCTACGGCCGGCATCTGAAGCAGCCGGACCAGACGCTCACATGGAGTGAGATTGCGGCCCGCTATCGTCCCGCGTCCGGAGTTGATGAAGTGGACCAGATCTACTTCAACGGTCCGGAAACTCTGCGCCGCAAGGTAAGCTTCGCACGCCAGTCCGGCCTGGGCGGCGTGATGGTCTGGGAACTCGGCCAGGACGCGCCGGGTGGCCAGTCATTGCTGCGAGTCATCCGGCAGTCTGTCGATCATCAGCCGTAGCGAGTCAGTGTCCCGAAAGTTGTTTGATCGGTTGAATGCTGGTTGGTGACAGGCTTGGTGGGGGTGAAGATTTCCGGTCTCACGGGTGAGGCCGTTGTGGATGGCGGGAGTTGGGCCTG
>Ga0172376_10001799_pt1 | contig 27033 bp, 25 predicted proteins | sample Lak35m_FD_121114 | JGI IMG/M metagenome (GOLD analysis project Ga0172376, IMG submission 121114) | Freshwater microbial communities from Kabuno Bay, South-Kivu, Congo - kab_092012_35m | ecosystem: Environmental > Aquatic > Freshwater > Lake | place: Democratic Republic of the Congo: South-Kivu...
ATCGTCGAGTTCACGCACCGCCTGCGCGAGGACGGCAAAACCGTGCGCGAGGCCGTCACGCTCGCGTGCCGCGTCCGCCTGCGCCCCGTGCTGATGACCTCGCTGGCCACGCTCATCGGCCTGCTGCCGATGGCGCTCAAGCTCGGCACCGGCAGCGAGGCCTACGCGCCGCTCGCGCTCGCCATCATCGGCGGGCTGGCGGTGTCCGTGGTGCTCACGGTGTTCATCGTCCCGGCGGCGTATCTGCTGGTCTATGGGCGGAAGGAACAAGTGGCGGCGGCAACCCCTGCATCTTGATTGCGATGAAACAAATTCCAAATCCCAAGCGCCAGCAACACACTGCACTAGTTTGCCGAGCTGCTCCCGCCCGCCCCGTCAGGGGCGACACAACAGTAGCCGTGGGAGGAGTTCGCCCCGCGAACGGAACCCACGGTAACGGTAAGAAAAAGGAACCAAACCGCGTAGCGGTGAAACAGCGCGCCTCAACGGAACTGCTCGTGCCACCGCTACGCGGTTTGAACTTTTTCCCCAACCTTCCGTGGGTTGCGCTCGCCCAGCCTCGCTTCACCCACGGCTACCATCGTTGGGCTGCTACGCAGCCGACGCGGCTATGGGCCTTGCTGCTTGGAGCTTGGTGTTTGTTTGGAGTTTGGAGCTTGGAGCTTGGAGCTTCTGAAAAACTCACCCTGAAAGAAGCCCGCGACCTCGCCCTCCGCCAGCACCCGCGCATCACCGCCGCCGAGTTCAAGGCGCTGGCCGCCAAGCAGGCCGTCCTGCAAGCCCGCGCCGCGCTCCTGCCCGCCTTCAGCGCGAACGTCGTCGCCGTCGGCGCGGCGGACGCCAACACGCGCCTGACCGGCGGCAGCGGCCTGAACAACCCGACGGTCATCAAGCGCGCCGCCGGCGGCCTCTCCATCAGCCAGCTCATCACGGACTTTGGCCGCACTGACAACCTGCTCGGCAGCTCGAAGGACAAGGCCCGCGCCGAGGAGGCCAGCACCGACACCGCGCGCGCGCAGCTCCTGCTGGCCGTGAGCGCGACGTATTTCAGCGCGCAACAGGCGCAGTCCGTCCTGCGTGTCGTGGACCAGACTGTCACCAACCGTCAGACCCTGCTCGACCAGGTCAGCGCGCTGGCGAAGAACCAGTTGAAGTCCGACCTCGACGTGAGCTTTGCCCGCGTGTCGCTGGAGGAAGCCCGCCTGCTGCAACTCCGCGCCCGCAACGACCTCGACGCCAGTTTCACCGCCCTCGACACCCTGCTCGGTGGACGCGAGCCACGCCGTTACGACCTCGTGGAGGAAGTCCTGCCCGCCGACATGCCCAACGACGCCGCGCCGCTTGTAGCCGACGCGTTGCGGTTGCGGCCCGAGCTGGAGCGTTTCCGTGCCGAGCGCGATGGCGCGCTGAAGCAGGCGCGCGCGGACAAAGCTCTGCACTATCCAACTCTCAGCGCGCTGGCCGGCGTCGGCGTCACGCCCACCCACGACACGCGGCTGGAGGACACTTACGCCTCCGCCGGTCTCGTCCTGAGCCTCCCGATCTTCAGCGGTGGCCGCGACACCGCCCGCCAGAAGGAAGCCGAGCTCAAAGCCAAGGCCGCCGAGGAAGGGTTGAAGGACGAGGAGAACAACGTCATCCGCGACGTGCGCCTCGCCCTGCTCCGCGCCCAGCACGCGCACGAGCGCCTCGCGCTCACCGCGAAACTCCTCGCCCACGCCCGCACGGCGAACGACCTCGCCGTCGCCCGCTACAAGCTGGGCGCGAGCAGCATCACCGAGCTAAACCAAGCCCAGCTCAACCTCACCGCCGCCGAGATCGCCGAGGCCACCGCCCGCTACGAGTATCTCGTCCTCCGCGCGGCGCTGGAGTTTCAGGCCGGCCGTCGCTGATTTCGCCGGACATCGCCCCGGAAGCGCGGCCTGGCCTGGCCCGCGACCAGTTTCACCTCGTCTTCAACTGGCGGACATCGGGTTGTTTCATTGACCGCGCCAAATGAGGGCGTGCGGCTTCTGTCACACAAATGTAACATGACAGCCCTTTGTTCGTCACAGACCCGCGCCAGCCTCGACACGTTGCTGCAATCATTCTGACACATACATGAAACACTTCCTCAAACCGACCATGCTGGTGGCGGGCGCGCTGGGCGCGCTTGCGATGGCCCCCTCCGCGCAGGCCCAGACCGCCGACGCGCTGATAGACAAGCTCATCGAGAAGGGCATTCTGACCAGCAAGGAGGGCCAGGCGCTCCGCGAGGAGACGGACAAGGATTTCACCCGCGCCTACCAGGCCAAGAGCGGCCTGCCCGACTGGGTCACGGCGCTGCGCATCGGCGGCGATGTCCGGCTGCGCTACGACGGCATCTATCAGGATCCTGACAGCGGTGGCGTGAACTCGGTGGACCGCAACCGCCTCCGCTACCGGATGCGCGTGGGCGTGACGGCCACGATGATGGACGACATGGAGGTGGGCATCCGGTTCACCTCGGCGGAGAACAAGTCCACCGGCAACAACGGCATGGGCGACCCCATCTCCGGCAATGACACGCTGACGAGCAACGGGTCGAAGAAGCCGCTGTGGATTGACCTCGCCTATGCCAAGTGGCAGATGCTGAACCGGCCCGACTGGAGCGCGACCTTCATCGGCGGCAAGATGGAGAATCCGTTCGTGTTCGACGAGGTGGTGTTCGACGGCGATTACACGCCGGAAGGCCTGGCCTTCCAGTTCGGCTACACGGTCAACGACCGGCACGCGCTCAAGTTCAACACCGGCCTCTTCTCGCTCGCCGAGGTCGCCGCCTCCAGCCATGACGCGTATCTCTTCGGGGCGCAGTTGCGCTGGGAGGCGAGCTGGAACCAGCACTGGGCGTCCTCGCTCGGCCTCTCCGGGCTGGCGTTCTCCGACAAGCAGAACCTGACGCACGCCGCCGCCGGCGCGAACCCGAACGTGCCCGACGTGAGCCGGGGCAACACCCGCGTGTCGAGCGTCGGGGCGCTGACCAGCAGCTTCAATCCGTTCATTGTGGACGGCTCGGTGACGTGGACGAGGGAGAGCTTTCCGTTCTACCCCGGCGCGTTTCCGATCAAGTTCATGGCGGAATACATCAACAACCCTGGTGCCTCCCCGAACCTCGCCACTTCGCCCATCGGGCCGGGCAAGACGCGCGGCGAGGCCTACAACATCGGCATGCAGCTGGGCAAGTCGGGCAAGCGGGGCACATGGGATCTGACCTACAAGTGGAAGTGGCTGGAGAGCAACTACATGTTTGAGGAGATGGTGGATTCCGATCATGGCGGCTGGTATCAGACCTCGCCCTTCGTGGGTGGTGGCGGCACCGGCTACGGCGCGGGCACCAACCTGCGCGGCCACTACATGCGCGCGGCCTACTCGCCCTATGACTCGCTGACGTTGTCCGTCACCTACTACCTGTTCGGTCTCATTGACAAGCCGGTGGGTGCCTCGTCCAGCACGGCAGGGCGCATCCAGGTGGACGCCGCCTTCAAGTTTTAACCGGATCGTCACCCGCCAGAACCAATCACCACGTAACCTGTCACCATGAAAAACAAACTCATCCAATCCACGCTGCTGGTGGCCGCCCTTGCGCTCGCGGGGTCTGCCCAGGCCGGCAACATCACGGTCAAAGGCTCCGACACGCTCGTCGTGCTCGCCCAGAAATGGGCCGAGGCCTACATGAGCAAAAACGCCGACATGAAGATCCAAGTCACCGGCGGCGGCTCGGGCACCGGGTTCGCCGCGCTGCAAAACAAGTCCACGGACCTCTGCAACGCCTCGCGCAAGATCAAGCCCGCCGAGCAGGCCACCTGCATCAAGGCCTTCGGCAAGCGCCCGACGGAATACAAGGTCTGTCTCGACGGCCTCAGTGTTTATGTCAGCGCGGACAACCCGGTGAAGGAGCTGACCGTGGCGCAGATCGCCGACATCTTCAACGGCAGGACCAAGAACTGGAAGCAGGTGGGCGGCCCGGACGCGCCGATCACGGTTTACAGCCGTGAGAACAGCTCGGGCACCTACGAGTTCTTCAAGGAGCATGTGCTGCAGGGCAAGGACTTCACCTCCAGCGCGCAGACCATGCCCGGCACGGCGGCGGTGCTCCAGGCGGTGGCGAAGGACAAGAACGGCATCGGCTACGGCGGCGCGGCCTACGGCGCGGGCGCCAAGCATCTCAAAGTAAAGAAGGACGACGCCTCGCCGGCCATCGAGCCGACCGAGGAGAACGTCATCAAGGGAGTCTATCCCATCTGGCGCTACCTTTACGTCTATGTGAACCCCGCGCTCGACAAGGGCGACATCCAGAAATACCTGACGTGGATTCGCGGCGACGAGGGCCAGAAGGTCGTGAAGGACGTGGGTTACTTCCCGCTGCCCAAGAACCTGCGGGAGTAAGTTCGGAAATCTTGGTCGTGAGTTCCTCCTGCGATCATCTGGGGCGGGCGAAAGACGGTGCATTGTCCTTCGCCCGCCCCTTTTTGACTTGATGCCCCGCGCTTTGTTGCCGGCTCGTAACTAGCCATCGCCGTCCGGTTCTTCTACTCTCGCCGCCCGTGACGAACGCCCCGCACACCGCCAAGCGCACCGTCGGCTGGATGGGCATCCATCGCGGGCACAAGGCCCGTCCCGTCGAGTGGCTGGCGGAGAAGTTCATCTTCCTGGTTTCGCTCACGGCGATTCTGATGGTGTTCCTCATCTTCGTGTTCGTCGCCCGCGAGGCGCTGCCGCTCGTGATGGGCCAGATGGACAGCGCCGCCGCGCGTCCGGCGATTTCGATGGCGGAGTTCGACAAGCTCAAGCCGGCGGAGCAGCAGCTCTACCTGGAACTGACGCCCACTGAGTTCAAGCGGATGGACAAGGAAGCGCTCCAGGCACTCGTCGAAGTGCGCCAGGAGGAGGCCAAGGAAGCGCCCAAGGACAAGGACGCCAAGGTCAACACGACCGAGTGGCGCTACCTCTTCAGCGCGCATGAATGGTCCGACAGCCGCCCGGAGGACCGCTACGTCTGGCAGCCCATCGGGCGCATCCACAAATACAACCTTTGGCCGCTCATCATCGGCAGCCTCAAGACCACGATCGTGGCGCTGCTGTTCAGCGTGCCGCTGGCGCTGGCGGCGGCCATCTATGTGTCGCAGCTTTCGTCGCCCTGGCTCAAGGAGTGGCTGAAGCCCGCGATTGAAATGCTTTCCGGCGTGCCGTCGGTGGTGCTCGGCTTCTTCGGACTGATCGTGATGGCGACGTTTCTCCAGAGTGTCTTCGGCTATCAGTCGCGCCTGAACGCCTTTGTCGCCGGCATCGCGCTCGGGCTCGCGGTGATTCCCGTGGTGTTCTCCATTGCGGAGGACGCGTTGACGAGCGTGCCGCGCAGCTACACGCAGGCGGCGCTCGCTCTGGGCGCGTCCAAGTGGCAGGCCGCGTGGCAGATCGTCCTACCCGCCGCCGCGCCGGGCGTGTTTGCCGCCGTGGTGCTCGGATTTGGGCGTGCCATCGGTGAGACGATGGTGGTGCTCATGGCCAGCGGCAACGCGAGCATCATGTCCTGGAGCCTCTTCGACTCCACGCGGTCCATCACTGCGACCATCGCCGCCGAACTGGCCGAGGCGGTCTTCGGCGGGCATCACTACCGGATGCTCTTCCTCATCGGCGCAATGCTCTTCATCGTGACGTTTCTCACCAACCTCGCGGGCGATCTCATCATGCACCGGCTCAAGGGCCGGCTGGAGGGGAGGGCGAAGTGAACAAGTTCCAAATCCCAAATCCCAAATCCCAAAGAAGCTCCAAGCTCCAAGGCGCGCACGAGCGTAGGAGCGACCTTGGTTTGGAGCTTGGTGTTTGGGGCTTCTTTGGAACTTGGAGCTTGGGATTTGGAGCTTTCACCGCATGATCTCCGCCCCGCCCCAAACACCCAAGCTCGACTTCCGCTCGCGTGGTTTCGACTTCGCGTCGTTCGCCTTCACCGGCGTCACCGGGCTGGCGACGCTCTTCATCCTCGCCATCCTCGCCATCATCATCGCCAACATCGCGTGGCATGGCTGGAGCACCTTCTCGTGGCGCTTCCTCACGGGCAGCGCGGACCAGGACATGTTCGATGTGAACAAGGCCGGCGTGCTGCCCATGATCATCGGCACCGCGCTGCGCGTGCTGGTGATGACGCTGTTCGTCGTGCCCATCGGCGTGATCACGGCCATCTACCTCACGGAATACGCGCACTCCACCGCGTTCACCACCCGCATCATCCGGGGCGCGGTGAACAATCTCGCGGGCGTGCCGAGCATTGTCTTCGGGCTGTTCGGCCTGGGCTTTTTCATCAGCTTCCTCGGCGGCGCGATGGACGCCGGCGCGGCGGAGCCGCACTGGGGCAAGCCGGCCATCCTCTGGGCCTCGCTCACGCTGGCCGTGATGACGCTGCCGCTCGTCATCGTGGCGACGGAGGAATCGCTCCGCGCCATCACGCCCGGCCTGCGCGAGGCCAGCCTGGCGCTCGGCGCGACGAAGCTGGAAACCATCATCAAGATTGTCCTGCCCGAGGCGCTGCCGGGCATCCTGACCGGCGGCATTCTCGCAGTCGGGCGCGCGGGCGGCGAGGTCGCGCCCATCCTCTTCACCGGCGCGGCCTACTACATGAGGGATCTGCCGCACGCATTGACGGACCAGTTCATGGACCTCGGCTATCACGTCTTCATCCTCAGCACGCAGTCGCCGGACATCGAGAAGACGCGGCCCATCCTGTTCGCCACCGTGCTGGCGCTCCTGCTCTTGACGCTGTCCCTGAATTTGGTTGCCGTCATCGTGCGCGCGCGGGTGCGCAGGAAGATGCGCGCCGGACATTGAACTATGGCTGCCTTCTCCCCCACGCAAGTCACGCTGAACACCGCGAAGCCCACGGAGGGCGCGGGCGCGCCGCTCATCGCGAGCGAGGGCGTGAACCTCCACTATGGCGCGACGCAGGCGCTCAAGAACATCTCGCTCACCATCGGCGAGCGGCACGTCACGGCCTTCATCGGGCCGTCTGGCTGCGGCAAGTCCACGTTCCTCCGCTGCTTCAACCGGATGAACGACCTGATTGACTCCGTCCGCATCACCGGCTCGATCAAGATCGGCGGGCAGGACATCTACAGCCCGGACGTGGACGTGATCGAGCTGCGCAAGCGCATCGGGATGGTCTTCCAGCGGTCGAACCCGTTTCCCAAGTCCATCTACGACAACCTCACCTACGGCCTCAAGCTGCACGGCATGACGGCCAAGTCCGAGCTGGACGCGACCGTGGAGCAGAGCCTGCGCGGCGCGGCGCTCTGGGACGAGGTGAAGGACCGCCTGCACACCAGCGCGATGGGCCTTTCCGGCGGCCAGCAGCAGCGCCTGTGCATCGCCCGCGCCATCGCGATCAAGCCGGAGATTCTCCTCATGGACGAGCCGGCCAGCGCCTTGGACCCGATTGCCACGGCCAAGATCGAGGAGCTGATTCTCGAATTGAAGCGCGAGTTCACCATCGTCATCGTCACGCACAATATGCAGCAGGCCGCGCGCATCTCCGACCAGACGGCGTTCTTCTACCTCGGCGAGCTGATCGAGTTCGACACCACCGCGAAGATTTTCACCAATCCGTCGAAGAAGCAGACGGAGGACTATGTGACTGGAAGGTTTGGATGACCCGATGAAGAAAGTAATTAGTAAATAGTGCTTAGTCCGCTCCTCCCATGCACATGCCACGCTCACTAATCACTAATCACTAATCACTAATCACTCTCCCCACCCATGCTCCCCCACGACCACGAATTCGCCGCCCTCAAGGAAAAGCTCCTCACCATGTCCAGCCTCGCCGCCAGCTCGGTGCAGAACGCCGTCAAGGCGCTCGTCGAGCGCAACGACGACCTCGCCCGGCAGGTCGAGCAGGCCGACGACCAGCTTGACGCGCTGGAGATCGAGCTGGATGAGCTGTCCATCGTGCTGCTGTCGCGCGGTCCCATCGCCAGCGACCTGCGCATGATCACCGTGGCGATGAAGATCACCCACGACCTTGAGCGCGTCGGCGACGAGGCCACCACCATCGCCCGCCGGGCGGTGGACTTGAACAAGGAGCCACAGCTCAAGCCCTACGTGGACATCCCGCGCATGGCGACGATGACCTTGGAGATGCTGAACGACGCCCTCGAAGCCTTCGTGAGCCGCGACACCGCCCGCGCCCGCGCCGTCCTTCCCCGCGACAAGGACGTGGACGCGCTGCACAAGCAGCTCCAGCGCGAGCTGGTGACCTACATGATGGAGCAGCCGGCGACGATCACGCGCTGCCTGAACCTCATGCAAATCTCCAAGCGCATCGAGCGCATCGCGGACCACGCGACGAACATCGCCGAGGAAGTGGTCTATCTCTACAAGGGCCGCGACATCCGCCACACTGGCAAGGATGCGAAGGCTTGACGGAAGGAGCGCGGCCTTCAGGCCGCAGCGGCGTAGCATGTCACGAACGGGCGAATGAGTTGCCTGATGGCGACCTCCTCTGGAAGCACGGACACTTCCAGCATTCTCTGGTAGCGACACCTCTGCGGCCTGAAGGCCGCGCTCCAGCTTCACACGAACTCGTGCTCCTGCGCCCGCACCGTCAGGACGGGGCAGGGGGCCAGCCGCACGACGCGCTCGGCCGTGCTGCCGAGGAAGAGGTGCTTCAATCCCGTGTGCCCGTGCGTGGCGATGACGATCAGGTCCACGTCGAAGTCCTTCGCCACCGTGCCGATTTCCGAGAACGGATGGCCCAGGCGCGTCGCGGTCTCCGTCGGGATGCCTGCGGGAACCTGCTTCTTCACGAACTCGGCGAGCGAGGCGCGGGCGAGCTTGAGGCGCTCGCGGTTGGCCTCCTCCATCTCGGGCGGAATGATGACGCTCTCCGGGTAATGCACCGGCTCGACGACGTGCGCCAGCACCAGCGTCGCGCCGAACTGCTCGGCGAAGCGCGCGGCATACTTGATGGCCTTGGCGGAAAATTCCGAGAAGTCCACCGGCACAAGGATCTTCCTGAGCCGGAGGAACGATGGCACGAGGTCAATGACCGGGCGGGCTGAGTTGTCCGGCACGGGCCGGGCGGTGCGGGCGGCTTTTTTGGCGGGTGTCTTTTTCATAAGCGTGAATTGGGTTTCGGTTGCCAACGGACAGTCGGTTTCCCGCGCTGCGGGGGCTGCTCAGGAATTGTCTGAAGCGTGCCTTCCATTGCGACAGCGGTCAACCCAGCCAGTGCTTCAGGCGGCTGGCGGCGGACGCACGCCACCAGACGGCGAGGGTGGGGCGCCGCTGGGAACCCTCCGGCACGGTGCCGGCGGTGAGCAGCTCCGCGAGCCGCCTGACCGCGTGCGGCAGGCACCGGACGACGAGCCGGCGGTTATGCCACTCGGCCTCGATGCGGGCCGCCTCGTAGCGGACCAGCGAGAGCGCCCACGCGGGTTCGAGGCCGGGCGCGGCGGCGTGATCCTCGAGATGCTCCGCGAAGGCAATCGCGTCCTCGCTGGGCCGCCGGCCGGGCGGCGGCGGGTTGACGGCGTAGTTGCGGAAGCAGTCCACGAAGCGCGGGCCGAGCGCCTTCCGCGTCAGCGGGAGCCGCAGGCTCACCTGCGCCAGCCGGCGCGTGCGCAGCAGCCGGGCGAACTGCCGCAACTGTTCCTGGTGGAGCTGGGCCAGCCCTTCCGCCGCTACGGTCAACCCCTCGCTGGCGGCCACGCGCACCGGGTCCGCGAAGAATTTCTCGCGGAACTCGCGGTCGGTCGCCAGCCGGGCGACGAGCTTTTGCTGGAGGGCTAGTTCCATCGCCGGTGTTGCCTGCCGATGGCGCGGGCGCGCTCGACCTCCCAGAGCATCTCGGGCAGCGGGGGCAGGTTGTCGTCGCGCTCCAGGCAGATGCTGCGCACGGGCGCGCGGGCGACCGCGAGTTCGAGGAGCTTCCAGACGCCCTCCGGCACCGGCTGCGCGCGGCTGTCCACGAGCCGGCCCTTGGACTCGTGCCCCCCGGAGAAGTGCGCCTGCACCACGCGGTCGAGCGGGAGCTGGTCGAGAAAGGCCGCCGGGTCGCCGCCGAGGTTGGTGGCGTTGGTGTGGATGTTGGTCACGTCCAGCAGCAGGCCGCAGCCGCTGTTGAAGAGCACCTCGGTGATGAACGCCGGCTCGTCCATCTCCGCGCCGGGCCACACGAGCGGCGAGCAGACATTCTCGAGGATCAGCGGCGTGGCGATGGCGCGCCGCGCGGTGATGATGTTCCGGGTGATCACGTCCACCGCCTCGCGGGTGAACGGCAGCGGTGCGGGGTGGCCCAGGCTCACCCCGCCCGCGCGCGTGAAGCCGATGTGCTCGCTCCACCACGGCGGGGCCAGCCGCTTGATGAGCAGGCCGGCCTTTTCCAAATAGCGCTCGTCCAGCCCCTCCGCGCTGCCCAGCGAGAGGCTGGTGAAGTGCGGCACGATGGTGAAGTGCTCGGCCAGCAGCGCGAGTTCGTCGAGCTTCTCCGGCGGGGCGTCGAGATAGCCGTCGCCGATGATCTCGATGAAATCCACCTCGGACTGCTTCTGGAGCAGTTCCTCGCGGAACGGGCGGCGGTAGCTCAACCCCGCGCCCAGGCGCGGGAGGTTCGCGAGCAGGTTGGTGATTTCAGTCTTGCGGCCCACGAGGCGGTCAACGGCGTCCGCCGGCCGCGCCGACGCGCGACCCCGGCTGGTTTGCGGAGGAGTTCACGGCGCGAAGTCTTCTCCATCCGCGCGGCCCAAGCCAAGGAAAACTTCTGCGCGGGTAATGTGGCTGACGCTTCCTGAGCACGGCCCTCAGGCCGCAGAAGGCCGCGAGTGAATGATACGTCCCAGCACAATCGGGGTGCCTCGGCGCCACCAACCCTCCTGCGGCGTGAACGCCGCGCTTGGGGGACAGCAAGTGTCAAGGTGCGTCCCGCGTAGCTCGACATTCCAATGTCGAGTCCGGCCGTTCAATCGCCCCAAACTCGACATTGGAATGTCGAGCCACGTTGCCGGCTACCGCAGCTTCGGCAGGCTTGCCGCCGCGACGGCCTGGCCATGCCGCTTGTCCTGCTCGTCGGGGACGTGGAACTGGAGGCGGGCTGCCAGCGTGGGAAACTCCGCCCGCCAAACTTCCTTCGCGCCGGCGATGATGAGATCGCCGCCCGCGCCGCTGGTGACGCGGCCCAGGATGAGCAGGTGGCTGAAGTCGTAGAAGTCCGAGTAGTGCGCCAGCGCGTAGCCGAGGTAGGTGCCGAGGGTCTCGTAAATCTTCCGCGCGCGGTGGTCGCCGGCCTTCATGAGCGACTGCACGAGCTTGAGCTTTTCTGGCAACGGCAGCTTCGCGTCAGCTTCGATGCCGGCGATGGACAGCAATCGCCCGACGGCCTGCTGCGAGAAGTATTGCGCGCCGACGCCGTAGTCGCCGCTCCACTCGTCGCAGGCGGCGGCGGGGTTGTAGTCCACGGGCGCGAAGGCGAGTTCGCTCAACCAGGTGGTGATGTTGCCGCCGGGCGTGACGTAGCCGACGGCTTGGCTGGTGCCCATCGCGAGGCCGAGCACGCCGTTCACACCGAGCGACATCGAACCGGCGAGCGCGGTGACTTCGCCGTCGTTGGCGACTTCGAGCGGGACGCCGTGCCAGGCCTTCCGCACTTCGAGGAAGAGGTCTTTCACCCGCGCGTTGAACACGTCCGGCGCGACGCCCCGGAAGAGCGAGGCGACCTTCACGCGGTTGTTCACATACACGCCGGCAGCGCTGGCCCCGATGGCGTCCACGCGCGGCAGGTGCGCGGCGGCCTTGCGAATCGAGTCCATGATGCCGTCGAAGTGATACTGCGGGTCGGGATGGAAGTAGGGGTCCCACACCGTCTCCTCACTGAAGACGACCTTGCCGTTCTGCACCGCCGCGACCTTGCGGTCGCTGCCGCCGAGGTCGAAGCCGATGCGGCAGCCGTCGAGATTGCGCCCCAGCGACTGCACATTCGCGCGCTCCGGTGGCAGGCTCGCGGCGTCGCATGCGACGACTTCGATGGGCCGGTCATAGACCCGCTCGCCGATGAGATTGGAGTCGAACTTGCCCGTGGCCGTGTCGCGGAAGTGCACTTGAAGCAACGCAGCAAGTTCCTTTGGCCCGGTGAAGTGAAACCGCCAGCCGCCGCGCTGCCACAGGAGAAACTTCGCAAGGCGTTCGACATGGCTGAAGTTCGACATCGCGAGCGCGTGGCTTTCCGGTGCCAGTTCCGTGCGGAAGTGGAAGACCGAGCCATCCGCCTGCTCCAACGCAAGCGTCACGGGCACGGCCGAGCCGGTGGCGCGCACGGCGTCGCGGAAGGCGTGCGTGGCGAGGGCGGCGGGCCGGAAGGCGGGGTCGAGCACCGGCGTGACGCGCGGGGCGGGCAGCGGGAGGCTGCGGTTGATGTTCATGCGCGCCGGTTGTAGCGGGCGGGCGGGCGTGGTTCAAGGACGGCGCGCAGCTTGATCCCGGAGCGCGGGTCTGCGACCCACAGCAACTCCCCTGGGTCGCGGCCGCCCGAACCTGCTGGCGGGGCTGGGTGGTCGGAAGTTGCTGCGGGTCGCAGACCCGCGCTCCGTCCGCTTTCGGGGGCAAGCGTCAAGACGCGGCCTTCAAGAACCCTGCGTCAGAACATTACTTGCCGTCGGCGGGGCAAGGCAGGGAGACTCCCCGCCAAGCTCGGGCGAGTCAGCCAAACGAAGGCCGGGCAACCCTTCGTCGTCGGTTGAAACGCCGGCCTGACATTATGCAAACCAATCCGAATCGCACCGCCTGGGACGTGTCCGAAGCCGACTATCCCCGCGAGGGGTTGCCGGCGGACAAGCTTCGCTTCCTGCTCCGCTACGCCGTGCTTGCGCCCTCGAACCGCAACTCGCAGCCGTGGCTGTTCAAGGTGCGGGGCCGGACGGTGGAACTGTATGCGGACCGCAAGCGCTCATTGCGCGTCACGGATCCGGCGGACCGGCAGATGCTGATGAGCTGCGGCTGCGCGCTGTTCCAACTGCGGGTGGCGATGTGGCACTTCGGCCATCTGGACGACACGGTGCTGCTGCCGGCGCCGGAGAATCCTGATTTGCTCGCCCGGGTCACGCTGGGGGAGGAGGACGCGCCGACGAGCCAGCAGGAGGCGTTGTTCGCCGCGATTCCGAAGCGGCGCACCAACCGGCAGCACTTTCTGGACGAACCGCTGCCCGAGGGGCTGAAGCCCGAGCTGGTCAAGGCGGCGGCCCGGGAGCAGGCCTGGCTGCATTTCGTGGACGGCCGCACGCAGCGCAACGCCATCGCCGATCTCATCGCGGAGGCCGAGCGGTTGCAGTGGGCGGACAAGCACTTCCGACTGGAACTGGCCTCGTGGCTGCACTCAAACCATGACGCGGCGCCGGACGGCATTCCGAATTCGGCCCAGAACACGGGGGACCTGCTCTCGGTCGCCGGGCCGAACGTGGTTCGCTCCTTCGATCTCGGGGAGGGGCAGGCCGCGAAGGACCGGGACATTGCCGCCTATTCTCCCGGGCTGGTGGTGCTGGGGACGGACCAGGATGAGCCGTGCGCCTGGGTGCAGGCGGGCCAGGCGCTGGCGCGCGTGCTGTTGCGCGCCCGGGTGGACGGGGTTTCGGCTTCGTATCTGGACCATCCCATCGAGGTCGCGGCCATGCGGCCGAAGGTGACGGAGCTCCTCGGACATGGCGGCCACGCGCACATCATCCTGCGGCTGGGCTTCGGTCCCAACTTGAACCCGACGCCCCGTCGCACGGCGGCGGAAGTGCTGATCCGTCCGGAAAGCTGACCGGACTCAGGCGGTGGGGCGGGCGAGCGGCTCGAACTGCTTCGGTTCCGGGTTGTAGGCGAACAGCTCCGCCGTCGCGATGTTGAAGAACCAGCCGTGCAGGTGCAGCGAGCCGTCCGCCAGCCGCGCCTTGACCGCCGGGTAGGCTTCGAGGTTTTCGATGGCAAACAGCACGTTTTCTTCCGCCGCCGCGTTCGCCCGCGCCCGTGCGTCGGTGAGATGCTGGTAGCCGCGCTGGATGATGTCGCGGACGGGGCTGGCCACGCGCAGCCAGGCTTCCAAGTGCGGCATCGTTCTGGCCTCGGGCAGCCCTTCCAGCAGCGCCTGCATCGCGCCGCATTGCGAGTGGCCGCACACCACGATGTCGCTGACGCCGAGCGTGGCCACGGCGAACTCGATGGCGGCGGCGGTGGAGTTCGTCTCGCCCGTCACGTCCGCCGGCGGGACGATGTTGCCGACGTTCTTCACGACGAACAAGTCCCCCGGCTGGCTCTGGGTGATAAGCTCCGCCAGCACGCGCGAGTCCGAGCAGGTGATGAAGAGCGTGTGCGGATTCTGCCCCTCGCGGGACAGCCGCCGGAACAGCGCCCGATACGCGCCGAACTCCTCAGTCTGGAAGCGGTGAACGCCTTCGATGAGCCGTTGCATGAGGCACCGACTGTGGCGGGAGCGTGTCGCCAGCGCCAAGGAAAACTTCCCCGGCGTTGACGGTCGTCCGCGTGTGCCTCAGGTTTCGCGCGGAAGTTGTGACCACGGCGTGCAAAGTCACGGTTGTTCGGATCCTGCTGGTGCCGTTCTTCGTCGTCCAGGTGCTCTACTACGAGCGCACGGGCGGGGAAGGACACCGGCTGGCGGCGATTCTGTGCTTTGCCATCGCCGCCATCAGCGATGCCTACGACGGCTACCTCGCGCGCCGTTACAACCAGAAGAGCGAGCTGGGCGCGCTGCTCGACCCGGTCGCCGACAAGCTGCTGCTCGTCTCCGCGCTGGTGCTGCTGACCTTCGACAAGCGTCCGCATCTGCCCAATCTCCCGCTCTGGCTCGCCGGCACGGTGATCGGGCGCGACGTCATCCAGGCCATCGGCTTTGCGGTGCTGCACTACACGCTCGGCGGCAAGGTGCCCGTGCGCCCGCGCTTCATCGGCAAGGCCGCGACCGTCCTGCAGATGGTCACGGTGTCGTGGGCGCTTCTGAAATGGCCGGAGAACTGGCTGTTGCCACTGTCCTTGGCCGCCGCCGTTTGCGCCGCCGTCTCCGGCGTCATCTACGTGCTGGACGGCATGAAGCTCCTCAGCGCCAGCCCGGACAGCGCGCCGTCGCCCGGCGAGCCGCCTGACCCGCCAAAGCCGTAATCCACTCATGCCCCACGAACTGAAACTCAAGGAAGGTGACGCCGCCCCGGCCTTCACTGTCCAGACCAACGGCGGCCAGACCGTCTCGCTGGCGGACTTCAAAGGCCGGCCCGTCATCCTCTACTTCTATCCCAAGGACGACACGCCGGGCTGCACGAAGGAGGCCTGCGCCTTCCGTGACGCGTTCGCGGACTTCACGGCGAAGGGCGCGGTCGTGCTCGGCGTCAGCGCGGATCCGGTCAAGTCACACGACAAGTTCATCAAGAAGTTCAAGCTGCCCTTCCCGCTGCTGGCGGACGAGGACAAGCGCGTCGTGGACGCCTACGGCGTGTGGGGCGAGAAGACCTTCATGGGCCGTCGTTATCAGGGCATCCACCGCGTCACCTTCCTGATCGGTGGCGACGGCCGCATCCAGAAGATCTGGCCCAAGGTGAAGCCGGAGGAGCACGCGACGGAAGTGCTCGCGGCGCTGTAGCACAGCGCCAGTGGTGCCGGCCTCCGTTCAGCCGGGAAGGAAATGGACCGGCGGTTGTTCAAGCTTGCCGCTGTCCTCGTCCTTCCTGAAACTCGCGGCGTTGCACCCCGGTTCACAAATGCGTCTCGCCTCGGTTCTCACGCCGTTGAACGACTATCACCTCACGCTCGCGGCGCAGTGCGGCGTGGAGGACATCACGGTGCGCTATCCCGGCCCTGACCCGGAGAATCTCCCGCGCCAGCAACGGCAGATCGAAGCGCACGGGCTGCGCCTCGCCATCGTGGAGGGCTACCTGCCCATCGAGCGCCTCAAGCTCGGGCGCGACGACGGCTCCGAGGTGGCCGCGATGAAGTCACTCATCCGCCAGATGGGAAAGCTCGGCATTCCCATCCTCTGCTACAACTTCATGGCCGGCACCGACTGGGTCCGCACGCGGCTGGACGCGCCGGAGCGCGGCGGTGCGCGCGTGACGGAGTTCGACCTCGCGGCGGCGGAACGCGCCGTGTCCCTGAGCGCCACAGCCAGCACCATCGCTGGCGACCGCATCTCGGCGGAGCAACTGTGGGCGAACTTGGAGCGACTGCTGCGCGAGCTGGTGCCCGTCGCGGAGGAGTGCGGCGTTTTTCTCGCGATGCACCCGGACGACCCGCCGCTGCCCGAGTTCCAGGGCAAGGCGCGCATCATGAACTCGGTCGGGAACTTCGAGCGGCTCGTCCGCCTCGTGCCCAGCAAGCACAACGGCATTTGCTTCTGCCAGGGCACTTTCGCCGCGATGGGTGTGGACATTCCCGCCACCATCCGCCGGCTCGGCCCGCACATCCGCTACGTCCACTTCCGCGATGTGCGCGCGACCGGGCCGGGCCACTTCGTCGAGACCTTCCACGACAACGGCCCGACCGACATGGTCGCGGCGATGGCGGCCTATCGCGAGGCTGGCTTCACCGGCCCGATGCGTCCCGACCACGTCCCGCAGCTCATCGGCGAGGAGGATGGCGAGCCGGGCTACACGATGCTGGGCCGGCTCTTCGCCTACGGCTACATGAGAGGACTGATGCAATCGGCGGAGAAGTTCGTCGGAGTTCCCAGCCAATCCTAAACACACGCTGATCGAGCCTCACTTTTTCATGTCCGCCTCCGCCCCGACCAACATCCGCCACCGCATCATCGCCGTCAGCATGTTGATGGCGTTCATCCTCTACCTCGACCGCATCTGCCTGGCGGAAATTGTTAAGTCCGCCTCGTTCAAGACCGACGTGCCGCTCTCGAAGGAAGAGATCGGCCAGATCCTCGGCGCGTTCTTCTTCTCCTACGCCATCTTCCAAGTCCCCACCGGCTGGGCCAGCGACCGCTTCGGCGCACGCAAGATGCTCACCGCCTACATCGTGCTGTGGTCGCTCTTCACGGGGCTGACCGGCTTCATGTCCACTTTTGCGGGCCTGCTCGTCATGCGCCTGCTCTGCGGTGCGGCGGAGGCCGGCGCATATCCGACCAGCGGCGCGGTCATCCGCCGCTGGATTCCGCTGGAGTCGCGCGCGCGGTGCAGCGCGCTGGTCGCGTTCGGCGGACGCATCGGCGGCACGCTCGCGCCGTTCATCACCGCCTGGATGGTGGTGGAACTCGGTCACTGGCGACGGCCCCTGTGGATTGATGGTGCCGTCGGCCTGATCATCGCCGTCATCTACTGGCGCGTGGTGCGCGACCGGCCGGAAGAGCACCCTGACTGCAACGATGCCGAGCGGGCCATCATCGGCCAGCCGCCCGTCGAGCCGCCGGTTCCCACGCGTGAGTTCATCGGCATGCTCGGCGCGTTCTGCCGCAGCCGCAGCCTCTGGCTCAACTCGGCCGGACAACTTTTCACCAACATCGGCTGGGCCTTCCTCATCACCTGGCTGCCCACGTATCTCAAGGAGCAGAAGGGCGTCGAGGACATTGCCGGCGGGCGGATGGTCACGCTGGTGCTGGCGTTCGGCATGGTGGGGCAGCTAGTGGGCGGCTGGCTGGCGGACCTGAGCGTGCGGCGCTTCGGCCTGCGCTGGGGCCGCGTCCTGCCGATGTTTGCCGGCGGCTGTCTGGGCGGCTCCGCCTACTTGGTGTGCCTCACCCAGGATTCCGCGTGGGGCGTCATCGCCTGCTGCTGCGTGGTGTCCTTCGCCGTGGACATGGGCAACCCGGCGACCTGGGCGTTCATGCAGGATGTGGGCGGGCGCGCGACCGCCGCCGCGTTTGGCTGGGGCAACATGTGGGGCAACTTCGGCGCGTCCGCGATCTCCATGCTCGTGCCGCTGCTGCTGGAACTGGGCAAGAGCGGCGGGACCGGCCAGCGCAACGTCTTCCTCCTCTGCGCCGGATCGCTCTTCCTCTACGGCTTCATCGCCCTCGGCATGGACGCCACGAAGTCCGTGCTGAAGCCCGCGAAGACCTGAGCGCGACTGGCGCGCACACGATGTTTCGCTGCCGGGCTGAAGCGCTGGGAGGCGGCTCCAACTCCGGGTTCACCCATCGCCCTCTGTCCTCGCAGAAGGCCGGCTTCTGCCGGGTTGCAAGCGGCATGATACTTTGCCGCCCCGCTGGATCAGGCGGACGTGAGGCGTAAGGTTGCCTTGGGATATGAAAGCTCGATTCACATCGGCTGGATCCGAAGGCGGCGGTGGATGGGGGAAGAGCAGGGGGAGGGGGATGCACCGCAAGGCGGTTCGCGCCGTGCTTTTGACGGCAGTCCTGCTGACAATTGCGAGTGGCTCTTCTAGCCTGCCGGCCCAAACCAATCGTCCGGGCGTGACCAATTACGGAGAACCGGTCCGGCCAACCGCGTTGCCACCCCAGCCCATGTTGCCGGCACCGTTGATCCTGCCAGCGCAACCGGTTCTTCCGGCTTCGCCAATCCTGCCCGCGCAACCGGTGCTGTCACCGCAGCCGACGCTGCCGCCACAACCGATCCTTCCAACGCAGCCGATGCTGCCCGCGCCACGCATCCTGCCCGTGCAGCCCATGCTGCCGGCACAAATGGTTTTGCCCGCAATGCCACTGCTGTCCGCGCAACCGATCTTGCCACCGCCGAAAATCCTTCCGGCGCAGCCGGTCCTTCCAGCGCAGCCGATGCTCCCCGCCCAGCCGATCTTGCCGGCGCAGCCCGTGCTGCCCGCACAACCGGTGCTCCCCGCGCAGCCGGTTCTGCCTGCGGCGCCTGCGAGACCGGTTCAGCCCGCCCCCTTGGTCGCCAGACAACCGGCGCGTCACACGAATGCCCCGGCTCAGGTCAAGATTCGGCAGCCAGCGAATCGTCCGCCGCCGGTCACAGCCAGCCAGCCTGCGCGACCGGTTCGTCCACCGCCTGCCGTGCTCGGTCAACCCGCGCGCCCGAGTCGGCCGGCGACGCAAGTTGTCGTCACCCCGGCCCCACGCGTGAATCGTCCACCTGCTGTTGTTGTCGGCCAGCCGGCCAGGGTGAATCGCCGGCCGCAAGCCGTCATAAGCCAGCCAGCGCGGACGAGTCCAACGCCACGCGTCACCCCAAGTCAGCCAGCGCGGGTGAACCAGCCGCCGGGCTTGAAGAAATGAGCTGGGTTGATTGCTCGGTGCGGCGCGCGAGAGACGCCGGGGTGGCTCATTTCGTTCCGAGCTTCTCGCGGAAGAACTTCGCGGACTTCGCCATCCCTTCGTCAAAGAACCCGGCGTCGTTCCAGAAGGCGTGCGATGCGCCGAGCTTCACGAGTTCCGCCGGCACCTTGGCTTCTTGAAGTTTCTTCAGCAGCAGCTCCGACTGCGCCATCGGCACGGTCTTGTCCGCGTCGCTGTGGAGCAGGAGCATGGGCGCGGAATCCTTGCTGACGTGCGTGAGCGGCGAGATGAGCGTCACAAGTTCCTTGCTCGTGCCACTGCGCTCGGCGAAGCGCGTCATGTCCGCCGGAGTGGCCATCGCCACGACGGCCTGCACGCGGCTGGAGACGCCTGCGTTGCCGCCGTCACCTTCGAGCTTCGGCTCCGCGTGGCTGGTGCCGAGCATCGCCACGAGATGCCCGCCCGCCGAGCCGCCGATGGCTCCGATGCGGTCGGGGTCGAGGCCGTGCTTCGCAGCGTTGGCGCGCACCCAGCGCACCGCCGCCTTGCAGTCCAGCACCGGCGCGGGGAACCGCACCTCCGGCAGCAGCCGGTAGCCGATGCACGCTGCCGCGAAGCCCTGCTCCGCCAGTTTCGCCGCGATGGGCGCGAAGCGCGTCTTGTCCCCGCTGCGCCACCCGCCGCCGTGGATGACCACGATGCAGGGAATTTTCTCGGACGCGGGCTTGTTCGGCAGATAGAGGTCGAGTTTCACCTCACGCTCGCCGTATCTGGCATACACGAGGTCGCGCTCGACCTTCACCGACTCCGGCAGCGCGCGGCGCAACGGCTGCCCCTCCGTATTGGCGGCCTTGGCCTTGTTCGCCGGGTCTTGGGCGGCGGCGGGGTGGACGCCGAGAACTCCGGTGACGAGGAAGGCGGCGGCCAGCGCGCGGGGCGGGGGAATGGTCATGCAGGGAAGGACGCACCGCGCCACGGCGTAGTTTCACGCGTCCGTGGCCGCGTGCCGGCCCCGCCCGGCTCAAGGCCGCCGGTCCCGCTCCGCCAGCCGCCACTTCAGCCAGGCGTAAAAGCTCGTGCCAATCTGCCGGTAGCCCTCGGCATTCGGATGCACCCCGTTGTTCTCGGGATAGCCGGCCACGACGTCGAGGTTCAGCTCCGTCGGGACCACGAAGATTCCTTCCACCTCGCGGTTGCGGAAGTGTTCGAGCTGCCGCTCGACGAGCCGGTGCTGCACCGCGCGCCAGTTGGCCCGCGGGTAGAGGCCCTTGTAGTTCGCCTCGAACGCCCCGTCGCGCGCGTTGCCCGGCGTGGTGAGGCCGACGCCGAACTCCGCGCGCGGCGCGGCCTGCCGGAACGCCGCGAGCAGCTTGTCGGCCTCCTTCAGCATCTGCGTGATGCCCTCGTCCAGCGCCGCCGGGTTGTCCGCCTTGAGCCGGAAGCAATCATTGATGCCGAGCAGGAACGTGACGTGGTCCGGCGCGCGTCCGCCGCAATGCTTCGTCACGAAGTTCGCCACGTCCAGCCGGGGCTGCCCCTGCGGGCCGGTCGCGGCGACGAACGGGCTGCTGTTCGTGTAGCCGGGCCTGGGCCGCGCGGGATTGAACAGCGTGTTGAAGCGGCTCCACGTCCAGCCGCCGTAGCCCTCGTGCGCGACGTTCGTGGCCGCGCCCGCCGGGCGGTGCGTGCCGAGCATCCGCCACTGGGGGTTGCCCGGTTGCGCCAGGAGCCGGGCCATCTCGTTCGGATAGGCGCTGGCGTGCGTGAGGCTGTCCCCGACGATGAGCACCGCGATGTCCCGGCCTTTCCCGGCGTCCGGCGGAACCACGCGGACCACCGTCCGGGCCTCCTCCGTTCCGCGCGTCGCCGGATCGGTGACGCGCAGGCTGAGAGGGTGGTCGCCCACCTGGGCCGGCGTCGCCGTCAGCGTCCAGCGGTTCGAGAGCGCGCGCCCGGCGTCGCAGCGCACGGTAAATTCCGGTGTGCCGCCCGGCGCGAGCACCGTGTTGGCGAAGTGCAGGTTCATCTCGACGCCCGGCACGGCGTAGATGACGGGCGGCAACGTGAGCCGCAAACCGCGCGCCTGCGGTGCGGCGGCGGGAAGAGCGGGGGACGCTCCGGTCAGGAGCAAGGCAAGCGGGAGGATGGCTGGCAGCGAGCGGTTCATGCGGAACGGACGCGCGGCCGGGGACGGACTTTCAAATCAAACTGGTCGTCGGCGTGCTCCAAGTCCGGGTGGGTCGCGTGGCGCGCTCCGACGCGGTGCGGCTGCCGCCGCAGGGTTGTTCGTCGCCGGACGGCTTGCTAGGCTCCGCTGCCGATGCACGAACACTCCCTGCCGCCGGAGGATTTCGACGCCTTGCGCCAGTCGGCCCGGGTGCGCCGCACGGCGGGGCTGGAGTGGCTGCTCGCGGGGCTGCTGGTGCTCGGGCTGCTGGCGGGCGTGTTTGCCCATCTCAAGCAGTCGCGCGTGAACGCGGAGCTGGAACGCGCGTTCTGGGTCGTCGGGCACGCGAGCTTTCCGGTGCCGCAGCGGCAGGCGGCCTTTCTCCAGCTCGTCGCCGCCGGCAACGCGGAGTGGCGCGGCGCGTATCTGGGCGGCTTGAACCTCGCGGATTTCAAGCGGCCGGGCGTGGACTTGCACGACAGCGACCTGGAGGGTTGCAACCTGGCACGGGCGTCGCTGGCGGGCGCGCGGTTGAAGGACGCGCGGCTGGCGTTCGCGGACCTGGCGGACGCCGACCTGGCGGAGGCGGAACTCTCGGCGGCGAACCTGTTCAAGGCGCACCTGACGCGCGCGTCCTTCCGGCAGGCGCGGCTGCACGGCACGGTGCTGGAGCAGGTGAAGGCGACGGACGCGGTGTTCCTCGCGGCGGATCTCAGCGAGGCGCAACTGCTCATGGCTGACCTGACGGGCGCGAACTTCACCAGCGCGGACCTGACGGGTGCGAGTCTCGAAGCCGCCGTGCTGCGCCGCGCAAACCTGACGTTCACGCTGATGGCCGGCGTGGACTTGAAGGACGCGGACCTCACCGACGCGAACTGGTGGCGCGCGCGCCGGCTGACCTCGGAGCAGCTCGCATGGCTCAAGCAGCGGTTCCCGCCCACGGCGGAGGCACCCGAAGCCGTGCGGAAGGACTATGAGGCGTGGGTCAAGGAAGAGGCGGCGCGGCAGTAGCGGCGCGCTCAGGCGCTGGCGCCTTTCCTTGCGGCCCCATTACACCCGGCTGAAGCCGGATGCTAATGCGGGTCGCAGACCCGCGCTCCGCCGGTTTCGGGGGCAGTGCGCGAATGCGCCCGAAGGACGCGGCGCGCGCTTTCCCGGCTTGTTCCTGACGCCCGCTTTGCTACCGTCCGCGCCCTTGTGGACATCGCGAAAGAAATCCAGCGGCGGCGCACGTTTGCCATCATCTCGCATCCCGACGCGGGCAAGACGACGCTGACCGAAAAGCTCCTCCTCTACGGCGGGGCCGTGCAGCTCGCCGGCAGCGTCACCGCGCGCAAGCAGCAGCGCGCCACGACCTCCGACTGGATGGAGCTGGAGAAGAAACGCGGCATCTCCATCAGCTCCACCGTCCTCCAGTTCGACTACGAGGGCTACCGCATCAACCTGCTCGACACCCCCGGCCACAAGGACTTCTCCGAGGACACCTACCGCGTGCTCACCGCCGTGGACGCCGTGGTCATGGTCATTGACTCCGCCAAGGGCATCGAGCCGCAGACGCGCAAGCTCTTCGAGGTCTGCCGCCAGCGCGGCGTGCCCATCTTCACCTTCATGAACAAGTGCGACCGCCCCATGAAGGAGCCGCTCGCGCTGCTCGACGAGCTGGAGAAGGTGCTCGGCATCGGCGCGTTCCCGGTGAACTGGCCCATCGGCACGGGCTTCGAGTTCAAGGGCGTCTATGACCGGCGCGCGAAGCAGTTTCACTTGTTCGAGCGCACCGTCGGCGGCGCGTATCGCGCTCCGGTGGAAGTCGGCGGCTTGGACGACCCCGTCATCCGCGAGCGGCTGGACGAGCAGACCTTCGCCAAGACCGTCGAGGAAATCGAGATGCTCGACCTTGCGGGCGAAGAGTTCGACGACGAGTCGGTGCTCGCAGGCCTGACCACGCCGGTCTTCTTCGGCAGCGGCATCAACAACTTTGGTGTGCAGCTCCTGCTCGATGGTTTCCTCCAGCACGCGCCGCCGCCCAAGGCCCGCGTCCTGGCCGGCACGCCCATCGCACCCGAGCATCCGGCCTTCTCCGGCTTCATCTTCAAGATTCAGGCGAACATGGACCCGCGCCACCGCGACCGCATCGCGTTCCTGCGCGTGTGCTCCGGCAAGTTCGAGCGCGACATGAGCGTGAGCCACTCGCGCACCGGCAAGAAGGTCCGCCTCTCCAGCTCGCACAAGCTCCTCGGCAACGAGCGCGAGACGGTTGACGAAGCCTTCCCCGGCGACGTCATTGGTCTTGTCGGCCACGACGGCTTTGGCATCGGCGACACGCTCACCACCGACCCGGCGATTGTGTATCGCGAGATTCCGCGCTTCACGCCCGAGGCCTTCGCGTTCCTGCACAACCCGAACACGGCGAAGTTCAAGCAGTTCCGCCAGGGCCTGGAGCAGCTCTTGCAGGAAGGCGTCATCCAATCGCTGACCATCCGGCACTCCGGCAGCAAAGTCCCGTTGCTCGCCGCCGTCGGCCCGTTGCAGTTCGAGGTCGTGCAGTTCCGGCTGGAGAGCGAATACGGCGCGACGTCGCGGCTGGAACTTGCCCCGTGGTCCGTGGTCCGCTGGCTGCCGGCAGGGTTGACTGAAGAGCAACTCGACACGCTTTCACTGCCGACGGGCGCGAAGCTCGGCTACGACATGGGCAACAACCCGGTCATCCTGTTCGCCAACGACTGGTCCGCGAACTACTTCACCACGCCCAATCCCGGAGTGACCCTCTCGCACCTGCCCGTGGGCTTGTCCGGGCTGTGAAGCAGTCGAAGTGGCGCAGATTTCCCGCTTCGCAATTGGCCCGGTCCCATTAGGGTCTCCGCAGCCATGAGAACGATTGGGGAGCTTCCGGATGAGGCCGCCGCGCGGACCTTCGGCGACTTTCTTTGCGCGCAGGGCATCGCCCACGAGTTGGAGCGCGGCGCGAACAGCGGCTGGGACGTGTGGGTGAAGTCCGACGATGACTGCCCGCGCGCGGCGGAGTTCCTCGCCGACTTCCAACGCAATCCGGCCGACCCACGGTTCGCACGCGCCACGAACGAGGCGGCGGACGTCCGCCGCCGGGAAGCCGAGGATCTGGCCAGCTACCGACGGCGGGTGCGGAACGCGCGCACCTTCTTCCCCAGCCTCAAGGGCTACCGCTTCGGGCCGCTCACCTTTGTGCTCATGACCGTCAGCGTCGTCGTGTTCGTGCTGACCAGTCTCGGCACGGACTTCGAGCCGGTGAAGGGGCTGTGGTTCTCCGAGCATCGGAGCTTCGGGCCATTCTGGCGGCGCCTCCTGGAAGTGCCGGAACTCCGCGACGGCCAGCTCTGGCGGCTGCTCACGCCCATTTTCATCCACCTGGGTTTCATCCACATTCTCTTCAACCTGATGTGGCTGGCCGACCTGGGCAGCATGATCGAAGGGCGGCAATCTTCGGGCCTGCTGGGCTGGCTGGTCTTCGTGATCGCCGTCGGCTCGAACGTGGTGGAATACGTCGCCACCGGACGGCCCCACTTCGGCGGCATGTCCGGCGTGGTCTATGGCCTCGTCGGCTACATGTGGGTTCGCGGCAAGCTCGACCCCGGCTGCGGCCTGCGTCTGAGCCGGGAAACCGTCATCACCTCGATGGCGTGGTTCTTCTTTTGTTTCAGCGGGCTGGCCGGTCCCATTGCGAACGGTGCCCACGCCGGCGGCCTGGTCATCGGGATAATCTGGGGTTGGCTCGCGAGCCGCCGGAGGACGACGTGAGCGGGGAGAACGGGCTTAATTCTCGCCCTTGACCTCGAAGTTCAGGCCGAGGCCCTTGGGGGCCGGCCCTTTGATCGCGGCGACAAACTGGTCGAGGTTGAAGCCCTGCGGGCCTTTCTTGCCCGCGCCGACGGCGAGCGGCTCGAAGAAGAGCTGGAACTCTCCCCGCGCCTTGTTCTTCAGCTCCACACGGACGTTGCTCTTGTGCTGGGCGAACACGGCGTCCACCTTCGCGGCGTTGTCGCCCTTCGCGTAGGCGGGGATGAGGAACTTGAGCGAGGCGACATAGGGATCGCCGTGGACGGGCGCGGCGGCGAAGACGGCTTGCGCGACCTGATGGTAGCTGACCGCCTGCGGATCGAAGGTGATGATGGCGAAGCCTGTGTTTTCGCTGAGGTCGGCGATCTTGGTGACGGTCGGCAGCTTGCGCAGTGACTCGTCAATCGAGCTGGCGCAACTGCTGCACTTCACCTCGGTGATGTAGAAGGTCGCGGTGACGGGCGCGGCCTTTCCGGCGGGTTTGGCCTGGTCCGCAGCGCGGACGGGCAGGAGGAGGGCGGCGAACAGGACGGGGAGCAGGAGTTTTTTCATGGGCGCAGGTTGGGTGACAGCGCCGGGCACGTCAAGGGCCGGCTGGCGGGGGAGGCTCGGGGGCTGCTGCGGGTTGCTCCAGGATGAACCACTCCTCCACCTTCCTGCGCGCCCACGGCGTCTTGCGCAGGAACGTGAGGCTGGACTTCACGCTCGGGTTGAACTGGAAGCACCGGATCGGGATGCGCCGCCCCATCTCCGCCCAGCCATGCCGCGCGACGAGGTCGTTCAGGATCGTCTCCAGCGTGATGCCGTGCAAGGGGTCGCGCGGATGGTGCCGGGGCGCGGGCTGGGGCGGAGTGTTCATGCCGCCGCAGCTTCGCCAAAGGCCGCGCGCAGTTCAAGGCGTTGGCGGGGTGAAGCAGCCTTGGCCGGAGCGACACAGTTGGAAATGCCCGATCCCCTCAACACGGAGGCGCAGAGACCGCCTAGGTTCGCCGAGGAGAGTGGAAATCGGAGCAACGAAAGGTGAGCGGAACATGATGCGCGGGTTCTCTGCGTTTCTCCACGTCCTCTGTAGTGCTACCTCTCAACCTCGTCACTGGCTGAGAAGATTTTCAACCACGGAAGGCACCGAACACACGGAAGGCGCGGCAAGGCGAAGCCCTTCCGCGTCTTCCGCGTCTTCCGTGGTTGCCTTTGGCCACGGCTCCGCCGCGCTATGCCTTTGCGTTGAGTGGCGCGGTTCCTTGAACTTCATGGTTCCGGCTGGGAACCGCACCGGGACTGATGGTGCCTCGCTCGATTCGCAAGCGTCACAAGAGATTCGCTGGCAATCCCCCGGTGCCCTCGTTAAAACTTCTGCCACTTCAACATGAAAGCACTCGTCACGGGCGGCGCGGGATTCATCGGCTCACACATCTGCGAAGCGCTCTGCCGACGCGGCGCGAAGGTCGTCGTGCTCGACAACCTCAGCACCGGCAACGTCCGCAACCTCGACTGGAAAAGGCCCGGCGACGAAATTGACTTCGTGCAGGGCGAGGTCGCCAATGAAGCGCTCGTGAAGCAGCTTGTCGCCGGCTGCGACTGGGTTTTCCACGAGGCCGCGCAGCCCTCCGTGCCGCTCTCCGTCGCGCAGCCCGTCCAGACCAACCGCGACAACCTCGACGCCTCGCTCGGCCTGCTCGTCGCCGCGCGCGACGCGGGCGTGCGGCGCTTCATGTTCGCCTCCTCCTCCGCCGTCTATGGCGACTCCGCCGCGCCCGTGAAGCACGAGTCCCACGCCGTCGCGCCCATCTCGCCCTACGGCCTCCAGAAGTATGCCGCCGAGCGCTACGGCCAGCTCTTCCACCAGCTCTACGGCTTCGAGGCCATCAGCTTCCGC
>Ga0172376_10001801_pt1 | contig 27022 bp, 10 predicted proteins | sample Lak35m_FD_121114 | JGI IMG/M metagenome (GOLD analysis project Ga0172376, IMG submission 121114) | Freshwater microbial communities from Kabuno Bay, South-Kivu, Congo - kab_092012_35m | ecosystem: Environmental > Aquatic > Freshwater > Lake | place: Democratic Republic of the Congo: South-Kivu...
CGCGCAGAGAACCGGCTCCGGACTGGACCGCCACTCCGCGCAGTTCATGAGCGAACTGTCCGACGTGTTCTTCGACAAGCTGGTGAAAGTCGATCTGACAGAACCGCGTCCCGCTCCGGAACCGGTCCCGGAAACACTCCCCGCTGAACCGGCCGGGATCACCTTGAGCGACTTCTTGACCGACTACCTGCAGCGCCGCACCGACGTGAAGGCCTCAACGACTCTTGTTTATGAGCAGGTGATTCAGAACCTGCGGAAGTTCTTCGCGCCGGACGTTCTGCTGGCTGAGATCACTCAAGGGCACTGCATTGACTTCGCGCGGTATCTCAGCCGTCAGAGCTACGCGAAGACCACGATCGACCGAAGGATGAGTCTGGCGCGGACGATCCTTTCGGAAGCGGTCCAGTATCAGCACATCGAACGGAACCCATTCGATGGCATTCGTCCGAAGCTCAAGAATCTGATGAGCAGAAACAACCGCACGCGAAAACAACTCATCAGCGCGGACGACATCCTGAAAGTCATGGAGCAATGTCCGGACGCGGAATGGCGCTGCCTGATTGCACTCAGCCGCTTCGGTGGTCTGCGCGTCCCTTCGGAAGCACTCAGTCTGCGGTGGGAACACGTCGATCTTCCGAACGGTCGGATGCACGTTCCCTGCCCGAAGCTGGAACACCTTGAAGGGCATGACTCAAGGGATGTGCCGATCTTCGCCGAGCTGCGACCCTGGCTGGAAGCCTGCTGGGACGCGGCGGAGCCTGGAACGCAATTCGTCATCAGCCGGCATCGACCGCCGGTTCTGAAGTCCGGCGCTGGCTGGGCCAACGCGAACCTGCGGACTCGACTGGAGAAGTTCATCCATCGCGCGGGCTTACAGCCGTGGCCGCGACTCTGGCACAACCTCAGGGCATCCCGGCAGACCGAACTGACGGACCGGTTTCCGCAGCACGTCGTCTGTAAGTGGCTGGGGAACTCCGAAGCGGTTGCGTCTGAGCATTACCTGCAGGTCAGCGATCAGCACTGGCAGCAGGCTCAAACCGTGATGCCACAGGTGATGCTGTCCGGGGCAGAATCCGGCCGCACGGGGCCGAACGTGAAAAACGCTCCATCGACACAACTCAAGCCCATACAAAGACAAACGGCCGCATACGAGTGTATGCGGCCGTTCAGTATGGAGGATGGGGGACTTGAACCCCCGACCTCTTGCATGCCATGCAAGCGCTCTCCCAGCTGAGCTAATCCCCCTTCAACTGGCGTGCGAAAGATCGGCGAAAGGTCTGACGATTCTGCAGCTTTTCCTTGCGGAATCGGTTTCGCCGTCGCGCGGCGGGAAGTTAGTCGGCAGGTTTCGGACTGTCAACGCAGTGAGTTGAGCGAGTTTCGGGACATTCTCAGGGCTCGCCGGCTCGTCTGCCAGCGCTCCGTCTGGTCGCTGGAGGGCTGATGGAAAGATCCGGGAAAGTCTGACACAATCCGTTGTCGAAGCGTCAAATGAACCCTGCCGGTTTCGATTCCCAGCCGGGCAGGCCCGTTCCGGACTATTGATCGACGGGGCACCTTTTCCTGCTGGTTGAGGTTCGGTTTCCGGGGGGCGGGTCGTCTGACACGGTTCTCGCTGGATCAGGCAGTTCTCGCCGGATCAGTCGGAGCCTGGGCGAGTGGCTTTTCTCGCGGGCAGCGGGCAACCTCCGGAAATGTCTGCGGCGCAGTCAGCGTGATCTGTGCTGCTTTCTGAGTCACACTTTAATCTCATGTGGTCGGACGATGACTTTCAGCAAACGTCGAGTTCTTATCAGTGTCAGCGACAAAACGGGCCTGGCCGAGTTTGCCCGGAATCTGGTTCAGCTCGGCTTCGAGGTCGTCTCCACCGGTGGCACGCGTACGTTTCTCGCCGGGAATGGAATACCGGTCATTGATGTTTCCGACTACACGGGTTTCCCGGAGATCATGGACGGCCGCGTCAAGACTCTGCATCCGCGTGTGCATGGAGCGATTCTCGGCCGGCCGGAAATCCCGCATCATGCCGAGGCCATTAAAGAGCACGGCATCATTCCCTTTGAACTGGTGGTGGTGAACCTGTATCCCTTCGAGGAAACGGTGGCGCGGCCGGATGTCACAACGGCTGAGGCGATTGAAAACATTGATATCGGCGGGCCGAGTATGGTCCGTTCGGCGGCCAAGAATCACACGCACGTGGGGATCGTTACCTGCCCTTCACAGTACGCGGACGTGCTGCATGAGCTGACGACGGCCGGGCAGTTGAGCGCCGGATACCGATTGAAACTCGCCGCTGCAGCTTTCGAGCTCACCGCCCGCTACGACCGGGCGATTGCCGGTTACATGACGGAGCTGGCCAGTCCGCAGGTCGATGATGCTCCCGAAGATGTCAAAGTAGACGCGTCGCTGTTTCCCCGGCAGATGCTGCTGTCCTTCACCCGGCGATCGCCGCTGCGTTACGGTGAGAATCCGCATCAGTCCGCCGCGTTCTATGTGGAGACTCAGGCCCCCGAGGACTCGCTGGCATCTTCGCAGAAGCTGCACGGCAAGGAGCTGTCCTACAACAATCTGCTCGACCTGGACTCCGCGCTGGCCATCGTGCGCGAGTTCGATCATCCCGCTTCGGTCGTCATCAAGCACAACAATCCCTGCGGCTGTGCAGTGGGGGAGACGCTGAGCTCCGCCTTTGAGAAAGCGTACTCCGGCGATCCCGTCAGCGCGTTCGGCGGCATCTTCGGCTTCAACCGGGAAGTTGATGCCGCCACTGCCGAGCAGTTGTGTCTGCCGGACCGCTTTGTCGAAGCCATCATCGCTCCCGGCTTTTCGGAGTCCGCTCTGCAGCTTCTGACCACAAAGCCGAAGTGGAAGAACAACGTCCGGCTGCTGGTCTGTCCGATGGGACCGAGGTCCGGAGTCGCGAGCATGGAATACCGCCGCGTCAGTGGCGGACTGCTCGTACAGACGAAAGACGAAGCCGATGATCCCGAATCCGAATGGAAGGTCGTCACCTCGCGCGAACCTTCCGCCGCCGAGCTGGCGGACCTCCGGTTTGCCTGGCGGGTCTGCAAACACGTCAAATCCAACGCGATTGTTTTCGCGCGGGACGGCATGATCGTGGGTGTCGGTGCCGGTCAGATGAGCCGTCTCGATTCGGCGAACATCGCCGCGTCCAAAGCCGGCGAGCGGAGTCAGGGAGGAGTGGTCGCCTCGGATGCGTTCTTCCCGTTCCGCGACGGCATTGATCAGGCCGCGCGAGCGGGCATCAAGGCTGCCATACAACCAGGCGGTTCGCGCAACGACGCCGAAGTCATCGCGGCCTGCAACGAACACGGCATCGCCATGATCTTCACGGGCCGCCGGCACTTCAAACACTGATGCCGCAGCAGGTTCTCAGTTCTCTGCCGGAATCACGTTCCGGCGGAGAACGGGGCACACACGATCTGAATGTCCTGCCTCACGCATCCGGTCGATGTTCCGCCGGGGTTATTGTGGCTCCGGCAATCGCGCCCGCAGGGCTTTGATCTGAGCGGCGACGTCTCCGAGATGCGCCGGCCAGACTTGCGTCTCCAGTTTGCGGATCGTTGACCCGGCGTCGGACCAGCGCTGCTCGTGCAGTTCCGCTTCCGCGAGCTTCACGAGCGGTCCTGGTTCCAGAGATCGCAACCGGGTCGCGTGCTTCCAGTGGTCAATGGCTTCGGACCAGCGGTTCTGAGCCTGCCGCAGTTCAGCCAGAGCGGCGTGATGTTCGGATTCCTGAGGGGCCGCTTCGACAATCGAAGTCGCGGCCCGCTCGGACAGTTCCGGATCAGAGCTGAGGCGTTCGGCCAGCCGGCGATGCAGATCGAGTTGATGCCGGTCCTCTTCCAGGAACGCGAACAACTGCCGCGTGGCTTCCTCTTTGCGACCGGCCGCATCGAGTTCCTCGATCAGTATCCGTCGAGCTTCGCGATCGCCGGGCTGCAGTTCCAGCGCCAGCAGCAACTGCCGCGCGGCTTTGTCGTGTTCACCGCGTTCGCGATACGCCAGGCCGGCCTGTTTCCGGATGACCGGGCTGTCCTGACCGCTCTTCTCAACGTCAGCATCCCGCTGAGTCAGATACTCATCGAGATCCTTCGCGTCACGCAGGATGCGACGCAGCCTGTCCAGTGCTTCCTGTCGATCACGCTGATGGCCGGGCCAGACAGCGATCGCGCTCGCTGCGGCATCGACTGCTTCCGCTGTTCGTCCGAGTTGCGACAGAGCATCGGCCAGCGTTCCATAAGCCATGATCTGCCCGATGATTCGCGTGCTGCGATCGAACTGACTTTTTTCGAGGCGCGGGATCAGTTCGCGATAAAGCTGCACGACATCGTCGTGATACCCGTTCTCCGCCGCGCGTTCCGCCAGTTGTTGATGATGGTGTTCGGTCCAGAGGTCGCTGGCGCGGAATTTCCTGGCAGTCGCGACGAACAGATCGCGGGCCTGTTCCGGACGCTTTGACCGATGCAGCGCGCCGATCAGGTCGCAGATGAAATCGAGCCGTTCCGGTTCCTGCTCGACCAGACCTTCGAGAACGAGTGCCGCTTCGGCATCGAAATGCCATTCAAATAATTGAAACAGGAGCACTTCCTCCTGGTTCTTGATGCCGAGCAACCTGCGCGAGTTTGCTTCCAGCAGCACGCTAATGGAACGTTCGAATTGCGCCAGTCCGTCATACATGTACTCCGCGATGAAGACCACCGACCGTTCGGAATCCTTCCGCTCTGCCAGCACCTCTTCCGCGATCTTCAGAAACCGCATCGTCAGTTCGGAGTCAAAGTAGTTGTAGCTGTGATGAATCAACGCCCAGGACTGAGTCTGACGGGTCAGCAGAGTCCGCCGCAGTTGCTTGTCCATCGCCGCGAGCAGCCGCTCATTGAGCTGCGGGTTCAGCTTCAGATCCTTCTTCGTCAATTCGTTCTTCCATTTACCGATCCGTTCCGCGAACTGTGACCAGCCGCTGTCGCCATAATGATTGAGCGGTTCCGGCCAGTGGTCCATGCGATCGAGCAGAAACTCAATGCCGGCCTCATATCCGAGGTACTCCGAGACGAGGCGGGCTGTGTGCTCGAACTGCTGAGTCAGGCTCGGATGAGCGGCCCGCATGAGTTGCGGGAACTGCTGGAAGCACCATGCCCGCACATCGAGCGACAGCGTCACGATCGTCTTCTGCGCCGCCGCGGAAAACAGTTCGCCGATCAGGTCGAAGCTCTGCTGCTGGACCTGCGGATCATCCGTGTCCGCACGCTGCGTCAGATGATTCAACAGGAAGCGATACAGCTCCGGCCCGTCACCCGGCTTCACGCGCGCCTCGCTGCGGAGCGCATACAGCCAGAGCCGCTCCTGTCTGCGCCTCAGTTGTTCGCGATGTTCGGGCAGAGGTGATGCGGCGAGGAATCGTTCCAGCACGGCCTCCGCTTCCGACCAGCGATTCGCCTCGCGCAGCAGCCACAGATACCGGTCGAGCGGTTCATCGAACTGACCGCGCCACTGATACTGCGCCGCCTGCGCACTCGCGATGAAGTCGGCTTCCAGAATCAGCAGCGCTTCGCGCGATGACTTCAGACGTCCGGTCAACACACCGGCCAGATGATAGCTCACTTCCAGACGCTCATCCGATGCCGGCACCGTCAGCGCGTGCAGGGCCTTCAGTTCACGGAGTGACTCTTCGGCGATCAATTCGGGCACGTCGCCCAGTCGAGTCAGGAACCGGGCCATCTGCGGAATTTCTCCGGGCGCCCATTCCCGTTGAAAAGCCCGCTGCAGCGCCGCGATGCACTTTGAGCGATGAGCTTCCGGTTGATTGAGGACTTCCGACGATTGCCGTTCGACCAGAGCTTCGAGCAGATCCAGCGCGCGCTGATCGACCGCCGTCAGTCTGCGACCGGATTCATCGCGACCGTCGGCCGACTGACGGAGTTCCTGAATGCGTTCGAGAATGGAATCCGCCGCCGCTTCATTCCGAACCTCGTTCAACACCGAACTGTTGAGGCTGGGTGCGAAGTCGTAGACCTGCTGCGGTGTGCGTCCGGTCATGGCATCGGGCACTGCCTTCAACAGTCGGAAATCCTGCGAAACTGCGAACAGTTGCGCGAGGGTGGCCGTGTAGTTTTCCGGCGTCGAAGACTTCGTCAGTAGCGCGTCGAGAATCAGCAGCGCCGGCTCCAGATCGTCTTCCGTCAACGCTCTGCGCAGGTTGCTCCACTGCTGCGCGAAATGGCTCAGCAGGCCGTGCAACTGGTATTCGCCTTCGGCCTTCCAGCGTTCGAGCTTCGTGCGGCGATGCAGCGATTCGTTCCCGACGGCCAGCGCCCATGCAGCCAGTTGCTCGTAATCCTGAGGCGTTAACTGCGACTGCTTCTCGAGGCTCAGCAGCAGCGCGATCGGCTCATCGAGCGTTCCGCGCTCAGCCAGCAGCCGGGCCAGCATGAGCTGCCATTGCGCTGCCTCTTCAGCGGGACCGGTACGGATCCAGTCGCGCAGTTTCTGTTCGAGCTGTTCCGGCCGGTCGAGTGCGATGAGCATGCGCACGAATTGCTGCTTCCACGCGCTGGATCGTTCGCCTCCGGTGGCAATGCCCTTTTCGAGATACGTCAGCAGACGCTGCTGTTCCGCCTCAGTCGCATCGCGCCGCGCGGACAGCCGCGCGATCGTGGCCAGCGCGCGCCACTTGAGCCCGGCTTCCAGGAGATGCCGCATCGTCGTCTGTAACTCAGCTTCCTGTTGGTCCGGCGTGAGTTCCTCGTCGTTCTGCGCGGCGAGTTGATTCACAACACCGGCGGCCGGGTCATCGCCCAGCAACGTCCACGCATCTCTCAGGACAGCGGGAAGATGGCGGTTGATCGAGACATCCAGCCACAACTGCTCAATGTGCAGCCAGCGCCCGAAACTGTCGTCGGTGATCGCGGCTTTCAGACGATCGCTGATGGCGAGCAGGGCGGCGCGGCGCAGTTCAGCCTGCTTCTGAGCCAGTTCGGTCCGGGTCATGTTCTCCGGCTGACCGGTCAGTTGATGCTGTTCAATCAGCAGTCGTTCGCGCTGCCCGATCGCGCGTTCCACGAACAACTGCAGCGATTCGACGCGCTGCTGCAACCGGTCTCCCTCACCCTGATGCGCCGCCAGTTGAGACAGGAGCGCGAAGGCCTCGTCTTCCTGTGCAATCTCCAGCGCGGCCGGCTGATCCTGCGGCCTGCTCTTCAAGGTCGTCGATAGCTTCCAGGTATCGTACAGGAGAGACCCGAAGAGCTCCTGTCGGTATTGATCCAGCAGTGGCCGTACGGATTCCGGCAGTGGCTCAGTCTGAACCAGACGCTGGATCTGCTGCCGCAGAAAGAGTGAAGCCTGACCGGGATCAATGTGCTGATAGAGATCGCGGAGCAGACGTCCGAGTCGAGCGAACGTCGGATCGTCCACCGCGAGCGCATCCCAGCGCTGCCGCAGCACGGTGATGATCGGTCGCCAGAGTTCCGCCGGACGGCGGCGCGTATCGGGCATGGCCCAGGCCGCGAGCTGTGCCGCCTGGTGAGGATCGAGCATCGCGGCCTGCGCGTGAAGGCGTTCAAACGCAAGCTGCCGCAGGCGGTCGCTTTCATCGCAGTCCTGGAACCGCCGGTCCTCGATGATGCGTGAAGCCAGTTCAAAGGATGTGGCTTCCGGCCTCTGCAGGAAGAATGCCGCCGTCTCCTCGAGCAACTGGCGCCATTCCGGTGCGATGTGATCGCGATAGAGTCGATACCCGCTGCCGCGCGCGAAATCCAGTGCTGCGCGCAGCGGAGCCAGGACCTCCGCTGGAAGTTCGCCGTCCCGGCGTCCCTCCGCGATCCACTGCCGCAGAGTCGCTTTCAGTTCATCCGACCGGCCGGCCAGAGCGAGGCTGCTCAGCAACCGCACGGCGAGCAGTTCCGATCCCGGCAGCCGCCTCCTCCACTCGACAATCAACGCAGGCAGCGACTGGTACATTCCACGCTCTTCCAGCCGGTCGATCATCGTGCGGAACAGCCATTCGAAACTGGAATCATGCCGCTCAATGTCGCGGTCAATCTCGCGCTGCAGCCACTGCTGACCGCCTTCGCGATCGCCGCTCTGAAACAGTTCATTGGCGGTGTCGATCTGCAGAGACAGATCCCACGGCCGGGCCAGTGCCAGTTCCTTCCGCAGACGCAGCGATTCGTCACGCTGGCCGGCTCCGCTGAGCCACTGAATGCGCAGCAGACTCCAGCGGTCCGGTCCTTCGACGAACTCGGCAAGCCCTTCAAATGCCGGCTTCAGACGTTCGACCAGGGGCAGCATTTCATGCGCATCCACGATCTGACCGGCCTTGCCGATCAGCCATTCGGCCCGGACCAGACGCTGCGATGGTTGCGTCAGCAGCCAGTCCGCTTCCGTGAGAATCTGCTGCCGGGCCTCTTCATTCCGTCGCGCGGCGATACGCAGCACGAGCCTCATCCAGCGCACGTCGTCCGGTTCCGGAGCGATCTTTTCCAGTGAGTCCAGATGCCGGAAGGCGTCCTCCCATTTCTGGACTGAAGCCGCCTGGAGCAGCCGGGTCAGATGATGTTCGGCACTCGCCCGTCCGGCTTGAACCGCCGCGTCAGACTCCGCCACCGTCGGAAGCGGGAAGCGGAACGGCTTCGGCAGTCCGGACCGTTCGGCTGCGAACTTCTCTGCGAACTGGTCTGCAGACAGAGCCGTCACGGTTTGAGTTGTCACACGAATGAGCCGGTCTTTGTGATCGCGCTGAGTGATGCGGGCCGGCCACCACAGTCCTGCCACGTTCACGAAGTCCGACGACTCGATGTCGATGTTGCGGAGGCCATCCGCGAAGTGTTCCTCGCGGACGATGACCTTGCGCGCGGTGTCGATCGTGTACCGGACTTGAAGCTGCGGCTGATCGGGCGGAGTCAGCGTCCACTGGACGCGATCCGGTCCCGCCGGTTGTGACAGTAATCGCCAAAGTCCGTGTCGCTCATGCGGGACCGGCTGCGCTTCACCCGGCAGGAAGGAGGTGCGGTCGTCGGCCTTTGCCGGCCTCACGCTGGCCAGTCGCCAGGTCTGCGAATACGCGCCGCGCTCGTTCTCCTCGCAGGCATGGACCAGCGCCGGATGATGGTCGGATTCAGGACGTGTCAGCCAGCGCGCCGGTGAGAACAGTTCATACTGAGTGGACTGGTCCGTCTCGCGCCGCCAGACCGGATCGAACCGCTCGGTGGTGACGCGCACTTCCAGACCGCCGGTCAGCTTCTGAAGCGACTCGCGCCGCGAGAGACTCTGTGAAATCGCGACAGCCTCTTCCGGCCACAGTGACGGCTTCGGGTGAACCGAACGCGCGACGGGCGGAGGCGGAGCCAGCAGTTCCGACAGCAGGGACAGGTCCGGTGCGGTCGCAGCCGGTTCACTCCGGCGCGGTCCGAACAGCAGCAGTGCTGCGTCCTGAACTTCTCCGTAGACCTGTGATTCGGCCCGGCGTTTGGATGCCACCTTTAATCGCAAAGAATCAAGCCCGGCCAGTCCCACTTCCCCCGCCAGGCGTCCCCCGAAGGCGAACAACGCTGGTTCTTCTGCGGCAAACTGGCCTGGCATCAGGTCAAATGCGACGAACGCCTGCTGCCCGAACGCAGCAGAATCCCACTCCTGAGGCAGTGATATGGGGAGAAGCCCTTCACGGGATTTCGATTCCACCAGATCCGGCAGATTGCCTCTCGTCGATATGAAGTCGTCCACGAAGAGATTGCCGAGCTTCTTATCCACACCCCATCGAAACTCATCGCCAGCCACGACACTGGAGTACTCGTCGAAGAACAGTACGGTGGAACTCGTATCACCCAGCGAAAGGCTCAACCCTGCCGAACGTCCGAACCGCTCCTGGAATGCGCCTCCCGCGCCGCCGCCGAAAGACCAGTAGGTTCCCGCTCTGCTGACCGGACGGTTCCACGATTCCATCTGTCGATGCAGCAGCTGCTGCCGCTGCTGTTCGCTGAACCGTCCCATGCTGATGAGTCCGGCCAGCACCTGGCGGCGCAGGCCCAGCCGCCAGGCTCCGGCCTGCTTCATCTGTTCCTGCTGCAGTGACAGCCGCGCGGCCTGGCGACCATCGGCGAAGAACTTCTCACCGTCGCGCATCAGAGACCGCCGCTGAACTCCGAAGCGTTCGCGATCCGCATCGCTTTCCAGCACCAGCAGCGACGTGTACGGCGTGATGATGTGGAACTCTTCGGACAGCGCGATGATCTCGTCTTTGATCGCATCGCCGCGGCCCTGCTGAAGAAGTTCATCCAGCCGTGCCCGCGCCCACAGGCGCGGGATGAACGAGTTCCCCTGTTCGGCTTCCGTCAGTGAAATCCGCGCGGCATAGCGCACCGGTTCGGTCCCGCGCCGGCCGCTGACAATGATCTCGCCGGATTGATCCCTGCCCTCCGGCAGATAGCGGCCCACCAGAATCTGCTGCGTTCCTGCGGCGAGATTCGGCAGACGCTCCGGATACACCGCCGCGACGCGCACGCCTCGGAATTCAACCTGCAGATCGCGCAGACCAGGCTGAGCCATTTCGTTGAGCAGTTCCAGCGCCGTCTGCTGCGGAGTCTCTGATCCTTCGACGGACCGCACCGACCCGCCGCTCAGGCCGGCGATCGCCCGCAACACCACGGACTCAAACTGACTGCTGACAGATACCGCATGGAAGACCGCTCCCGGCTCCGCGCGGTTCTTCTTCGAGGCACTGCTCAGTCGCTGCGCGAAGGCCTGCGGGTCCGCGTCCCGCGCCGTCACAATGCCGTCGCCAATGTAGATCACGTGCGACCGCGGACCCGCTTTCGCGCGAACGGCTTCAAAGGCTTCGTCGAGATTGGTCCAGCCGAGCGACTCGCGGCGGTTGAGTTCATCCCGAACCTGCTCGATGACAGCGGCCGATGGCGCAACCGGCTCTTCCTGCAGCCAGTGCGTCTTCACATCGCAGACCGCGACGCGGAAGCGATCATCCGGTCCGAGTGCGTTGAGCAGCGCCGCGACGAGTTGTTCCTGCTGCTGCCGGGCGGGACGGTCCATCGAACCGGAAGTGTCGCAGAGCAGCACCAGATCGAGCGGTTCCCCATCCGGCAGCACTTCCCGCTGCCAGTTGCCTTCCGGCGCGGGCGGTGTGAGCTGCACCAGCAGATAGCCGTCGTCCCCGCGCTGATGCGGAATCACGACGACATCGGACTGTCGCTGATCGACTTCGCAGACCACTTCAAAGTCGCGGTCGGGAACGTACTGCTGTGCGGTGAATTCCACCTGAGCCGCATGAAAGACCGCCGGCTTTTCCGCTGGTCCTCGGGCCGGCGCGATGGCTGTCCGGGCTTCATGAGTCGGGCATTCAATCGCCTTGAGCGGCAGGGCCGAATGCACCAGCACGTGGATCGACAGATCGCGCAGCGGCGTCAGTCGCAGCAGTTCGCTCCGCAATCCATACGAGTACCGGTAACGATTGGCTCGCAGCGGCAGCACCTGCGTGTAAGTGATGCGGACCTTCTTCTCCGAACGGGCTTCGATGGGGAAAACGCGGGCCTTGAAGATGTTGCCGCCGGTCCATTCCAGCAGTGCGGGATCGCGTTTCTCGCGCAGGATCGTTTCGTAGATCTCGCGAGCCCGCTGCTTCTCGACGATGTCCGCTTCGACCAGCTCCTCACCGATCCACATCGCGAAGCCGCTGATCGAAGCGTCCTGCGGCAGCGGAAAATGGAAGACACCTTCCAGCCGCGCGTCCGTGTGATTGACGAACGATTCCGTGACGGTCGTCCTTGCGATCTGATCGCGGATCTCCACCGAGACGTGATGAAAGCCCACGGTCAACGGCACGTTGCGGCCATCGACATTCGCGATCAGCGAACCGAGCGATTCCTGAGTGGCCGTGCCTTCAAACCCGGTCAGCCACTTCGGCTTGTCTTTCAACGTCACCAGAGCGGCCTGGCCCTCGCGCGGAGTGACTCGCAGCAGACGGGACTCGCCGGCCGACAGCGTGTGCTTCGACGATTGCGGGCCGATGATCTCCAGCGGCCCTTCCGCTCCAGCCGGGCCGAGCACCTGGACTTCGCCATCCAGCACTCGGATCTGTCGCGGACTGATGAGTTCCACCTGCGAACCGGGACCGAGCGTGATCTCAAACTGTGAGGTCAGCAGAACTCGCGCCGCGTTCGCGCCGCGGATATCGGTCCGCAGGACATCGCGCGGGCGGATCAGCATCTGCGCCGCGACCGGAGTCCAGCGCTGCATGAGCGGCGGCCGCAGCGTCACGATGCCCTGCTGATCGACCACACGTCCGATGCGCCCGTCGTGGCTCAGCGATTTCGCGACCACGAACTGCGCTTCATCAACCTCGGCGTTCCGCGCGATCAGTCGCAGTTCGGCCAGAGGCGTCTGATCTCCGGAACGCAGGCCGGCGGGCCAGCAGACCAGCGAATTCAGCAGGCCCGTGTCGCGATCCACATACGCATCAATCTGCAGGGACTGAGTCCCGGCCGATGCGGTCAGGCGATAGAGCCGGCAGGTGCGGCCGTTGTGAGTCACCGGCCCCACTGCGACCGCGCGCTTCACCAGCGATGATCCAGTGACGGGAACGTCGGCCGTCAGCAACTGCAGCAGATCAATCTGTCCCTGCGGATCGCCCCAGCGATTCTCGCGGCGCGCGGCGGTATTCGCGGCTTCGTCGATTTCCCACAGCGTCGATCCCCGCGCGATGACATACCGCGTCGGCGACTGCTGCATGCGCAGGTTCGAGGCCGCGATCAGAACTTCCTGAGTCGATCCGCTCCGAACGATCTCCAGCTGCAGCGATGATGCGTCGAGCGTCTTCCGCAGCGCGGCTTCGAGCGTCGGTCCGCCGATGGCTTCGTTCTGGCTGAGCAGGGCGGCGAACCACGCGATCCCGGCAATCAGGGCCGCCGTCAATGAAAGGACCATGCGAGTGAGCAGCATGTTGTGGCCTCCCGGCTGAGCCATCGAAACGTGGCTGTTCTGAGGAAGACGTTCGAAAGTGATGCTCCCTGGAGATGATTCCTCGCGCGGTTCCGGCGCGGTGCCCGCCGTGAAGGCGTGCGTCGAGCGATCCCGCAGTTGCCGGAGAAACTCGCAGTCCGGCGGAGCGGCGTCGGCATTCAATGCCCGCAGGTCATCGCTGATGTCGTCGGAACTATTCATGATCGTTTTCACCGCAGGACATCCCGATCGCGGAGCGACCGGGTTACGTGGCTCAGTCGCTCCGCGACTGAGATTCCTCAACATCGCTCACCAGCGACTCCGCATGTTCCATCTGTCGTTTGAATTCCTGACGCGCACGGGCCAGCCGGGAACGCACGGCCTCCAGCGATCCGCCGAACAGATCGACCATCTCGGCCAGCGAGAGTTCCTCCGCGTACTTCGCAACCAGCAGCGCCGCGTAGTCCGCCGGAAGCCGCGCGAGCACGAGGCGAATCCGCGTGACGGACTCCGTTTGAAACAGCCGGGACTCAGGAGCATTCCCTGCGCCGGGACTGTCATCGAACTGCGGTTCTTCCGGATCGGTGCGCCGGATGCGGAGGCGTCGCCAGTGCTGAGTCACCTGGTGATGCGCGATTCCGGCCAGCCAGTTCCAGAGCGAACCGCGCTTCGGATCGAACCGCCTGGCGGAAGCCGCGGCGGCCAGAAATGTTTCCTGAACGGCATCGGCCACCGAATGCGAATCCGGTCCCAGCATCCGCGCGATGAACCGCCAGAGCCGAGCGCTGTACTGATCATACAGCGTCTGCCACGCCTCCGGGTTTCCGGTGCGCAGCGATTCTGCGAGCAGACTCTCGTCCAGAAGATCGGGCACGGAAAACCGGGGGCTGATGATCCGTCAAAGCTGTCCGCTGCAACCGGTTCGCAACGGCTCGCCACAATGTCTTGGCACTCGCAGCTGCGGATGTGTCGCGGAATTTCCTCCGATGGGGAAGTTTTCCCATCCCGGAATCGCGCGCGACGCAGGCGCCTGACGTCTCGGCTTCAGGCCCGTCTCGAATTGCCGGGGCCTGTTTTCAGAACTGTCATCCAACGGGATTCCAGTGCTCCAGCATCGCAGTCGGGCCTGCGGTCTCTGTGAGACTGAGATCAGAAGCGGGCGAGCTGCCCCTTGTCGCACGTTTGTCACGACGGGCAACGGCGCAGCGAGTTCCGCGACGACTCGAAATCCCGGATTGATGTCGCGCAACGAATCGGGATCATCATTGCGGAAGGCCGACCGGCAACGAACAGCCGAGTCGTTGCCGCACCACTTCTGCAGATTGCCGTGCATGTCGAACAGGCCGAAGGCATTCGACAGCTTGCTCACCGAATTGCCCGAGCCGAGTCGAACCGCGTGGGTGACGTACTTCACCGCCTCGAAAAACCTGCGGAACCGGCCGACGGTGACTTCGGTCGCGCTCATCTGCAATGGTCTGGAGAGAGCCACTTTGTGCTGCGGCCGCTCGCTCACCTCGACGCGTTCGATGATGAGTGCGTCGATGCAGAGGCTGGTGTCAATCATCGCGCGCGCTGTCGCAACCGTCTCATCGGTGTTGCCATGAGGAACTCGCCAGGCGGAATCAGGATCAGCCTCGCGGCGACGCTGTTGATCGTTTCGACTTGCGTGCCGAGATGCCTGGTCCACGCCTCCTGATGCGCGCGAGCTTGAGTGGCGTCGAACGGAGCTTCAGCGGGCGGGGCTATTCGGTGTGATCACTGGCTTTCCCTACTGCCGCTCCTCGACTTCCTTCCAGAACTCCGCCACCGGTTTGCCGTTGATGGTCTCCAGCGTCTTGATCGACTTCAGCCACTCGGTGTCCCGTTCCGCGTCGAAATCCAGCCCGATCTCCTTGAGCGGCATCGTCTTGAGCGGCGACATGTCGGAGACCTTCGTCGCGGCGAGTTCGACTCTCGTCAACCGCATTCCCCGGAGCGGTTCCAGGGATTCCACGCTCGTTTCCAGAAGGTCGAGCGATGTCAGCGGCAACCCGGCCAATCCGGAAATGTCGGTCAAGCCCCTGTTCGTTCGCAGGCTCAATTGCTTCAGCGGCATCCCCTTGAGGGGCGAGAGGTCGGTCACCCCGCCTTCCGCCCCATAGTAGCCGAGGTTGAGGGTCTCCAGCGGCAACCCTGCCAGCGGTCGAATGTCCGTGACGCTGCTGAACGCCACGTTGAGACGTGTCACAGCGCTCCCGCGCAACGGTGACAGATCAGTGACGCCTGTCTCAGCAACCTGCAATTCCCGCAATCGAGGTCCAACGATCGGGGAAACATCGCGCAACAACGGATTGAAATCGCCGTGGAACCGTTCGATCTCCATGTCACGCAGCGGACTCAGATCGGCCAGCTTTCCGGCTACACCTCCCTCGGAGCTTCCCAGGCAGGAGACGCCCCGCAAAGTCCCGAAAGCGCGTAGCGGCGCGATGTTCGTGACCGCGGACGAAAAGAAGCCCACCTCGACGACTTTCCCCCGCTCGATGACGGGGGAGTGTCCCGGAAAAGACGGAAACGCATGCGCGAACTTCCCGTCAAAGCCGGGATTGAGTTCGATCATCTTCCTGCTGACTTCTGCGAGTTGCTTCTCGGCCGGCATGGCCTGCACTTCCTTCACCCATTGCGCGAAGGCGGGGTCGTGCATGAAGAGCTTGCCGGTTGATGCAACGGGTACGGCAGAACGAGGATTTTCCGGCGGAGTTGTCGCGACCTTCTCTGTCTTCTTCAGCGGGATCAACCTGGCGGTGATGGTCTTCGTGCCGTTGGTTTCAATCTCAAAGTCTTTCGTGATGACCTTGAAGCCATCCTTCTCGACCTTCAACTGGTGCTTGCCTGGAACCAACGAGATGGTGATGGCTCCCTGTTCGTTCCTGCGAGTGATCTGAACCTGCCCCTCTTCGTCCAGCACCTGCACCACAGCGCCAGGTTCATTGACCTCAACGATCAGCTTCCCGTCTCTGGTCTTCAGGCTGATGATAATCCCGAACAACAGAATCAGACCGCCCAGGACGCCGGCCGCGATCAGCTTCAGGCGGTTGTTGCTCGAACTCGCCTTCGGTTTCGGCGCCGGCTTCGCGACCACTGCTTCGGTGGCCGATTGCGACATTTCCGTCAAGAAGTTCGAGAAGCCGGGGTTTGTCGCGGAGCCTGAACTCGCTTCCTGGGACGACGGGTTCTGAATCGCGACAGTCTGCTCGTTGAAGTTCCGGCAACGTTCCAGATCGACAATGACCGAGGTCATTGTCTGGTAACGGTCCTCGACCTTCTTGGCCACCATTCTGGCGAAGACCGAATCCAGAAGCTCAGGCACTTCCGGCCGGGTCGCTCGCAACGACGGGATCGGCTGCTCGCGATGATTCAGCAACTTCGCCATCAGTGTGTCGCCATCGTAGGTCGCCTTGCCGGACAGCAAATAAAACAGCGAACAGCCCAGGCTGTAGATGTCCGCACGAGCGTCCGCCGTCTTCGTGCTCAGCGCCTGTTCGGGAGCCATGTAATCCACGGTCCCCATCATGATCCCGGTGGAGGTCAGCTCGGCCTGCGTCGGAGCATCGACGCTCCCCTCGATGCGAGCCAAACCCATATCCAGAATCTTGACCGTCTCTTTTCTGTCGAGCAGCAGGTTGGCCGGTTTGATGTCTCGATGCACGATCCCTTCGGCATGAGCCGCTTCCAGGCCTCGCGCCGCTTGTGTGATGTAATTCACCGCCTGATCGACACCGAACGGCCCGTTCTTCTTCACGAGCGCCGACAGATCGCTTCCCTCGACCAGCTCCATGACCAGGAAATGCACGCCGTTGGCCTGATCGGCATCATCGGCCGCCACGATGTTCGGATGCCGCAGCCTGGCCGCCGCTTTGACTTCTCGCTCAAACCGCGCGATCGCCGCTTTGTCTCTGGTCATCGCTGGAGGCAGCAACTTGACCGCCACCAACCGATCCATGCGCCGGTGCCGAGCCTTGAAGACCTGCCCCATCCCGCCGGCCCCGATCTTCTCCATCAACAGGTAATTGCCCAGCGTCAGCGACTTCCCTTTGCCCGCGTAAACCTGCTCCGCTTGAAACCTGGTCAACTTCTTCTGCTTGATCAGTTCGCGAGCCAGCTCCTCGCCATCCTTCGGCGTCGCTTGAGGCGGAATGAAACTCTTGAGGGTGTCACCCTCAAGAATTCCGCTGTCCTCAAGCTGCTTGACGAACAGTTCAACCGGCACGGCCATCGTCGGAACATCCTCGAAAGGGCGCAAACGTCAGAAACGAGTTCACCGCATCGTCCGCAAAAAAACAGACATTTGCCAGAGCCGTCACCTTTCATCCAGCGTCAGATGCTCGACCTTCTGAATCAGCACACCCTTGAGGGCCACGAGTGCGAAGTTGCCGGTTGGGATCGTTGCATCTGTGGCGGTCGCGATGACGGAGCCATTCAGCGTTGCGGTCAGCGTGTCTCCGACGACGCGGAATTCGAGCGTTCGCGGTGCGTCTTTCGCGATGCTCGCCGGAACGTCCATCCTGGTGAGAACCTTGTCCACACCGGCTCGCCCCAGCCGGATGGTCAGCTGGTTGCCGTGATCTTGAACGACATACAGCTCGCGCGAGGCGTCGGTGTTGGTGAGACTGAGAGACACGAGTTTGGGCAGCCGCTTGAGGGACTCCGACCCGACCTGCGAGATCGGGGTGTTATTCAAAGTGAGTGCGACTAGCTCGGTCAGTCCCGCCAGCGCGGGCATTCCGGCATCGGTGACCTTCGTGTTGTGCAGGTAGAGGTGCTGCTACTGCTTCAGTTCGCTGAGCGCCGCGAGGTGCTGGTCCGCAATGGGCAAAACGGCAAGGCTCAGCACTTGGAGTCGCGAGAGTCGCTGGATGTGTGTCAGACAGGCGCCGGTGAGGCTGGTGTTGTGGAGTTGCAGGTCTCGGAGCGTGGTGCGATCGGCGAGGCGGGCGAGGTCGGCGTCTTTCAGGGTTTGCAGCCCGGAGAGATCAACCCCGGTCAGCAACACTGGATTGTTGTCGTGGCCGACGCGTCCCGCGTCGGTGAGTGGCGTCCCCTGACCATCGGGAAGGAGGTGATTGGAGTTGTTGGACGCCGCACCACGCCCATCGCGTTGCTCTGGGCGTGCCACCCGCCGCTGAATCTCGAACTGTGCCTGAGCCCCCAGGAACAGTCTTGGCGGACCGTTGTCAGTCCAGGTCGAACCGAGTGACAGTTGGCTGGGATTGCCCTTCCAATCAAGAAAAGTCTGACCATCCCGTTCGACGCGGATGCCGGTCTTGCGAACCTGCACCACGAGATCAAATGGCTGATTCAAAAACACTTTACTTTGCTTCGGCGGCAGCGGGGGGACTGATGCCCGAGTCGTGCAGCACCATGCAACCGGGCAGCGCTTTGCGCAATGCGGCGATGCCGGCGGGGGTGACTTTCGTGCCGTACACATTGAGCACGCGCAGGTTCTTGCAACCGGCCAGATGAGTCAGGCCGGCGTCGCTGATCGCGGTCCTGTCGAGCGACAACTCCTCGAGCGCGGGCCAATCGACGAGCGCCGCGAGGGCCGCATCGGTGACGCCGGTTTTCGAGAGCTGCAAGTTCCACAACCGAGGCTTGTCGCGGAGTTCCGACAAGCGATTGCCCGTGACTTGCTGAGCCCGTAGGACGGACAGAATCTCCAACTCCTGGAGTGGCTTCAGGTGCTCGAACATGCCATCGGTTAGTTGCGACGACTCTAGCTTCACACGGGCCAGATGCGGCAGCTTGGCGAGTGGCGCGAGTGAGGCGTCGTTCACGCCGTCGCTGTTCATCAACGCGAACGACCACAATCCGGCATGTTTCGGTAAACTGGCGAAGGCTGTGGAAGTCGTGAATTGTGCCTTGTCGAAATTCAGATAAAGCAAGTGTGGGAACTCACGCAACGAATCCAACAGAACTTGCATGTGCTCGTCGCTACTGTTGTGAATACTGAGTATGACGCTGGTAACGTTCTTCACCTTACCTAGCTGTTGGAATTCCGCAGCGGGAATGGCTTTCGTAAAGTTCAACGTCAGTTCGGGATTGTGGCTTGCTTTCTCCCGCAATTGCCGATCGTAACCGGAAACGGTGGCAACTGTGGCGGCCCAATCGATCGCGGCGAGTTCGGCGGCGTTAAGCGTCTGCAACTCGGGATGCAAGAACGTGAGCCGCGGCAACGCTTTGGCCAGTTGTTCGTATTCCTCGGGCTTGATGCCCGAACCGTAGGTATTGATCAGCGACAAGGTCGGATGGTCGGCCAGTTTCAAGAGCGCGCCGGCCGGCAGTCTCAACCCCTCGATGGACACGGCATACAGGCCGCGGAGCTTGAGCAGTTGGTCGATTACCGCCGGTGTCAGGCCGGAATTTGCCAGATTCAGGTTTCGCAACTGCGGCAGAGCGGCCAATTCGCCGACCGCTTGGTCCGAGATTATGGCGCCGTTTAGGTCCATTTGGTGGAGATGGACCAGCGATTGCAACGGCTTGAGCGTGGTCACTTGCAAATCCTTGGTGCCCATTTTCAGTACCCGCAACGATGTCAACTTGCCGAGCAATTCCAGGCTGGCCGCCGTTTGTCCGGCACCGCCGATGTCGAGAGTACGCAGATGCGGCAAATCAACGAGGTGCTGAAGGCCGATGTCGTTGAACGACGGATGAAACGCGAGTATCAGATTCTCCAGTGATCGACAACGCCCGATCGCGGCGAGAGCTTCGTTCGTCGGGCGACAGCCGGAGACATCGATCAACCGCACGAAACGCAAGTTCCCCAACGATTGCCATTCCGCGGCGCTGATCTCGTTACTCGAACCGGGCACTTTCAAATCCACGACCAAGAACGGCTCGGCGGGCAAATCCTTTTCCAGGGCGATCGTCCGCGAACGCTCGTCGCTCGCACGGGAAACTCTGACCGTGCCGCCGCGGGCGAGCACCCAACGGGCCACGCGTCGCTCGGGATCGACCTCTTGCAAGGCATCGGTCTCCGGCAGCAGGCCGGATGGGGTGCTGAACTCGACTTTGCAGTCCGGTAGCGCTTCGAGCAGTTTCGAGATCTCGGCCGGAGCGATGTTCACCCTGGAGAGTAACACGGTTTCTAACTTCACACAGTCTCGCAGAGGCGCGAGGTCCGTGACCTTGGTGCCGCTCAGGTCGATCCATCGCAACGGCATCCCGCGTAGTACCGCGAGGTCGGCAACTTGCGTGGACGCGATCGATAGCCCGTCTAGCTTCATGCCGACAAGCGGCGAAAGATCAGCAATTGGGAGTCCGTTCATGGTAAGGTCCTTGAGCGGCATTCCGCGTAGCGGACGAAGATCGGTTACTTTCTGGGCGTAATTCATGCCCAGCACTTCCAGCGGCATGCCGACCAGCGGCGTCAGGTCGCTGACGTCCGTCGTGTAAATGCCCAGCGACTTGAGTTGCATCCCGCGGAGCGGTGAGAGATCGACGATGGGGCTGTTGGCGGCGGTCAACGACGTCAGGTGCATTCCGGCGAGCGGCGATAGATCGATAAGCAGCCCCCTGGGGCCGTGCCCGTTGGGGCGGGGATTGGCGCGACAATACAGATCACGCAGGCCGGAAAAAAAGACCCGCACGGGCGAGATATCCGCGACCTTGGCCGTATCGAATCCCAAGCCGGTAACGATCCCGTTTTCAATCAAGGGTTTCGGGTAGGCTTTCGCATCCCAGAGCTTGCCATCGAACCCAGGATTCAACTCCATCAGCTTCTTGCTGACCTCGGCGAGTTGCTGCTCGGCCGGCAGCTTTTGCGTCGCCACGAGCCATTGCTGGAACGCCGGGTCGGCGAGCGTTTTGTTAGTGGGGAGCGGAGCGGCAACCGCGGCGGGTGCCGTGCCGAGATGCCTGGCCCACGCCTCTTGATGAGCGCGGGCTTGTTTCGCGTCGAAGGGAGATTCAGCGGCTGGCGGAACCATGTTCCAACGTCGCGCGACACGAAACCCACATCCGTGATAACGGTTAGTCCCTCCGCCCCCAAACCGGGAAGCGCTTCTCAGTTCGTAAGGGACGTGCAGCCAGCTCTGTCCTCGTTGAGTGCGGGTCGTACCGGGTCCGGTAACAACGGGATCGATGACACTGGCGGGGCGAGATGCATAGACGGGAGAGTCATAGATGTCTGCGCAATACTCCTCCAGATTGCCGCTCATATCGAAGAGCCCAAAAGGATTCGGCAGTTTGGTGGCGACCGGCTGAGGCCGGCCGCGAGCATTGGTATGACACCATTCGTATGCGGCATACCGGGAGTCGTCCGCGCCGAAATAGTGGGGCGTAGTCGTCCCGGCCCGGCAGGCGAATTCCCATTCGGCTTCCGTCGGTAACGCATACAAAGCCCCCTCTTTTCGCGACAGCCATTCGCAATAGGCCTCAGCATCTTTCGGCGTGACCTGCGACACCGGTTGATCGTCGGCGACCGCATAGCCAGGGTTTCGCCAGTCCAGGCCTTTCGATTTCGGATCCACGCGGCTGTCGTCGAGCCTGGTCAGTCCCGAATTGCCAAATCCATATCGTTCCGCATCGGTTTGATACTTGGACTCTTCGACAAAACGACGGAACTGCGCGACGGTGACCTCGGTCGCAGCCAGGAGATACGGCTTGGTTAGCGTGACGCGATGCTGCGGAGTCGAATTCTTCCGGGCATGTTCGGGAATCCACTTCTTGTTGCCGTCATTACGCTCCTTGACGATGGTCGTGAGTTGCTCGATGTCCGCGTCGCTGTTCCCCATCATGAACTCACCGGGCGGGATAAGGATCATCTTCGCGCCGACCGAGTTGGTCGTCTCGACCGTCGTGCCGAGATGCCTGGCCCACGCTTGTTGATGGGCCTTCGCCTGCGCCGCATCGAACGGGGTGATGGCCGGCGGCGGAGCATCGGCAGGCCAGTCGGTGGCTTTTGATGCGGGAGGCGTTGTCGCCTTCTGCGAAAGTTGTTGCTTCACACTCTCGACCACCAGCACCACACGAAAACCGATGTGGTTGTGGCTGTACGATGAATGATGGGCGTAGCGACGCGACGAACGGCAGGTGGGTGGATCGTATTGCCAATTGCCATCGCGTATCACCCGACGGAAACCCGAGGAGAAGGGACTGGATGGGTTAGTTGCTGCGTCCTTGTTGAGCTTCCCGTAGAACGCATGATCCATGCTGTCCTCAACCCATTCCCGCACGTTGCCGTGTATGTCCCACAATCCGAACGGATTGGCTTTCAACTCGCCCGCAGTATGCGTGCGTCCGCCGGAGTTGCCGCCAAACCAGCCGACTGAAACGAGATCGTGATCCTCATCGCCGCTCCAGAATCGCGTCGTGGTGCCCGCCCGGCAGGCGAACTCCCATTCTGCTTCCGTCAGCAGCCGGTAACCCGTGCCGTCGAGCGGCGTGACCGCATCACCGGCGCGGAAGTAGAACGGCTTGAGTTGTTCCTGCTGGCTCAGCCTGGCGCAGAACTCCGCAGCGTCGTTCCAGCTCACCATCTCGACCGGATGGTTGCCGGTCTCCAGACCGGCAACCGCATCCTTGCCTGCTCCCGTAATCGAGAAGTGTGACGGGTTGGTCCCCATCACCTGCTCGTACTGCGACTGCGTCACTTCATGGACGCCCACGTAGATCGGCTGAGTGAGAACCACCTGATGCCGTGGGGCTTCGCTGTTGATCCGCTCGCGCAGGATCTCGTCATCGATGGCCACCTTCAGCGCCGCTTCAATCTCCTCCGGTGTGCTCCCCATCAAAAACTCACCCGGCGGGATAAGTCTGAACTTCATGCCGATGCTGTTCGTGTACTCGACCGGGATCCCGAGATAGTCCGCCCACGCTTGCTGATGGGTCTTTGCTGCGGCCTCGTCGAACGGCGCGATGGCCGGGGACGGAGCAGCAGTTTCTCCTGGCGTGAGCGAACCGCCTTCTGTTCGTACCCATTTGGCTCCGACGATTCTGCCGTGACGGTTGTGGCCGGATGAGTCGCGGAGAATCTCGCCCGTTCCTTCGTCGAAGTGATACAGCGCAATGGTCTCGGCATCCGGCTGGAGAGCCGCCGTCATCTCGAAATCCCGTGTGTATCGAGCACCGGATGAGACGCGGATTTCATGGATCACGCCCTTCAGGAAGTTCATGGGAGCTTTCTCTGCTCCAGCTCCCTGCAGAATGGCTCCGATTGTTGTCTGTGGTTCATACCGGCCGCGCGGGGTGTAGGTCACGCTGGCCCCGCGGGAAGCCAGCCGGCCGTTCAGAAAGAGGGAGGTCGTCTCACCGTCCAGGACGGCGGCGATGTGAACGGGCCGGGTCTGCGCGACTTCTCTGGAAGCCGGGTCCAGAGTCGACTGAAGCGTCTCTTTCTCCATGCGTCCGAAGACGGGTACTCCGTCCGTATCAAAGCTCAGCAGGGCCAGACCACGCTCCGAATTGATCGCAATGACCATCCCGTTCGGAAAGGCCTGAGCGCCGGCCTGCACGAGTGCCTCAATCGTCAGTGCTCCACCATTCCACGGCAGCGGCGGAAGGATGACATGATCGTCCACGCCATCGAACGCCAGCGCACCGTGTCCCTCCATTGTCGAATGCCACTTCGAGGATGCAGTGTTACTGGAACCAGACGCGGACCGTTCGGTCTGGTCGATTGCTGGAACTTTCCCGTCGGGAATGACTGCCAGCTTCCCGTTCACAATCGCCACATGCACGGCGTTCTTTCCGTCCTTCTTCACACTGAACTGCGCGACTTCGGATTCAAAGCCGGCCATCTCGACGCGCAGTTGATGAGATCCGGCGGACAGGCGGATCGGACTGCCGTTGCCGTCAATGATGACGGCATCGCCATCGACCTTCAGCGACATGGCCGGATCATCCAGCGTGATCTGCACGTCGTGCTTTCCCAGCTTCAGGAAGAACACGATCCCGGTCAGAAGCAACGCGGCTCCGCCCAGGCTTCCGAACAGCAGCCATTTGCGGCTTGAGGGCGGACCTCCTCGACGAGCCGTTGAACGGGGACGCTGTCGGGTGACGGACATTTCCCCGGCTGCTGGAAATTCTTCAGCGGCGAGTTCCGCTCGATCAGATCCGGCGGGCGTCATCGGTTCGGTGACTTCACCAGCGGCCTGCTTTCGCGACTGCCCCGGCACGCGGGACGTTTCCAGCAGGCCGCTTTCATCGGTCGGAGCGTGCCGGCCGGACAGCCAGTCGGTGAGCACTTGCGCGACTTCGGTCATGGAAGTCGGACGATCGGCGGCCTTCTTGGCGAGCATCTTCAGACACAGGCTCTGCAGTGCCGGATCTATGTCCGGGAACAGTTCCACGGGCGGACGCGGTTCGGCTGTCGCGATCTGACGCAGGATCGACATCAGGTTGCCCTGAAACGGCAACTGACCGGTCAGCAGTTCGTAGAAGATCACGCCCAGGCTGTAGATGTCCGAGCGGGCGCCGACATTGTCGTTGTCGCCATCAACCTGCTCGGGCGACATGTATGCCGGCGTGCCGATGATCGTGCCGGTGTGAGTGAGCCGCTCTTCGCCTTCCGCGGCCCGCCGCGCCAGGCCGAAGTCCATCACGACCGGTTCGTTCTTCAGATCGATCATCACGTTGGCGGGTTTCAGATCGCGATGGATCACGTTGTGTTCGTGAGCTTCCTCCATCGCCAGCGCGATCTTGCGGATCACGCGCGCGACCTGCTTCCCATCCTGACGCCGGGAACTCTTCGTGAAGTCCCGCAGCGCGCGGCCTTTGATATAGGCCATCGTGATGTAGTGCTGACCGTCGATTTCACCGACGTCATACACCGGACAGATACCGGGATGCCGGAGTGCCGCCGCCGCGCGGGCTTCGCGGTAGAAGCGTTCGAGCAGACCTCGATTCAGATCCTGACCGAACTGAGGAATCTTGAGCGCGACTTCGCGATCGAGCTGCTCATCGTGAGCCAGATACACTGCGCCCATCGCGCCACGGCCCAGTTCCTTCACGATGCGGTAGCGGCCGAAGCGCTGGAGCGGTGCAGCTGCCTTGCCGCCGGACAATCCGGAAATCGCCGAGACGGTGCCTTCATCCATCGTCGTGATGATCGTCTCGCCAGCGACAACACTCTGCGTGTCGGACTTCACGGCTGAATCGACCGGTGACTGATCGGAGGCCGGCGTCGCCACGATCTCTTCGATCGCTCGACCGGGTTCCGTCAGCAGGGTGCCTTCCGTCGCATCGCCCGCGTGAGCGGTCTGCAAAGCCGGTCCGGCCAGCCGCTCGACGGAATCGACGCTCTGAAAGTAGCTCTCCAGTTCCGCCTGGAATTCTCCGTGTGCCGCGATGAACGCGGCGCGGTCCGGAGCCTCACCCCGGTCCAGCCGCCGGTGATATTCGGCGATGATCGCATGCAGTTGTTCGTCGTGAGCCGCTGGTTCCGGAGAAGCCGTCATCGCGATTGTTCTCTCAAAGTTCGATCAGTATCCCGCGCAGATTCTTCATGCCCCGATACAGCAGACTGGCGATGGCGGTGTCCGTCTTTCCCATCCGGTCGGCGATCCGCTCCAGCGTCCAGCCATCCAGATGCCGCATCCGGACGGCCTCCGCCTGATCCTCGGGCAGCCGGGCCAGAGCCTTCGCCAGTCGCACCGCGTTTTCACCGCGCATCAATCGCTGGCTGGGACTGGTCAACTCCGCAGGATCAATCGGATCGATCTCCCGTTCCGACTGCTCCCTGTCGATTGAACGGCGACCGGCAGCCACATGCCGCCGTGCCATGTCGATCAGATTGCGTTCGTGAATCTGAACCAGCCACGCGATCAATGCCTCGCTGGAATCTCCTGTGAACTCGGGGAACTTCCGCACCGCTGAGAGAAACGTCTGCTGCACGACATCCGACGCGTCGATGCGTCCGGCCAGTCGCCCGTCCATGGCCCGCATCGCCAGCACGCGCAGGTATGGCCGGAACTCATCCAGCAGAGCACCCAGCGCATCGGGGTCTCCGAGTCGAGCCTTTTCGATGCGATCAGTCAGACTGTCTGTGATGCCAGTCATCCGGGCCGTTCTCCCGTCATAGAGATCAAGCGAAACCGGCGCCCGAACCTGGCGGGCGATTTCCAGAGTTTCCGAAGATTCCGCGAACAGCCTCTTCGGATCACAGGAATCAACCGCGAATCGACGGGAGGGCGAGGCTCCTGCCGAGCCGCAAATCCGGCTCGGCAGGAGCCTCGCCCTCCCGATATCTCATGCGCAGAGACTCTCTGCGATCCGTACAGCTCAAGACTGCCCGGCCCAGGCGGTTCTTGAACGATTGCTCCAGCGCTGTCGTCGAGTGTCCTGCTGGCGGCGCTGGAGTTCAATCCCTCCGGCCGGGCAGACCGGGAAGAGACGGGCCGCTCAATCGAGGTAGATCATCTCGTTGAGATTCAGCACGGCCAGGCAGAGGTCCGGCAGTCCGGCGGGGGACTGTTCGAGGAACTCGCGGGCGGCGTCCCGTTCTTCGGCAGTGGGTGTCCGCTGCAGAACGCGTTCGTAAAGTGCCGTCACCTGCCGATCGGGACTGCTTCCGGCATCACGTTCGATCAGGCTCGCCAGAGCGCGGGCGGCTTCGGCGGAAAAATCCGAATTCAGCAGCGTCAATGCCTGCGGAGCGATCGTCGAAACGTGTCGGCGCGGACAGCTCAGGCTGGGATCGGGACGGTCGAAGGCTTCCAGAATTGGAAACCGCAGATTCCGCCGCACGAAGAGATAAATGCTGCGGCGTGTGTCATCCGCTCGATCCGGACTGACGGGCCATTGATCGCGAAGCAGAGTCACAGTCAGCTCCGGCGGCAGCGGCGGACGGATCCCCGGTCCCCGGCGACGCTGGCTGAGCTGCCCGGAAACGGCCAGCAGCGTGTCGCGGATGACTTCGCCGTCCAGCCGCCGCCGGATCCCTCGCGAATGCAGTCGGAACCGCGAATCCCGCGCGCGGGATTCGGCCCAGTTCTTCCGTGCGGATTCACTCGCATCCGATGGCAGATGGCTCGCCTGCTGCCAGGTCGTCGAAGTCATCAGCAGCCGGTGCATCGCCTTGAGGCTCCAG
>Ga0172376_10001805_pt1 | contig 26991 bp, 24 predicted proteins | sample Lak35m_FD_121114 | JGI IMG/M metagenome (GOLD analysis project Ga0172376, IMG submission 121114) | Freshwater microbial communities from Kabuno Bay, South-Kivu, Congo - kab_092012_35m | ecosystem: Environmental > Aquatic > Freshwater > Lake | place: Democratic Republic of the Congo: South-Kivu...
CCCGCTCTGTAGAAAACATACCTTTTAAGGAGAATCTTCCATCCCGTCATCCCGGGCTTGACCCGGGATCCAAGGCATGGATTCCGGCTCGTAGGCCGGAATGACGATCTCAATGAGAGTCTTTTCTACAGAGCATACCTGACCCTTTTTCTGTCCCTAGTTTCTATCAGAAGAGAGCCTCCGGATCATTCAGATATTCCTTGAGGAGCCCACGGTCTTCATTCGCCTTCTCGCCCTTCGAATAAATCTCGATGAAATCGATAAAGTCGACGGTTTCTGAACCTGAAACATGCGCATAGATGATACGGAACCGCGATCCCCCTTTCATCGATGCGCACGAGAGCCGAACCTTGAACACGCGCACGCTCCCGTCCCCCGATGCATGCAGGCAGTTCCAATGTTTCGTCCCATTCCCATTTGGAAACGTAGCAAGGACCGGCTTCAACTTCTCGATGTCCTGAGGAAGCGACCGGTACTTTCGATAGCCTTTCAAGGTCTTTGTGAATCTCTGAGTCTGCCGGAATTCCATACGACACGCGATTACAGTTCCGGGTATTCGCGGACAGACAGTTTCTCGGGCCGATAGAAGACATGATCATATTCGAGATTCTGCCCCTCTTCCGCCGCGACCTGCCACGGCGTGTCCTCATGCGAAAGATTCGACAATTCGGCGGCGCTCCGGTCGGCATACCGATCCAACACGCTGTCGATCATCTGCAATTCGATCGCCGACAGGATCCCGAGGTCCGCTTTCCGATGCGGCAGGAACTTCCTCTGGTCGAACGTGAAGTACCGGCTCGACACCTCTTCCAGATCGCCGGACTTCTTCATATCGTCGACGACCTTCACGAATTCACGGGGAGTCGGTCCGTGATGGTTCTTGAAATAGGTCAGTCCCATGAGCTGCCGTTCGTACTTCTCGTAGTAGTCGAAGTCGATGAAATACAGCAACTTGTAGAGCACCGTCATGCCGACGTTCGGCTTCCCGGCCGTCCTCTCCAGGACGTAGAGCAGCACCTGTTTGAACTTCTCGATATTGCGCTGCGGGATACTGATCCGCATGTCCGCATCCGCCTCCGGCCGTGTCGAAGCGGCCAAGCCGAAGATTCTTCGCAGTTCCTCCCGCTCCCCGAGCGAAAGCGACCGTTCGCCACGTTCGACCTTGACCAAAGTCGGCCTGGACATGCTAAGCCGGCGTGAAAGGTCCTCTTGCGACATATTGTGCTCCTCCCGGAGCTTCTTCACGTCGATTTTCCCAGTCATAGGTATTATTTCGTATCTTCAGTGTAACACGTTTTCCGAACATATGTCAATATTCAGTATAATATTTGTAAATACTAACCTTTATTTTTGCATATGTATCCACTCACAAAATCCTGCATTAATCAATCGCCTCTCATCCAAGCCTCAATAATCGACTGTTTTTGATTTCACGAATCGGATCGTATTTCGAGTTTGGAAGGTTCGCAAAAAGGTACCTGATATTTTCTGTCTTCGATATATCAATCTTCATAGCGATATATTTATTCCCCTCCTGTCTCCATCCGGCGGCGACGTTCGCTCAACGTCTCACCGTCGTACATCCAATAGTCCGTCCCGGCGACGCCACATTCATAGCCAAGAATTTCCTGGGCAGAATGAGAAAGACTCGTCACGTTTCCCTCAAATTCGATCGACCTATTATCAACAACTCGTGCCTTCTTCTGTTCATCACGACTGAATACGAGTTCCGCACCGACCGGTATCCCGACCATGGAAAAATTGAACGTCGAACGACGTTTCCGGGCTTCATTCAATGCCTCTTGGTCCTCCTTCGTCTCAACGATATCGCGACCGGGAGTGATGTTCTCGATCTCGGCGAGTTTCAGAGCTGCAACCACCCGTTCCGGATCGATAGCAAAAAATTCTCGGCGTGGATTCACGCGATTATTATCAAACGCATCATGCAACTGATGCTCCACGAAAGCTGAGTCTGCTACCGTACACGCGTAGAAGCACGTGAATGGGAGCGGAATACTCGTCGACGCGCTCAAATCTCGTATCCGCTGTTCAAGATGATTCGTCGTCCGGCCAATCTTCACATACCCCGGCATCGCCTCGTTGATCAGAATGTAAATGATTTCATTCATAGGATTACCATTCAAAAACCTCGACGATATCCTTGATGGCGGCCCGAATCCGGTCAATTACACCCTTGTGTTCCATGAGTCGCGGACGTTCTGGAAGTTTCTCGATGATATCCTCGCCACTCGGCAGACGATTGGTATAGAGGTACTCACCGATGAGCTCTTCAACCTGTTCTGGGGAAATATGTTCAGCCTCGGAAATCCGTCGCAACTCCGTCGATCGCTCACTCGCCCAAAATTCCGAAAATGCCCCCTCAACTTCCTCTGACCGCAGGACGCGAGGAAGATTCTCCTCGATAAATTTCCTGATAAGATCTTTCTTTTTCCGCAGCATGATATCCCGATCGAATATCTTGAGGATTTCATCCGTCTTCCTTGCGCGGACTTTCTCGGACGTGACATTCTTGAGGCCCACGATGAGTTGGATGATGTAGTCGAAATTGATCACGTCGCGTACGGTCAATTCGAGCTCGAAGTCGATCTGGTCAAGAATCGACTCGACATCCTCCCCTTCCTTCCGATCGGCATAGATATCGAGATATTTGCTCTGATAGTCATAAAACTCCTGTTCAGAAATACCGAGGTCGCGGAACGAGAATTCGGCAAAGGTCTCAAGCGAAGATTTGATACGCAACATGTCACGGAACGATTGTACAAATGCTGCCTTTTCTTCCTCTCCGTGCAACGCGTCGACATCCGCTACCGTCGGCACCTGCTCACGGAGCGTCCGGAGCTTCTCCTCGAAGGCTTTCTTCTGCTCCTCATACGGCTTTTTGAAGACAACCTCCTTGGCGTTTTCGTCCCCATACAGCGCGAGCGCCTTGTCAGTCGCTTCCTTCAGATTCCGAAACGAGACGATATTCCCATGAGGCTTGTCGGAATTGAGTAATCGGTTCGTCCGGGAATATGCCTGAATCAGTCCATGGTACCGAAGATTCTTGTCCACGAAGAGTGTATTGAGCCGCGGACTATCGAACCCGGTCAAAAACATATTCACCACGAGCACAAGATCGACCTGCTTTTCCTTGATGCGTTTCTGCAGATCCTTGTAGTACTCATAGAAACGGTCCGTCGTGAAGTTTGTACCAAACGCCTCGTTATAGTCTCGGATACAGGACTCCAGAAAATCACGTGAATGTTGATTGACAATCTTTCCTTCCGTTTCAAGCGGATCGCCATCGAAATCTCCGGCATCCGCCGACTCTTCGTTGATGTGATAGGTAAAGATGGTCGCCAACGTAAAGTCCTCAGGCTTTCGCTCTCGCAGCATCGTATAGTATCGCTTGAGCACCTCTACACTCGGCACCGCGAAAAGCGCATTGTACTTTCCGTTTTTCGTCTTCCGCTTCCAATCCGCCAGTACGTAGTCGGCAATCTTGCCAAGACGATCCCCGCTCTCAAGCACCTCCCGCGTATCGATCCCCTCGACGAGTGCGTCGGCAAAGATATCGGCATCGAGCGTGTCCGGATCCTTCTTCGTATACTTTCCGACATATTCCACGGCGAACCCGAGCACATTGTTGTCCGAAATCGCGTTCGTGATGATGTACTTATGCAGACACTCGCCAAACACGTCCGCTGTGGTTACGCCGCCCACGTGATTCTCCGCAAAGATCGGCGTTCCCGTGAACCCAAAGAGTTGCGCCTTTCCGAAGAACGATTTGATCCGCGCGTGCGTCGCCCCGAACTGGCTTCGATGGCACTCGTCAAAGATGATGACGACCTTTTCGTCACGCAATGGCTCGAACTTCCGCAGATACGATTCCCTCGAGATGGCGATATCGAGTTTCTGTATGGTCGTGACGATAAGCTTCCGATGCGGATCGGATAGCTGGGACACGAGTGTCCTGGTGTCATCCGTCCCGTCGACCGATCCGTCGGAGAATGAATTGAATTCCTTCACCGTCTGAATATCGAGATCCTTCCGGTCGACAACAAACAGTATTTTCCGGATATCGGGATTCCGTGCCAATACCTGGCTTGTCTTGAAGGAGGTCAGCGTCTTTCCTGACCCGGTCGTATGCCAGATATATCCGTTCTTGTCGCTCTCCGTCACCCGCTTTTCGATCGCCTTCACGGCATAGTACTGGTATGGGCGCAACACGAGCGGGATCCGCCCGGCTTCCGACAGGACGATATGCTCGGCGATCATCTCGGAAAGGTTGCATGGCTCCAGGAAGATGCTTGCGAAGTCCTCGAGTTTGGTGATCTTGCGGTTCTCCGCGTCGGTCCAGAAAAACGTCTGTTCAAACGTCTGTTTCGGATTGTTCGAGAAATACTTGGTATTGACCCCGTTACTTATCACAAAGATCTGTACGTATTCGAAGAGCGTCCCGGTGAATGAATGCTTGTGATACCGCTGTATCTGGTTAAATGCCTCTTTCATCTCGATCCCTCGCCGTTTGAGCTCGATCTGAGCCAAGGGCAATCCGTTTACAAGGAGCGTCACATCGTAGCGGTTCTCATACTTTCCCACCTGCGTGATCTGGTGCGCGACCTGATACTCGTTCTTGCACCATCGCTCCATATTGAAAAACCGGACGAAGATGGTCGTCTCGTCATCTCGTTTGAGCGAGAATCGGTCCCGCAACGTCTTGGCCTTCTCGAACCGGTCCCCTTTCCGCAAATGATTCAGTATCCGCTCGAACTCCGTATCGGAAAAAGTCATCTCATTGAACAGCTCCAGCCGCTCTCGGAGATTGCGTTCCAGCGCCGCGTCGTCCTCGATAACGACGCTCGCAAACCCAAGCCGATTCAACTGCTCGACCAAGGATTTCTCAAGTTGTCCTTCGGATTGGTGGGTCATAGTATTACCGATCAGCTCTTTGGATTATACTGCGTTAAATTTTGCACTAACGCAGAAAAACTTTTCTTTATAGCGATCCAATCATCACTATCAACAACCGCACGATTATCTTCCTGATAATTCTTTATATTCGCCCCGAAGGACGCTGTTGCATCAACAAACTTCTTATCAATTACGCCGCCCTTATGCACCAGTACATGACGAAGTTCTAAATAGAAGCAAATGTGTTTCTCCGCTTCACTGTCCAAACCGATTTCTTTAGAAAGATAATTCTTAAAGTTTCTTTTAATCGCTTGGAGGTCCTGAAAATTCAGTTTTGCCTTTTCAAGAACAAGGCTACCGAAACCACTTCGATAAGAAAGATCATTTGTTACCAATTCGGCCAAAGTTATCCTAATCCCCTCAAGTTCCTTATTCTCCTGATTGATATTATTGAAACCATTAAGAGCATTTTCGAAATACTTCTTTAGTGTCGCTTCAAGACTTGAAACTGCCAAAATGCACATCTGCGAATAAATAATTCCGTAATTCTTTTTAATAGAACCGTCTTCGATATTTTCCAGACCCTTTTTCACATTTTCTATACCTTGCCGTACGCCAGGAGTAACTCCGGTCGTTTCTATAGCTTTTTCAAGCGCTCCGATAGCCATGTTTCTTATAAGAGCCGGGGTCTGTTCTAATTTATCAATATCGGACAACTCCTTTTTGAAGTCGCCTAAATAATCAATATTCGGAATTTCTGGTTCCTTCTTCATAACGCGTTTCTCTTCATCTTTTCGACCGATATTTTGGCTTGTAGCGATTAATATACGCGTTCAATCCATCATGAGAAAGCGCGAGTTTTTTCATATTCTCAATATGAGAAACTCCCGCACTCCCATAGGTATAAGTATATACTGAACCATCCATAAATCGGACAGCAATATAATCGTCGCCTATTTCATAGGCATCAACATTCGAGTCGTTGTCTATGTCATTATATGGCTGCATAATAAACCACTTATCTTATTAACTCGCCTGACTTCCGTCACGCTGTTCGATACCTTTTTTCTTTTCTTCCGGCAAACCGTCGAACATCTCCTGAATATTCTCGGGTTCGGCTATTGTCTTCTCGACGATGAAATTGACCAGCCAAAACAGTCTGTTTACGACCTCTTCGGTGTCCTGCCCGGTAAGATCTATCTCCCCGGCATGGGAACCGCCTTCGTTCGCAGTGATACGAACGATATCAAGACTATCGATAACGCTCTTCGGAAGACCTTTCCTTGAAAGGTTTCCTATACGACTATTCAGCTTCCCTTCCGTTTCTCCAAGGTGCACCGTAAGTTTTTCCAGGGAAACACGGAGGAGCGCGGCGGCGGCTCTCTTGGAAATTGAGGCTACCTCCCGTGCCTCATCGTATATCACTTTGACGTCCTCTGGCATTTTCTTGTGCGCGATCTGTGCGGTGACCTTTCGGGGATATATTATTTCTCCGTCCAACCACAGAGAAAACTTCTTGCATTCTTTATCTTCGCAAAAAGCAATCTTAAGACTGCTTGTTACAAAAGGCGCCCTATTACTTGCACTCAAATCTCCCCAAGATTGCGACGCTCGCACTCCGCAGTGCGGACAATCGAAATTACTCCCTTTATAAGACGGCGGCTTTGGATTATTCATACGTTTCCATTAAATCTACACAAACATCTTCTGCATCAGACCTTTCTTCCATTCTTCGGCGCGGGAGATTTCGTTGGTCTTGGCAGCAATGAGGTCGTCGAGCGCGGTCAGGAAATCGGCGATCTTTTTCTGTTCCGATAAAGATGGCAAGAGAACTCTGATACTCCGAAATGACTCCGGGTCGAGATTCCTTCTTACAATACTCGCGCCCTGTTCGGAAATCTGAGAATACTCATACATCATCTTTGGAAGCTTTAATAAATATTTGGCAAAAAGAATTTCTATAATCTTTTTATTGAAATTAAAAATCTTATAAGAAGGCGATACAATCCCAACTTCATACTCCGTATTCACACTCAAATTCCCCAACCAAAGATTTTGTGGACTAAAAACGAGTTGGTTGATTTGTAAAATTTTATACCCTCTATTCTCTTTACTGGCAATCTGTTTCTTAAAGAACTCAGACTGTCTAAATATCCCTTCTTTTGTGCAGGATAAAACTTCAAATTGATTAGATGTCTCCGTTTTTTCTGAACTCTCTTCAATAAAATCCCCCAACTTCTTCTCCTCCCACGCTGGGAAATCCTTCCCATTATCGTCATGGAATCGGAGGCAAGGACTTCCAAAATTCCCGCCGGTCGCTTGCCCGGCGGATGCCTGGCGGGAATGACAGGGAGAGAAAAGGCGTTGCATGACACCGCGCTTGTAGGTTTCGAGCGCGGATTTCTCCTCCCGCAGTATCCCGACCCACTCGTCCACCGCGCCCAAAAACCCCGCGATCTTTTTCTGCTCATTTGCACCTGGTGCATTAATCCGTATCTTCTTGAGATCGTCGGATTTGATCGCTGGATAACTCGATCCCGTACATCGTGCCAACACTTTATTCGCAAATGGAGTTGTATGAAGGTAATGATAGAGAAAAAGAGCATCCCCATAAACACGCAATTGAGCATATCCAGTAGAAGCAACATAATCCCCTTCTTTGTCGAAAAGATAGTTGTTCTGTTGGTAGGGCCGTACCATCTGAAAAATAACGTCACGCTTTTTCAGTTTTCTCTGCGCCCGACTAGGGGCATGCTCTCTGTCAATCGTTTTTTCCGCTTTCAAGACACCCTTCTCAACGCTCTCCAAATCTATATATACGAACTTTTCCGGAATCGTTTCACCCCCCGGATTGATTCTTGCAACATCCTCGATTTTTGTCTCCTCCCACTCCAAACCGACAGCAGCAGCGTCACGGGCCCGGCTCGCGCCACCCTTCGATATGCCCGCCGAACCACCCGAAAACTCGGGAAACCGCAAAGCCGGCACGCGCCGCGTGCCCTCTTTATTTTGATCCTTATTTTGAGCCACGTTTTTCATTCCTTCTCATTTCCTTCTAAAAATATTCTGTAGTTTCGACGGTGAGATCGCTCTATCCATGGCTTATAAAAGCCGTTTCTGAAATTTGCTTCTCATTGCTTCTCACATTTGATATCTCTGTGCATTTTCTTTTTCCGAGCATTTATTCCGTACTACATTCATCAATACCTACCACGCCTCTCCACGATGCGAAACCGGCAGGTTTTTTTGTCTATGGATTTGTTTTCCTTCCAGGTTTTACAATCAAGGACTCTGCATTGTTTTTTTCAGAGAAGATACCGATATATTCCTCGTGCGCGTACAAAGACGGCCGAGTCCCTTCTCCTTTTCGATGCAGTTTGAGGATTCCTGTCTCGATGAGTCGATCGATAAATTTGATTGTCCCGGGTCGCGTCAAACCCAGCCACTCTTGAATTGTCGTCGTCGAAACGATTGGTTCGCGATACAGCGATCGGACAACCTGTGTTGCTTTGTCGGCAGTCCGCGCACTGAGCTTCGAAACCGAAGCCAAATCTCGGTCCCGCAATTCGGTAACGCTCTTCGAGATACCTATGGCCTCTGTCGCCGTCTCGATGACGGCATCGACGAAGAACTCCAGCCATGGGACGATATCCCCATTATGATACTGGCTCAATTTCTGATAGTACGTCTTCTGATGTTTCTTGAAATAGGCAGAAAGGAAGAGAACCGGAAGATCCAGGTACCCGTGATGGATAAGATAAAACGTTATCAGGAGTCGTCCGGTACGGCCATTCCCATCCAAAAACGGGTGAATAGTCTCGAACTGCGCATGCAAGAGCCCCGCGTCGATGACCGGATGTATGAACGGCGAGTGGATGAACCCTTCGAGATCACCAAGCGGAGTCGGAAGATCTTCCGGTGCGGGCGGAACGAAGTTCGCGTTATCCGGACGGGTTCCACCGATCCAATTCTGGGTCCGTCGAAACGAACCCGGATCGGAGAAATGAGTCGACCGAGCACCCTGCATGAGCTCCTCGTGCAATTCCCGAATAAAGCGGAGAGAGAATGGGAAATTTTCTTCGCGGAGGCGTCGGAGACCATAATGGAGCGCGCGGACATAGTATGCGATATCGTCCGCATCAGAGTCCGCCCCGCCTGTCGGATCCGCAGCATATTCGAATGCGTCGACCATTGTCGCCTTCGTGCCCTCGATTTGCGATGACGAGGCCGCATCCTTCATGACATAGGAATTGATAAAATAATCGACATCAGGAAGCAAAACGGTGATGCCAGACAATTTTCCGAGGAGGAACTGCGCCTCGTTGGCACGATGAAGAAGCGCTCCGCTCACCTGCGCGCGAATCTGCTTTGATGGGAACGGCGAAACCGAAAGATACGAATATCCGTTCGAATGTTTTTTGAAGGTTCCGATGATATTCTCCATACGTGTCCGTTAGTTTACGCTGTCGTACTAGTATAAACTAATATAATACTTATGTTTATACTAGTCAAATAGCATATACTCTTCTATCCGACTAAAACGGCTTTTCTATGCCTAATTCCTGGCAATATTCAGCAATCCGGTCCTGGACCTTCGATGCCTTTTTCGCAAGACTCTTCAGGTCGCCGGCGACCGCGTCGATATCGACCTCCGGCTCAGGCTCGAAGGTGTCCACGTAGCGTGGGATATTCAGGTTGAAATCATTCTCCCGGATCTCGTCGAGGCTTGCGCGGTGGGAGTATTTGTCGATTTCGGCGCGGTCGCGATAAGTGACAAAGATCTTGTCGAGATCCTTGTCGGTCAGACGATTCTGATTCTTCCCCTTCTCAAATTCCCGCGATGCGTCGATGAAGAGAATGTCATCGTCGTCTTTGCGACACTTCTTAAAGACAAGGACTGTCGCGGGAATGGTCGTACCATAAAAAATATTCGCCGGGAGACCGATTACCGCATCAAGGACGTTCTGTTTCTCGATGATATGCCGCCGGATGATACCCTCGGCAGCACCACGAAAGAGCGCACCGTGTGGCAAAACGACTGCCATCGTACCATTGTCCGCGAGATGATGCAGCATATGCGTCACAAACGCATAGTCGGCGGCGCTCTTCGGCGCGAGTCGACCATACCGCATGAACCGATCATCCTGCGCAAGCTCGGGATCAGCCTCCCCTTTCCATTGGGCAGAGAAAGGTGGATTGGCGACGATTGCCTCTGCTAAAAGATCGGGATGTCCATCATCTCGGAGTGTATCACCTTGCCGGATATCGAAATGATCGAACCGGACCCCGTGCAAGATCATGTTCATCCGCGCGAGGTTGTACGTCGTATGATTGAGTTCCTGACCGTAGTACTGCTTGATATTGGCGTAGTCGCCGAGGCGCAAGAGGAGCGACCCGGAACCGCAGGTCGGGTCGTATGCGGTACGAATCGTTTTCTTGCTTTCGGTCACGATACGCGCAAGGAGCCGGGACACCTGGGCGGGCGTATAGAACTCGCCGCCCTTCTTCCCCGCACCGGCGGCAAACTCCCCGATCAGGTACTCATATGCGTCTCCAAGCAGATCACTCTTACTGTCTTCCAATTGAAAATCGATGCCGGCAAGATGGGTCAATACTTCGACAATGGTCTCATTCTTATCCTGTTCCCGCTTTCCAAGTTTTGAGGAAGTGAGATCAACATCGGTAAAGAGGCCGCGGAAATCCTCCTCACTTGCTGTCCCTCTGGCAGTCTGCTCGATCGTATGAAGAACGTTCTTGAGATCTTCGAGAATGAATGTGCTTTCATTTTTTATCTCGCCCTTTCCCTTGCATACCAGTTTCGAAAACAACTCCTTCGGCATGAGGAAAAAACCAAGGTGTTCCAGCACGAGTTCCTTCACCGCTTTAAGTTTCCGCTGCCCCTCTTCGGTATCGGCATCAATATCGGCATACTTGAAATCCTCGCGAGCAAGGAGCTTCGTGTCCACATACCGTTCCAACTTCTCGGACAGGTATTTATAGAAAATGAAACCGAGAATATACACCTTGTACTCGTCCGCATTCATTTTCCCACGGAGCGTATCAGCCACTTTCCAGAGTTGACGTTCCAGTATTCGCTTCTGTTCCTCAGACATAGTTTGTTCCGATAACTCGTTCGTACGTTTTAATACCAGTGTATTCTCATTTTCGGCCTTTTTCAAGCGAATATTTTTGCTCTTTTCACTCAATTCAGAGAAATTTCAGTATCTTTGAAATCGCACAATTGAATTCAGAGTTGCTCTTGTACATTTGAAAAGGATGTGCCTGTCACAATCACATGATCAAGCAGCGGGATGCCGAGAAGGTTTCCGGCGTCGCGGAGGCGGCGGGTGACGGCAAGGTCGGCGCGCGACGGGGTCGGGTCGCCCGAAGGATGGTTGTGCGCGACGATGATGCCGGCGGCATTGTGCCGGATGGCGGATTCGAAGACCTCACGCGGATGCACCAGGCTTTCATCGAGCGTGCCGATCGAGACGGTCTCGCGACGGATTTCCTGGCTCCGACTGTCGAGAAAAAACACGACGAAGTGTTCCTTCTTGCTCCCGCGGATATCCTCCATCCGTTCCCAGACGTCCTTTGGCGAAAGCAGGAGCGCGGTCCGCTTGTCCCTGAGGAGTCGCTTACCGAGCTCGAAGCACGCGACCACCTCGCACGCCTTGGCCGCGCCCAGTCCCTTGATCGTTTTCAATTCCGCGACGGTCGCCTCCCCGATCCCTTTCTCACGGAATGTCGAAAGAATCTTTTTCGAAAGTGTCACGACATTCGTCCCCTTCAGTCCGGTCCGCAGGAGAATCGCCAAGAGTTCCTCGTCACGAAGTTTCTCCGGCCCATACTTCGCAAGCCGCTCACGTGGCCGTTCGATTCTCGGGATGTCCTTCATCTTCGGCATATCGGATTCTCAATACATCGGACAGTCCCTCCTTCCCGCATTCTCCCACCAAAAAACCCGCTTTGCAAGCCCGTTTTCCGACCTCCCCCTCCCCCGCCAAAACGTTACACCAACTGACGACCGCATTAGTATGTACCGTTTTTTGAAAACGATTTCCATGAGGCGCCACTGTATCCGGTTCATTTCTTCTTCTCGTCCGTCTTCTTGTCCGCGCCTGCGGAAGCGGTCGGCGGCGCGGTCGGATCGGTCGTTTCGTCCTGTGGAGGCGTCCAGTCCTTGTATGCGAAAAATGCCTTGTTCTCGGTGCGGAGATCGATATATCGGAGTGCGGAACGTCTGTCGGCCGGAATCTCCTTCCCGAGCACGAGCCGGAGCGATGCGATCGTTTTCCCGGGATCAATGCCGAGGCTTACGAGAAGGTCCCACCCTTCCTCCGTCGTGATACGCACCTCGTCGGATACGCGCGACGGGGAACGGAACGGGAGCGTGATGCCGACGACGCCGCTCTCCCGGAGATTCCGTTCGAGAAGTATGATAGCATCGGACGATTTTTCGGAAAGAAGCGGCTCGCCGATGCCCACCGGACGATCGCTCTCATCGACGACGCGCAGAAGAAACGGCTCATTCTCCGGCGTTTCCGAAAATCGCGCGTCCATCACCCTCCCGTCATCGCCGACCAAAAAGCACGGCCCGTCGAGACACCACAGGAAGATGCGGTCACGTTCGGACACTTCGATTTTCACCCTGTCCGGAAACTCCCTGGAAACGGAAACGTTTTTCAGTTTCGGAAACTCGAGAAGGAGATCCCTCTCGAGAGAGACTGCCGGGATCAGGAAAAAATTGTCCCCGGGAAAGATCCGGAACCGCTTCCCGGACAACCGGTCACGGACGAATGATTCGATCCTGTCGGCCGGGATATCCCGCGTACCGGTCACATCGATCGTCCGAACAGTATGGAAATCGGAAAAGAACACCGTGAACACGGCCACGGAAAGCGAGACGGCCCACAGGAAAACCGTCCCCCACCCGGCTCCGGACCGCGCAGGCTTTTCCCGGACGAGCAGCGGCTTACGGGCCTTCCTGTCCGGAAGAAACGCTTCCCGGAACATGTTTTCCTTCGGGGAATCTTTCCGTTTCCCCGATTTTCGGATCGGTGCCGGTTTCATTTTCCGTTTCGGGTTCGTTTTCATATCCGTCAGAACGAGACGAGGAACAATCGGTCGATAAGCAGTCGCGCGTTCATGTTGGTATCCCGAAGCGATCGGGTCGTCTTCTCGATTTCCTCGAGCAGACGATAGTACGAGACGGTCGTCTTGGGAGATTCGTTCCGGTTACGCCTGTTCCGAAGTCCGGACACCCACCATTCGAACAGGTCGGCCGCCTCAGCCGGAGATTCGGACAACTTTTCCGAAAGCGCGAGCCGCTCGGAAAAGGAAAGGGACCCTATCTTAAAAAGAGGTCGAAGCTGATCCTTCCGTTTCGCGAACAATTCCGGGTCCGATGCCGCTCCGACGATGATTCCCGGCCGTCCAAGGGAATAGAAGAACGGGGGGACCGGCTCGGAGCTGTCGGAAAACAACGCGTTCACACCCGCCGATATGACCGATTCCGGAACGAGCGAGAACGGGATCCGGAATGTCCGGGAAACGACCGTGTCGCGAAGCACGCCCGGTCGCGCCGTGACAAGGACGAGAACGGATGTCGTATTCGGCTCCTCGAGCGTCTTGAGGAGGGCGTTCTGGGCGCTCTCGGTCATCCGGTCGGCATCGTCAATCACGACGACCCGCCGCGGCGATTCCGCTGGAAAACGGCTCAGGAACACGCCGGCTTCGCGTATATCCTCGACGAATACGCTCTTTTTCGGCTCTTTCCGTTTTCCTCCCTTCCTCGTTTCGGATCCCTTTTTCGCGGTAGGAACGATCAGGAGAAAATCCTGCTTCCGGGACGGATCCTCACCCGGGCATCCGAGAAGGGCCGCGGCGAACTCGCGTGCCACAAGATTCTTTCCGATCCCTTCCGGACCGAAAAACAGAAACGCGTGATGAGGAAGATCGCCGGAGGAAATCTTCCCGAGCAGCTTCCGCGTATTTTCATGTCCTATGATATCCATGTTCGTATCGGCTCATTCCGGATGACCGTCGTCTCCCTTACGGATAAGATCGCGCCATTCCGAGAGGAAGCGTTCCTCGGAAAAACGTCTCGCGGCATCGGTATCGGGAACATATGACGCTTCCCCGCGGTCGAGAAACCGCCGAACGGCGTCCGCGAGCACTTCCGGCGTCACGGCACCGAAAAGCTCCCCCGTCTTCCCCTCTTCGACGATTTCCGCCGTTCCACCCTTTCCATACGCGATGGCCGGCGTCCCGAGGCGGACCGCTTCGGCGGCGGCCATTCCGAAATCCTCCTCGGACGGGACGACGACCGCCTTGGCCCTGCGATAGAGCGAAACCAGTTCGGCATCATCCACGGAACCGAGGAAGGATACGTTCTCTTCCGCGAACGATTCGAGCCGGCTCCGCTCCCTTCCTTCTCCGACTATGCGGAGCGGGAGCTTCAGCTTGTTGAACGCCTCGATCGCGATGTCGATTCCCTTGCTCGCCGTGAGTCGCGAGACGACCAGAAAGAAATCCTCCTTCGCGGGACGGTCACCTTCCCCTTCGGCCAGGGTGACCGGAGGGTGGATCACGACGGAATCACGACGATAGTATTTTTCGGCACGGGCCCGGGTATATTCCGAGTTGGAAACGAGAACGTCCGGACGGTCGGCCGCCTCCCGATCCCATATTCTTAGGTAAGAAAGGAAAATCCGCCCGATGAACCGCCGACATCCGCCCGCACGGACGACATCGAGATATTGTTCGTTCGCATCCCACAACAGACGCATCGGGGAATGGAGATACGCGATATGAAGGGTGCGGAGCCGGGTCACGATCCCTTTCGACCAGGCGCCGGAAGACGAGATGACGACGTCGAACTCGCGGAGATCGAGCGATTCCGCCGCGACCGGATAGAACGGAAGAAGCCATCGGTATCGCTTCCGAAGGAAACGGGGAAATTTCTGGAGGAACGAAGTCCGTATCTCCCGACCGGCAAGACGTCCCTTCATCGCGTCCGAGTCATACAGGAGCGTATAGATCGGTGCGTCCGGATCGAGCTTGATAAGACTCTCCAGAACCCGCTCGGCTCCTCCGAATGTCACAAGAAAATCATGGATGAAGGCGGTTTTCTTTTGCGAGGAGGCATGGTTCATTGTTTCGTCGTTATGTTATTCCGAAAACGCGTTCCGTCGCCCCGAAGCGATGCCACATGGTCAACGCCGCATGAGCGTCGCGATTTCCTCCGCGCATGCGTCCCAAGAAAACCGTTCCGCGTTCGCTCGGCCTTTTCGTATTATACCACTCCGGAGCCCGTCATCGGACAGCGCCTCCCGGACGCGGTCGGCTATGGAATCGACCGAAAAGGGATCCGCGTACAGCGCCCCGTCACCGCCTATTTCCGGCAGGGAAGAAGTATCCGATGTCACCACCGGCACCCCCGCCGCCTGCGCCTCGACAATCGGCAAACCGAAACCTTCGTAGAGCGACGGGAACAGGAAGACGTCGGCGCTCCGCAGAAGTTCCGCTTTCCTTTCGTCACTCACATACCCGGTTTCGACGATATCGTTCCGAAACCCGGACGAATCAATCGCACTTCTCACACTCCCGTATCCGTACCCCGGTTTCCCCGCGAGCACAAGCCGATGCGGTATCCCATGTCGACCCTTCAAGATGTCAAACGCCTCGACGATCCGCTTCACGTTCTTGCGCTCCTCGATCCGCCCGACAAACAACAGGTACGGGCCATCGACTTCCGATTTCCGATCGGCGACTTGCGACTTGCGACTTGCGACTTGCGACTCTTCCTCCGGCTTCCCCTCGTACACCACCCGGATCCTTTTCTCCGGGACCCCGTACAGCCGGATCAGGTCGCGTTTCGTGTTCTCCGATACGGCGATGACCGTTTCCGCCGCGCGACAGGAAAACCGGATGACGAAACGCATGTAAAGCCGCTCCAACGGCGAATAGCTTTCCGGGGAAATCTCGAACTCGAGACCATGGACGGTGACGACGGAACGCCGCGGATGGATGAACGGGACCGTGTGCGCCGGCACGAACAGGACATCCGGAGGATGAAACGACATCTCGGCCGACAGTCTGACGTGCGTCCAGAACCGCGGAGCCCGCAACGGCCTGACCGACCACGATTCGGGCATCTCGAAATCCGGAGACTGGCCGTCCCGGACATACAGGATCACCCGTTCGTCGCGAAGCGGCCCGCGCAGGTGCGAGATGACCCGGTACGCGTATTCCTCGATGCCGGTCCGATTCCGCAGGAATGCCCGCGACGCGTCTATTCCGATGACCATATCAGTCGGCAGAGAACAGAGAACGGGGAATGGGAACCGCAAGGTCGCGATGATTTCCGTTTTGTCCGATGACCGTATTTCGATTCGGATCATCCGCCGACAAGAGAACTCATCACCCACACCGGCTCTTTCCCCTGCTCCCTGTTAACCGTTTATCGTTATCTGTTCCGCGATCCCTACTTCCCGATCATGATGCTCCGCTTGTACGCCTCGAGATTCTCGAGCACGATGCCCGTCCCCCGGGCGACACAGAACGCCGGGTCGTCCGCCACGTAGCACGGCACGCCGATCGTCTTGCCGATCAGCTGGTCGAGGAAACGAAGCTGCGAGGTTCCACCCGAAAGCACCATACCCTTGTCCATGATGTCGGCCGAGAGTTCCGGCGGCGTCTCCTGGAGAACCTGTTTCACCACGTTGATGATTTCCCGAAGCTCGTCCTGGACCGCCTCGGTCACTTCGTTGGACGAAACGGAAACCGTGCGGGGAAGTCCTCCCATGAGGTCCCGTCCGCGGATGTCCATGTGATCCTCCTTGACCTGCGCGATCGCCGCGCCGATCTTGATCTTGAGCTCCTCCGCCGTCCGCTCGCCGATCGCAAGACTGTACTTGCGCTTGATGTAATCGGAAATGGCGAGGTCGATCCGGTTCCCGCCGACGCGGGCCGACGCCGACGCGACGACGCCGCCGAGCGAGATGACCGCGATCTCGGACGTCCCGCCGCCGATATTGATGATCATGTTCCCCTGCGCGGTATGGATCGGGATGCCCGCGCCGATCGCCGCGAGTATCGGCTCCTTCACGACATAGGCCGCGCGCGCGCCGGCCTTGTTCGCCGCGTCGATGACCGCGCGACGCTCCGTCGAGGTGACACCGGCCGGGATGGACAGCACGACTTCGGGTCGGATCAGACGGAACCTGCCGGAGACTTTCTGTATGAAATACCGGAGCATCGCCTCGGTCACGCGGTAGTCGGCGATCGCCCCGTCACGGAGCGGCTGTGACGCGACGATCGTGTCCGGCGTCCGACCGATCATTTCCTTCGCCTCGTTGCCGACCGCGAGCACCTTGTTCTCGAAGACCGATACCGCCACGACGGAAGGCTCGTTCACCACGACGCCCTTGCCCGGCACGAACACGAGCGTGTTCGCGGTCCCGAGATCGATGCCGATTTTTCTCACGAATGGATTCATATCGTATAAAAAACCCAGAAACACGGTACACGGACACCCAAACAAAACACTCAACCCGATGTGCAAACCTCCCATCTCGAAGCCGGTGCTTTGCGTTTCGCGTTTCGTTTGGTCTTTGTGTTTTCGGGTTCTGTGTTTTTTTATTCCGAAACGTTACGTTTCGACGCGCCTGATGTCCGCCCCGAGTGCCGAGAGTCGATCCTCGATCCGCTCATACCCGCGATCCACCTGATAGATATCCTCGATGACGGTCTTTCCCTCGGCGGCAAGCGCCGCGATGATGAGCGCCGCACCGGCCCGGAGGTCGTAGCTCCGTATGGTCGTCCCGCGGAGTTTCGCCGGCCCGCGGAACAGTACCTGGTGCGGATTGAGTACGGTCGCGTGCGCCCGCATCTTCTCGAGCTCCGACACGTAATTGAAACGCCCCTCAAAGACCGTATCGAAGATGAGCGTCTCCCCGTCGGCGAGTGCCGCCAAAACCCCGAGCGGGGCCTGAACGTCCGTCGGGACTCCCGGATAGGTCCGGGTGTCGATCTTCGGGACCGCGACGAGCTTCCCGGCCGGGACAATCGTGATCGAGTCATCCTCGATACGGAAGTCCGCGCCGAACTCGCGCAGTTTTTCGAGCACGATGTCGAGATGGTTCTCGCGGGCGTTCCTGACGGTGATCGGACTCCCCGTCGCCACTCCGAGGATAAGGAAGGTCGCCGCCTCATTCGCGTCCGGTATGACGGCATGTTCCGCACCCGACAGCCGGGCGGCCCCCTCGATCTCGATCACATGCGTCCCGAGTCCCGACACCTTCGCGCCCATCTTTTCGAGGAACCGCCCGAGGTCCTCGACATGCGGTTCGGCCGCGGCGACCCGGATGACCGTCTTTCCCGGCATTCCCGCCGCGAGCATCATCGCGTTCTCGGTCGCCGTCACGGACATCTCCCGGAGGGCGATCGTCCCGGGCTTCCGTCCCTTCGCGTCTATGGCATATTCCTTGCCGTCGCCAACGACCTCGATCCCAAGCTTCCGAAGCGCATCGAAGTGCGTCCCCACGGGTCGCGCCCCGATGACGCATCCGCCGGGATGATACAGCGAGAACGTTTCAAATCGGGCCGAAAGCGCACCGAGGAGCAGTATCGAGGACCGGATCTTCTTCACGAGCGCCGTATCCATCCGTGACGGGTCGATGTCACGCGGCGTGACGGCAACCGTCCGTTCGTCGAGCCACTTTACGACGGCACCCATGCTTTCGAGAATCTCGAGCATGCGGAACACGTCCTCGATGCGCGGGACATTCGAGATCACGCTGGTTTCGGTCGAAAGGATCGTGGCCGCGAGTATCGGCGTCGTCGCGTTCTTCGATCCGCGGACATCGATGGCTCCGGAAAGCCGCTTTCCCCCTTCTATTTCGAATCGTTCCATACCCCCCATCCTAGCCCAAAAAACGGTTTCGGGCAAGAAAAAAAGGATGATGACCGAAGAGCGGGAGCCGATAAGACGACCCAAAAAGAAAACCCCTTATAAGGGGTTGTTCTTGTACTTGTGGGTTGCCGGGGACGCGATGCGTCGCCGTACAGAAGGAAAGAGGATTCTTTCCCGTCTTTTTTGTGTTTGTGTCCGTTTTTCTTTTTTCAAGATGCGCTCCGTCTTCTTTTTTCGGACGGAAGGGAATCCCCGGAATCCGGGACCTCCCTCCCGCGCGAAAGCGGGAGTATGTCGCTTATCGGGAAACGTATACGCCTTCCCGCGTCTCACGGGAAAGGATCCGTCGCACGAACAGGAATACCGCGACGGTCTGAGCGATGGCAAACACCGCTATTGCAAGGAGTTCGGCTGCACCGTAGACATTCCCGGATATCGTCCTCGCGAAGGCGTTCGGGTCGGGAAAGTCGGGCGACAGGAAGAGCGCTATCCTCCCTTGCGGAACGGGAGTTCCGGCCTGACGGTCCTCCGAGGCGCCGGAGACCGAGGAAACATTCCCTTTACACATCGCGATCGCATCCTCTTTCGTGAGCCTGGTGTCGGATTCCTGTCCCGACCGGGCCCCGAACATCTCGACGACGAGCATCGTCTCACGTCCTTCGAAGAAAGTTTTCTTCGCCGCCATACCGATTTCGACGAACCGCGGGTCAAGGATATTCTGGCAATGTTTCTCGCTCTGCATCCATGCGACATGTTCGCTCTCCGGATCAGTAAAATGGATGGCGAGATTCTCCCCCGCATAATGATAGTCGTATCCGACCTTGTCCATGAACGACCACGGGGTCAGACCCGAGGGCGACGTGTGCGCGAAGTATCCGCCCTTTTCCATGTCCGAGAGCTTCGTCGCGGCGGCCCATTCGAGCGTGGGGTTCATCGTAAGTTCCGGAACGCCCCGGGCCTTCCGCTCCCGGTTCGCGAGCGCTATCGCCTGCCCGATCCAAGGCGACTGACCGGTCGACGCGGAAGCACTTCCCGTCGGAACGAGCAGCGTGGCGAGAAGGATAATGATGATGGCGGACCGTTTCATACTCTGTCTATAAAAAGGAAAGCGGCTGTTTCACCCTTGAAACACCCGCTTTCTTCCCATTCACAAGTCTATTATAGCATAGAAAAACCGTCCGGTCAATCGCCGGTTCCGATGTTCCGTACGAAATCGTATGCGGCAAGTGCCGCGACCGCACCCTGTCCCGCGGAAATATTGTTCTGACGATACGGCATATCCGTCACATCGCCGGCCGCGAAGATTCCGGGGACCGACGTCGCGAACGTCCTCGGATCGACGGCGATCTCGCCCGACCGGTTCCGCCGCACGATATCGCGCACCGGTTCCGAATTCGGCATCATACCTATCTCGACGAAGACGCCGTCACAGGGAAGCTCCCGCTTTTCTTTCGTCACGAGATCTTCGTACCGGAGCGCCGTGACTTTCCGTTCCCCGACGATCTCCTCGGACTTCGCGAGTCGGACCGCCGTCACCTTTTCCGTCGCAAGCACCCGGTCCCGAAGGATGGGATCGGCGGTGAAATCCGGATCAAGCGTAAGGATCGTTACCGCCGAAGCGTATGGAAGCAGATCCTCGACCGCCTCGAACGCGGAGTTTCCGCCTCCGACCACGGCAACCGTCTTATTCCGGAAGAACGGCGCATCACAGGTCGAACAGTACGCGACCCCCTTTCCCGTGAACGTCTCCTCTCCGGGAACGCCGAGCGGCCGGTGACGGACGCCCGACGAGACGATGACCGAATGCGCCTGGAACGCTCCCCCGTTCTCCGTCGTCACCCGAAACGAACCGTCGGGGAGTTTCAGGACACCCGTCACCGATTCGTCGAGACGGATGTCGATCCCGTCCTGCGCGCGCAGATGTTCCTCGAGCCGCGATGCGAAGGAGAAGCCGGCGATCGAGACGTCCCCGATCCAGTTCTCGATGGTCGCGGAAACCGAGGAAGAACCACCGATCGACTTGGCGAGCAGGAGCGTGCGCATCTTCTTGCGCGCAGAGTAAACACCGGCCGAGACGCCGGCCGGACCACCTCCGATGATGATGACGTCGTATGTCATAACGATGGCACGATGAATCACTTCTTTCCCTGGGCCATGTTCCGGACCGCTTCGTGGAATCTCTCCCCGCGGTCGAACTCATTTTTGAACAGCCCGAAGCTCGCGGCACCCGGTGACAGGAGGACGATATCTCCCGGCTCGGCCGAGCGGAACGCGAACTCGACGGCCTTTCCAATGTCGGATACCGTCTCGAAGCGTCTTCCCTTGTCCTCCTCCGGAAGACGGGACCTGATTTCCCGGAGCAACCGTTCCGTCCCCGTTCCTTCGAGAAAAACGGCTCCCTTCGCCTTCCGGACGATCTCTTCGGCAAGCGGACCGAAATCGAGGCGCTTGTCCGAACCGCCGGCGATCACGATGACCGGACGGTCGAACGATCTCAGGGCCGAGACGGCCGACTCGGGAACGGTCGCGGCGGAATCGTTATAGAAGGATACTCCGGACTTTTCCCCGACAAGCTCGAGCCGATGGGATACGCCGCGGAACGTCCGCAGCGCGGCCGCGATCCTGTCGGCGGGGACGCCCGAGACGAAAGCCGCCGAAGCCGCCGCCAGGGCATCCGAAAAGACGTGCCCTCCGGGGACGCGGAGGTCGGCTTTCCGGAAGAGGACCGCCTCCTTTCCGTCCCGGACGATCACGGCCTCGTCCCCGCGGAAGAACGCGTTCCGATCGGGACCGTCTTCCGAAGCGGAGAAAAACACCTTTTCCGAAGGGACGTCTTCTTCCCGTATGAAATCAAGGCCCGCGTCCGCGATGACGATGTCCCCCTTCTTCTGAAACGAGTAGAGATACCGCTTGTCACGCCGATAGGCGGCGATGGAACGGTAGTAGTTGAGATGGTCCGGGAAAAAATTCGTGAACACCGCGACATGGGGACTCCTCTTCAGGCGGCCGAGCGCGGAAAGCCGCCAGCTCGACAATTCGAACACGACGACATCCTTCGGGCGGATCTTTTCAAGCGCCCCGAGCACCGGAGCGCGGCTTATCCCGACCGGAACGACCCCTCGCCCCGACTCTTTCAGGATATGGACGATCATGCTCGACGTCGTCGTCTTCCCCTTCGTGCCGGTGATACCGATGATCGGATTCCGGCAGTTCTCGAAAAAGATGCCCGAGTCCATCTCGACCGGAATCCCCTTCGACTCCGCGAGACGGATATGCTCGTTCGTCCACGGTATGGCCGGATTCTTCACGACCAGATCGACGCGCGAAAAATCCTCGGAACGGTGTTGTCCGAGGACATAGGTGATGTTTCCGTATTTGGAAAGCCGGGCAAGGGACGGAAGGAGCTCCTCGCGCCGTTTCATGTCCGTAACGATGATTTCGCGGACACCGGCGCGTTCCAGGAACTCCACCGTTCCGACGCCGCCCTCGTTCACGCCGAGTCCGAACACGGTCACCCGCTTTCCTTTGAGATCCTCTTTTTTCATAGTTCCGGAGTCTATCCGAACAGCCCGCGCTTGGCGCGTATCGTCTCCCCGACCCGGACGCCGTTCCAGACGCCGTTCTCGGCGACGACCTTTCCGCCGACTATCACCATGCGGATACCGTCCGGATACCGGAAGGGATCGTCCATCGTGGAGCGGTCGGCGATGGTCGCCGGATCGAATATCACGATATCAGCCTTGGACTTTTCCCGCAAGAAACCCCTGTCGGTAAGACCGAATTTCATCGCCGGTTTCCCGGTCATCTTATACACCGCCTCTTCCCAGGAAAGCACCTTCATTTTTCGGACATACTCGTCGAACACTTTCGGGAACGTGCCGAAATTTCTCGGATGGACCATGTTTCCGGTCGCGCCGTACTCCGCGGAATATCCGACGCCGTTCGAGCTCACGATGGAGTAGGGATGCTGGACCGCCTTCATGACGTTCTCCGGGCTCGACACCTCGAGCGAGGCGATCGCGCGACCGCCGCTGCCGAGCAGGATGTCTATCACGACCTCTTCCGGGGACTTCCGCTGTTCCTTCGCGATGGCAGACACCGTCTTCGGGCCTTTCGACGCGTTCAGGTTCGAGATAAACAGTCTCATGCCGGAATAATCGAGTCCGCTTTCCCGCATGTCGCGCGCGACGGCCTGCCGGACCTTGAAATCACGGAGTCGGTGCAACATGGTATCGCGTCCGCTCTCGGTCACCCAATCCGGAAGGAACGTATAGAGCACCGATCCGCTCGCGGTATACGGATACACGTCGAACGTTATGTCGAGCCCCCTCTCGACACCGTCACGAATGACGTCGAGCGCGGGACCGAAAAGATTCCAATTCCGTTTCCCGACCGCTTTCAGGTGCGAGATATGAAGCGGGACGCCGGTCTCCCATGCCGCGGCGATCGCCTCTTTCAGGGACAGGAGCAGCTGTTCCCCCTCGTCGCGCAGATAGGTCGCGTATACCCCTTTCCGCTTCGCGACAAGGGCAAGCATCTCGGATATCTCATTCCCTTCCGCCAACCGCGCGTGCGTGAACTTGAGTCCGGTCGAGAGTCCGATAGCGCCCTCGTCGAGCGCCCGGCGAAGGAGGAGTTTCATGGAGGAAAGGTCGCTTTCGGACGGTTTCTTCGTCGGATTCCGCAGGACGCCGCGACGGATGGTCCCATGCCCGGCAAGCGTCGCGAAATTCACCGACAACGGTCTCCGCTCCATTTCGGCGAGGAATTCCCTCATCGAGAGCCAGTTGAAACTGATGGAATCGACGTCCGTCCATTTCTGGATGGCACGGATGCTTTCCGGCTCGATGAGCGGCGCGAGCGACGCACCGGAGTTCCCTCCGACGATCGTCGTCACTCCCTGCAGGAGCATCCCGTGCAGCCCAGGATTCCGGAAGACCTCCCAATACGTGTCGGAGTGGTTGTTCACGTCGATGAACCCCGGAGAGACATAGCATCCGTCAGCATCGACGACCCTTTCGGCCGACTCCCCGCGGAGATCGCCTATCGAGACGATACGATCCTCCTTCACGGCGATATCGGCCCGGAACATGGGAGCTTCCGAGCCGTCTATCACGACGCCGTTCCTGATGAGAAGATCGTACATAGAAATGAAAAACGGAAAACGAGAAGTGATGAACGTGGGGACAGGGAAAGATCAGGCTCGCATGCTTGAATGAGGAACGGATTCCACATCAGGTTTCCTGTTATCCGTTCAATGATACCTGTTATCTGATCTTATATCTGTTCGGCGAGCTCGACCAGGCGGTTCGAATATCCCCACTCGTTGTCGTACCAGGCCATGACCTTCACGAGATCGCCGTCCACCACCTTGGTGAGGGAAAGGTCGACAATGCTCGAATACGGGTTACCGATGAAATCCGACGAGACGAGCGGCTCGCGCGTGACGGAAAGCGCCCGGGCGTATTCCTTGTCCCGGCTCGCCTCCTCGAGCGCGGCGTTCACCTCCTCCGCGGTCGTCTTCTTCCCGACGAGGAACGTGAAATCGGTGAGCGACGCGACGATAGTCGGGACGCGGACGGCAAGCCCGTCGAACTTGCCGGCGATTTCCGGCATGAGCCTCGTCACGGAAATGGCCGCGCCGGTCGTGGTCGGGACGATGTTCTGCGCCGCCGCGCGCGCACGTCGAAGGTCCTTGTGCGGTCCGTCCTCGAGGTTCTGGTCGGCGGTATAGGAGTGGATGGTCGTCATCATCGCCTTCACGATTCCGAATTTCTCCGCGACGATTTTCGCGACCGGGGCGAGACAGTTGGTGGTACACGACGCGTTCGAAATGATCGGCTCGCCCTTGTACTCCCGGTCGTTCACGCCGATGAGATAGGTCGGTATCTCGTTCTCCCCCTTCGGCGGAGCCGAAAGGACGACTTTCTTCGCGCCCGCGGTAAGATGCTGTCCGGCCGAATCGCCGTCCACGAACCGTCCGGTGCATTCGAGAACGACATCGACGCCAAGATCCTTCCAGGGAAGTTTCTTCGGATCCGGTTCGGCATAGACGGGATATTTCTTCCCGTCGACGATGATAGCGCCCTTCTCGGCGGATATCGTCCGACGATAGGCTCCGTACGTGGTGTCGTACTTGAGCAGATGCGCGAGCGTCGCGGCATCCGTGAGATCGTTGATCGCGACGACCTCCGTCCCTTTCCGTTCGACGGCGATCTTGAACGCGGCCCGCCCGATCCGTCCGAATCCGTTGATCGCTATCTTTTTCACGGCCATATGTTTTCCCTTATCGTTTATTATTGGTTTTTGACTTCATAGACTTTCAATTTTTCACTTCCTATGCCTTTCCGGCGCTCCCGTACAGGCGTATTTTTCCCATGACCGTCTCTTTTACGGCCTGGCATGCCGGCCCGAGGATACTCCGGATATCCGTCTTGTCCCCCTCGCCGATCACGCGGGAAACTTCTCCGACGAAGGCGAGCTTTATGGCGGTGTCCACGTTGAAACAGGAAATCCCCCGACGGATCACCTCCTCTGCGCGACCGTCCTCCCAATCGGACGCCCCGTGCAGTACGAGTGGGACGGAAACGGATTCCGCGATCTTCGAAAGACGCTCATAGTCCGGCTCCGGTCGCTCAGCCGCGAATCCGTGCGCGTTACCGATCGCGATCGCGAGCGTATCGATTCCGGTTTCCGCGACGAACCGGACCGCCTCCTCCGGATCGGTCATATACTTGTCCCAATCCACGGATCCGTGTATTTCGGAAAGATACGGGACACTCCCGAGCTCGCCCTGCACCGAGACCCCTTTCTCGTGCGCGAACTCGGCCACCCTGGCGGTCACCCGGGCATTGTCGACATACGGATGACGGGATCCGTCATACATCACGGAGGAAAATCCGATCTCGATGGACCGCTCGGCGATTTCCAGACTCTTTCCGTGATCGAGATGGATCGCTATCGGCAGATTCGGATGATAAAACTCGGCCATGTTCCGGACAAGGTGGAATATGGCCCGGCCACCGGCGTAGTCCATCGTCTTTTCCGTGATCTGGACGATGACCGGCGAGGAGAGCTCCGCGGCGGCGTCAAGGATCGCCTTGGTCGTCTCGAGATTGACCGTATTGAACGCCCCGACGGCATACCCGCCCTTCTTCGCCTTGTCCAGTATCTCTTTCGTGGTGACAATCATATGAGGATTTCGATCAGTTTCTTAGGAATGACGATCCGCCCCTTCGTGCTCCGGAGATCCGTGTTCGCCGATCACCTGCGCCATCCGGACCATCTCGTGCGGATACAGACTCTCCCGTCCGACAAGCACGCCGTCCATCCGTGGCTCGAAGCAGACCCGGTCGAGAAGCGACGCCTTCACCGACCCCCCGTACAGGACGGGAATCCGATCGGCGACTGCCGGATCGTATGCTTCGGCGAGCGCCCGATGAATCACGATCCGCATCTCGAAGATCTCCTCCGATTCCGGCGTCGCGTCCGTCCCGATCGCCCAGCGCGGTTCATATGCGACCAGCACCCGCTCGGCCATCATGGGAGACAGGTCACGGAACGCCTCGACGATCTGCCGCGAGACGACATCCGCCTCCTCTCCCCGCGAACGATCTTCCGCCGTTTCGCCCACGCACAGTATCGGACGGATATTCCCGTGAAGCGCGGCCCGGACCTTCCATCCGACCTCCGCGTCGGTCTCATGCGCGTACAGACGTCGCTCGCTGTGCCCAACGATGGAAAACCCCGCATGAAGATCGCGAAGCATGGGAGCCGAGACCTGTCCGGTATAGGACCCTTCCTTCTCCCAGAAGACATCCTGTGCGGCGAGAAGGACGCCGTCCGGAATCTCACGGGAGAACCGTTCCAGATAAACCGACGGAGGCGCGACGACGATGTCGACATCGTCGGTCCGTTTCCCGAAAAGCTCCTTCCGAAGCGCGACGAGATACTGTTCCGCCTCGGAGACGGAATTCAGGTTCATCTTCAGATTCCCGACGAGATATCGTTTTTTCATAATGGGCATGATTTGTCGCCGGGAAACGGCGCCGCGTTCCGTCCTACGATTCCAACTGCCCGCGGAGGTATTCGGCCGCTTTCTCGGGCTCGATCGTCGAGACCTCTATTCCGGTCGAGAGTTCGAATCCGGCCCAGACGGA
>Ga0172376_10001815_pt1 | contig 26894 bp, 28 predicted proteins | sample Lak35m_FD_121114 | JGI IMG/M metagenome (GOLD analysis project Ga0172376, IMG submission 121114) | Freshwater microbial communities from Kabuno Bay, South-Kivu, Congo - kab_092012_35m | ecosystem: Environmental > Aquatic > Freshwater > Lake | place: Democratic Republic of the Congo: South-Kivu...
CGTGTCCACATACAGCTTGGTCGCCAGCGCGAGGATGCCGGGATTCGTGACGACCTCCTGACGCGAGGCCAGTTGTTCCACCACGTCGCCCGGAGCTTCCAGCGGCTGGCAAAGCAGGGCGAAGGCACGCTTGGGATTCTCCCGGTGCGCCCGGTAGATGCGGTAAGGGCCGGCGAGCAGGTGCCGGTAGTAGCGCTGGAAATTCCCCGGCTCGGAAACATGACGGGCCAGGGCACCCGGCTTCCGCACGCCGCCTTTGCCGGCCGGACACACCGCATCGAAGTAGAAGAGCGACAGCCACGCCCACAGCCCCCGGTCACGCTCCACGTCGGTCAGTCCGGCGGCGGTGAAACGGGTGTGCAGATACTCCGCCGCCTCGAAACGGTTCGCGAAGGTGCGGGCCTCCACGTCCAGTTCCACGCCTAATGGCTCGGTTGCGGCCGGGTCAGTGAGCAGCGACAGTGGCGCTTGGATGGCTCCGCCCACCTTCACCGTTTCAACCCAGCCGGCAAACTTGGCAATTCCGCTTTCGTTGAGGCGCGCGACTTTCATTTGCCCTCCTTTGGCTGCCACGCCTCGGTGAATTTGTCGCGCAGCGTGAGCTTCTTCGCGAACGCGGCCACGGCGTCATCCACCCAATGGAGCGCGGCTTCCTCGCCATCCTCTTTGGGTGGCGGCTCTGGGTCCATGCCGGGCTGGAGTGAGGCGAACCGCAGCCACTTTGAACGCCAGTCGGTGTCGTCCTCCGTGTCGCGATGGCCTGAGGCCAAGACATTGTTGAGCACTTGGCGCAGGGCGGAGGGATACACCAGCGAGACGAAGACCGGGGAGAGCGCCAGTTGTTGCCAGTCCGACGTGGCGGACTTGTTCACGAGCAGACGCGGCTCGTCGTCGAGGTCCACCCGCCACAGTTCGTCCCCCAGTTCCGCCGGAACCACGGGCAACAGGCTTTCCTTGTCCGCGTCCTTGTCTGGCTCGGCGAGCGGGATGCGGTCGGCAGCGGCCAGCAGGATGTGCTCGTCCTGCGCCTGCGTGACCTTGACCCGAAAGAGGATGCCCTCGGGGGAATCGAACTCGCTCAAGCGCCGTTGCTCCGAGGGCGGGGGCTGGAGGTTCGCTACCGTGCCAAAGGGAAAGCGCATCCAAGTGGTCTGCCGATAGGCTTCCACGAACACGAGCGCCTCGGCGGGCAGCGCGTAATCCAGCAACCGCACCTGTGCGTCGAAGCTCAAGCCATCTTTGGACTCGTGCGTTGCCATCCGCACATCGCTCCGAAAGATTTTGACGCGTCCCGTGTAGTTAAGCCTGCGAATCATCCTCTGCCTCCTTTGCTTTCACATCCACAAACAAGTCCCGGTTCTCGTCGAAGCCCGTCACCGTCACTTTGAACTCCGGCTGTGTGACCTTCACCACCATCCGGTTCAAATGTCGCTCGCCAGCCTTCGCCCCTTCGGTTTCGACCGTGATGGGAGCCTCGTTCAGTTTGAAATCCGCCGCTGCGTATTTCTTGAGCGGACTGCCACGCCGACGGTCGTAGGCCACGGCGATTTCCAACGCGGCCGGCAGTTCGGCACCCTTTTCGCCGTGCGTAATGGTGAAGCCTCCTGCCACTTTCGCCAGAGTGAACCGACGTTTCACGCGCTCTATTGTCGGGTTGGGTTCGGTGACTTCTCCCTTATTGCGCTTGCGGGGTTTGGATTTCTCTTTTGACTCGGCGGATTCTGGCTTCTTGGGGAGAAAGAAAAGGTCGCGCAACAGGTTGCGGCCAGAAAGGTTGTTTGGGGTGGTCATTTGAAATGTTCTAAACTGGAACACTGCAAGAGGCAATATCCGGCTAAAATCCTTTCAAATGTCCCTGAAGAAACCAGCAAACGTAGTTGGTGAACGTGTCAGAATAGCACGCCAACGACGGACCCCACCTCTCACCCAGGATGAACTTTCCGGTCAGCTTGCGGCTTATGAGGTGCTGCTTGACCGTGCCGCTGTTTCCAAAGTCGAGAGTGGTATACGCTACGTGTCTGACTTTGAGGTTCGGGCCCTGTCAAAAGTCTTGGGGGTCTCACCAGCCTGGCTGCCCGGTATGGAGAAATAAGACATGCCTGCCTACTATCGCGCCACGATTGCTGAATTCCTCGCGGATGAGCCGGCGCGCATTCTTGGAGTGCTTGTATCACGGAGTGCCCAGCAGGGTTTCATGGATTTGAAGCAGCGTCAGACGCGCGCTTGGGAAAAGGAAATCACTGCGCTTCGCACAACCGCTACAGACCTCGTAGCGAATCTGCCTTCTAGTGCCGAATGGGGTTTGCTACTGGAGTATCCGATTCCACGACGGCAGAAGAGGATTGATGCCGTTCTACTCGCTAGCGACGTGATTCTTTGCCTTGAGTTCAAGACGGAGGACCGTGACCACAGTGCGCAGGCACGGCAGCAAGCGGAGGACTACGCACTCGACCTGCGCGATTTTCATGAAGAGAGCCGCAACCGCCGAATTGTCCCGGTGGCTGTATCACTCCGCGCGGGTGAAGCACCTGGTTCAGCGCGCGCGAACGATGCCGAGCTTGTGCGCCCGACTATTGCTACGGATGGTGGCGCGCTCTCGCTTGTTCTCATCAAAGCTGTCGCCTGCGAGACAAGGGGAGGAACCCCGATTGTCCCGGCTGCTTGGGACATCTCCCCGTATCGGCCAGTGCCCACAATCATTGAAGCGGCAGAATCACTGTTTGCTGGACACGACGTTCGAGAGATTGCCCATTCACACGCCGGCGCAACGAACCTCACGGCAACCTCAGCACGACTGTTGGAGCTCATCTGTGAGGCACAGACACTGCGTAGAAAAGTCGTTTGCTTCGTCACCGGGATTCCGGGTGCGGGCAAGACGCTTGCCGGCCTCAACGTCGTTCACAACCCATCACTTCGGCGGGACGGGCGCGCACCGGGAGTCTTCCTCTCCGGCAATGGACCGCTCGTCAAAATTGTTCGGGCAGCAATTGAGCGAGATTTCAAGCGCCGCGAGCAAGAGGCCGGAGCAGAGCGAACGAGCAGCACGTTTATCCAGAATGTCCACGAGTTCGTGCGCGATGCGCTTGCCAGACCGGGAAAGCCGCCCGCAGAAAACGTAGTGGTTTTTGATGAAGCGCAGCGCGCTTGGGATGCGAAACAGAACGAGAAGAAGACGGGACGCAAAGAATCTGAGCCACAAACAGTTCTTGGCATCATGGACAGGCACAGCGATTGGGCCGTGCTCGTCGCTCTCGTCGGTGGCGGACAGGAAATCAACGTCGGCGAAGCCGGCCTGTCGGAATGGGGCCGGACGATTCGAGACCATTTCTCGCACTGGCACATCGCAGTGACGCCAAGCGCACTCGCTGGCGACGCCAGCGTTGCTGGGCATCGGTTATTTTCGGACGGTGCAAGTGGCGCAACCGTTGTTCACGAAGAAGCTGCATTGCATCTCGACGTGAACTTGCGGGCCTTTCGCGTCCGCCAACTTACGGAATGGGTGAATGCGGTTTTGGCAGGCAATTCCGCTCAAGCCAAAGCGCTGGTCAGCGACCTTGCCGAGTTCCCGCTCGTGATGACTCGTGACCTCCCAGTTGCTCGTGCGTGGCTTCACGAGCGCACCCGCGGACTGCGCCGCTGTGGCCTCGTGGCGAGTTCCGGAGCCATTCGTCTTCGTGCTGACGGTCTGGAACTCTCCTCCGGCTTCCGCTTGGGCAACCGCGGTTTGTTCGTTCATTGGTTTTTGAATCAGCCGCCGGATGTGCGCTCTTCCAACCAACTCGAAATCGCTGCCTCAGAGTTTGAGTGCCAGGGTCTCGAACTCGACTGGGTCGGAGTCTGCTGGGGAGGAGACTTGTCCATTGACGCTACAAACTCGGCTTGGGCGTTCCACCATTTCGTCGGAACAAAGTGGCAGGATGTTCCGTCGCCTATTGACCGTGCCTATTCCCTGAACACCTACCGCGTTTTGCTCACCCGTGCGCGTGAAGGGGCCATCGTTTGGGTTCCGCGCGACGACACCCGCGACAAGACGCGCGCACCATTGTCATTCGATTCAACGGCAGAGTTTCTACGAAACTGTGGGCTGGAGGAGCTTTGAGTCTGCTTGGAAGACCGTGGATGCGTGCGGCATTGCGTCGGGTGGATGAACATCAGCCCGTCCTTCGCCAGATGCGCGACGATGGTGGAGCAGAGCCGCTCGCGATGCTGGCGGGTGTAGCGGTCCAGAAAGACATTGCGGTCGTAGGGGAACTCCATCGTTTCACCCCGGGCGATGGCCTGGTCGGCATTCTCACCTTCGCGGAGCCGGGCGAAATCGCGCAGGTCACGGTCGTTGTGCGGCCGGGCGCGGTGGGCGGTGAGCCGGGGCGCAATGCCGGCTTCCAGCACTTGCTCCAAGTAGTGGCGGGCCGAGGCACCGCGCTCCGCAAGGAAGCGCTCGCGCAAGGCGAGGTCGTAGTCGCGTTCTTCGATGCCTTCTCCGGCATTGAGGCTGGGGAGGTCGCCGATGGCATCCCAAAGCGTCGGTGTTCCCGGCTTCAATGCGGCGCTGTCGCTGGCGGCCAAACGCGCCGGGTCGGAGACCGGTGCTCCGAAGGCGCGTTGCGCCGGCTCGAGGTCGCTGGGAAAATAGCCGGGCAGGTCGTTCCGCACGCCGATGACGAGCTGGCGGCGGCGCTTCTGTGGGACGCCGAGTTTCCATGACTCCTCCACCTGTGCCTGCACGCGGTAGCCGAGCTTGCGCGCCTCTGATTGAACGAGCGTGAAAAACTTCCCCTTCGCCGCGCTCTGAAGACCGAGGACGTTTTCCATGACGAACACGCGCGGACGGAAGGCGGCAACGTAGTCGAGATAAACGCGGAAGAGGTAACGGCGCTTGTCGCGCTTGACGCGGGAGCCGTGGTTGGCTGCGTCCACCTGCCGCACGGTGCTGTAGCCTTGGCAGGGCGGCCCGCCCACGATGACATCCACTTGGTTGACACCGAGCTTGGCCGCCAGCTTGTCCGGCGGGAACCTGGTGAGGTCTTTGCGCAGGGCGAGCGTGTCCGTCGAGAAGTTGGCCTTGAACGTCTCGATGGCTTCGGGATTGAAGTCAATTGACGCCAGCACTTTGAAACCGGCTCGTTCCATGCCCAAGCTGAAGCCGCCGCAGCCGCAAAACAGGTCGAGACAGGTGGGTTGCCGCCGGTTCACGCCGGCCTGCTCCGCCGACGATGCCGAGGGGCAATCTTCCGTGCCACGCCAGCTCACGAATCCACCCCCTTGCACAGTTCGGCGACGCTGACGTTCAGCGCGCGGGCAACACGGAGGACGGTCTTGATGCCGGGATTGCGGACGCCGCGTTCGATGCCGCTGACGAAGGTGCGGTCGAGGTCGGCCCTCTCAGCGAGCTTGTCCTGGGAATAGCCGCGTTCAGTGCGGATTCGGGCGACATTGCGACCGAAGGCGACAAGAGTGCGGTCCCTGACTGGCATGGGGCGAATCATGCCCCTCATCCTGCCCGGCAGTCTGTGGTCTATCGGCTACAATGTTCCAAACTGGAACGCGCCGAAGTGGGATTCACAGCTTCGTCTTTTGTGCTGCCTTGCGCCCTTTTGCGGCAAAGAATTCGACTCCTCACTCCAGCCCTGTGCCCGTTCGAGGCGGGGAGGGGAGCGCCTACTTCAGCCAGTTGACCTTGATTTCCTTCTCCAGCGGTTTGAACTCCGGGTCGCCGGTGCGCCGCCAACACCTCACCCCGGCCCTCTCCCCTTGCGAAGCGGAGAGGGAGAAAAGCGCGGCGGGCGGTGGGGCGTGCATGATGGTCAGGGCTTCTCCGCGACGATCTTCCCGTCGCGCCAGAGGTAGATGGGCGTGCCGTGGAGGCGGGCGGTCTTGCGGGCCACCCGGGCGGAGCGACGCAGCGCGCGGCCCACGGCGGCGGCAAAGGTCGAGCGGGGTCGTTTGGGATTTTTCATGGGCCTTGTTCCAGAAGCCGGGGTGCGGCGGCGGAATTGTCATACACGGCCCAGGCGTCCGCAAGCGGCCGGTAGTGTTGTTGGAAGTTTGCCCAGCCCCGGGTGAACCGCCGGAGGACAGCGGCGCGCGGCACCGGATGGCCGCCCTGCCGGACGCGGGCGGCGATGCGGCGGAGCGCCAGTTGGGGCGAGGCCAGGCGAAGGTAGGTGCTTTCAAGCCGGTAGCCCGCCGCCTTCCAGCGTTTCAAGCGGCGAAGATGGGCCACGCCGCCGAGGGTCGTCTCGAAGGCGAAATCCGCGCGGGCGCGGGCCAGGCGGTCAAGCTCGGCGAGGAACAGCCGGCCGCCCGAAATCGCGGCCAGCTCCGGCCGCAGCGGGGAGAGGCCGCCGGCAATCAGGTCGGCGTTGACGAAGTGGACGACGCCGGCGTCCTTGGGCAGGAACTCGCGGGCGAACGTGGTCTTGCCCGCGCCGTTCGGGCCGGCAATGACGATGCAGCGCGGGGGACTGGAAGCTGGACGGCTCATTTCAGCCAGTGGATTTTGATTTCCTTCTCCAACGGCTTGAACTCCGGGTCGCCGGTGACGAGTTCGGCCTTCTTCTCCTTCGCCAGCGCGGCGGCGAAGGCGTCGGCCAGGCTGAGTTTGAACCGGGCTTTGAAGCCGGCGGCGGTGTCCGCCAGCGAGCGCGTGGCCGGGTGGAATTCGATGGGAGCCGCCTTGAGTTCGCCCGCGATGGTGGCCCAGGCGGCATCACCGTCCTTGCGCCGGATGATGTATTGCACCTCGGCGTAGTTGACCTCGGTCATGTGGACCGGATGGTCGCGCTGGCCCGCCTTTTCGAGGATTGCGGCGACGGCCTCCGCGCCCGGCTCGTCGCGCAGCAGCGCCAGGAGCGCGTGACTATCGAGAACCTGTGCAGCGGGCATACTTGGCCTCCTCCAATGCGATTTCCTCCGCCCTGTGCTCCGCCCTTTCCTGCGCGAAGGGCTTGTCCCCCGGCTTGCGCTTCAGAATCCCGCGCAGCCGTTGGATCGTCACCGAGGTCACGGGCTTGAGCAGGATGCCCTCGGGGGTGGCCTGCACGACGGCCTTGGTGCCGTCCTCGATTTGAAACTCGCGCCGCAGCCACGCGGGGATGACGACCTGGCCCTTGGTGGTGAACCAGACGGAGTCGGTCTTCAGTGTCGTGCTCATTGGAGGAAAGGATACTGTTAGAGAAAAGTAAGGCAATAACAGTTTTGTAAGACTTGTTCTTATGAGTTGCACAACAGCCGTCCTTTCACCACTTGGTGCCCTCTTGTGGCAAAGCGACTTTCGACACCTCACCCTCAATCCCTCTCCCCGTTCGAGGCGGAGAGGGAAGATTCGCTTTGCGCCACTTTGCGCCCTTTTGCGGCAAAAAACTCCCGTCACATCGCGCCGAACATGATTCCTTTGAAAGGTTGGCCGCCGCGCCGCGTCGCACACTGCGACGTTTTGCCATGCTGACCATCCGCACCAACACCGCCGCCCGCTTCTGCGACGGCGTGTCGCGGCGGGATTTCCTGCGCGTGGGCGGGCTGGGGCTGGGCGGGCTGGCGCTGCCGCAGTTGTTCGAGGCCGAGGCGCGCGCGGGCATCCGCAAGTCGCACAAGGCGGTCATCATGATTTACCTGCCGGGCGGACCGCCGCATCAGGACATGTTTGAGATCAAGAACGACGCGCCGCGCGAGATTCGCGGCCCGTTCAAGGAGATTTCCACCAAGGTGCCCGGCATCCGCATCTGCGAGCATCTGCCGCGCATGGCCGCGATGATGGACAAGCTTGTGCCGATCCGCTCCATCGTGGGCGCGGAGGACCGGCATGAGAACTACCAGTGCTTCACCAGCCGGCTGCCCATCCGCGAGCCGCGTGGCGGGTGGCCGTCGTTCGGCTCGGTGGCGTCGAAGCTCCTCGGGCCGGCGCATCCCGGCATCCCGCCGTTCATCGGGCTGGAGAACCGCACGCAGCACCGGCCTTACAACGCCGCCGGGCCGGGCTTCCTCGGCGTGCCGCACCGCTCGTTCAAGCCCGAGGGCGATGGCAAGGCGGACCTTGTCCTCAACGACCTCTCCGTCGAGCGCCTCGCGGACCGCCGCTCGTTGCTCGCGGGCTTTGACCACTTCCGCCGCGACGTGGACAGCAGCGGCTTGATGGACGGCCTCGATGCTTTCACGCAGCAGGCTTTTGGCGTGCTCACGTCCAGCCAGCTCGCCGCCGCGCTGGATTACACGAAGGAAGACCCGCGCACCATCGCCGCCTACGGCAAAGGCGATGCGCGCGTGCGGGGCGACGCCTCGCCGCGCCTGAACGAACAGTTCCTCATCGCGCGCCGGCTGGTCGAGGCGGGCGCGCGGGCGGTGACGGTGTCGTTCGGCTTCTGGGATTACCACGGGCAGAACCACAAGATTGCGAAGGAAGACTTTCCGATGCTCGACCAAGGCGTGACCGCGCTGGTGCAGGATTTGCACGACCGGGGTCTCGACAAGGACGTGAGCGTGGTGGTCTGGGGCGAGTTCGGCCGCACGCCGACCATCAACAAGGACGCGGGCCGCGACCACTGGCCGCGCGTGTCGTGCGCGCTGCTGGCGTGCGGCGGGATGCGGACCGGCCAAGCCATCGGTGCGACCGACCGGCTCGGTGGCGAATGCACCGAACGCCCCGTGCGCTTCGGCGACGTCTTCGCGACGCTCTACCAAAACCTCGGCATTGACCCGCAGTCCACCGTGACCGACCTCACGGGCCGCCCGCAATACATCGTGGACCCGGACAGCGAGCCGCTGCGGGAACTGGTCGGATAATGCCACGTTGCCAGTCCCGCCGTTTCCACTACATTCCCCGGCATGACGACCAAAGCCGCCGCGCAGCCCTTGACGAAGCAGGAGGCATCTTGGCTGGAAACCATCGAGTCCTGCCTCGCCGAGATGTCGCTCATCCGCAAGCGCATGAAGGCCACGGACCAGCGCATTCAGCGCGCCGACCATTCCATCCGCCGCCGCCTCGACGAAACGCGCGCCATGCTCCGCCATGTTCAAGCAGGTCGTTGACGCCGTCCGGCAGATGCTGTTCCTGCTCCGCGACGTGGAGCAGAACAAGGAGGCCATCGCCACGCTCAAGGAGCAGCTCGCCGAGACGAACGAGCTGGTCCGCGCCGTGGTGATTGAAGTCCAGCGGAACAAGGAAACGGAGCAGCACGAACGCGAGAACTGGTGCTGCGGCTGGAAAACGCCCTGCTCCGCTTTGAACGTCTGCTGCCGCCCAAACGCCAGAAGTAGGCGGCGCGGGAACTGGTCGGTTGACGGGCGGGCGCGGGTGCGGCACACAGGGGCGTGCTTTCGCTGAACCAAATGGAATCGCGGCTCCCGCTGCCCCGGCCCCTGGCTTGAAACCTCCTTCAAGCCCACTCGCATGACCCTTTCCACCCTCTGCCTCACCCTCGGCCTGGGCGTCGCCGTGCCGCAGCTTTACGGGCTGAAGAACCCCGCCGGCTTCCGCGACACGCTGCGCAAGTTCCCGCGCCACACCGCCCTCGGCTACGTGCTGATGACCATCGCCACGGTCTGGTTCCTGTGGCATGTGCGGCAGGAGAACATCGCCGACTTCACGCCCTTCAAGCCGCTCATGTATGCCGGCTTCGGTGCGCTGGGGTTGGGCACCTGCGTCTTCCTCAAGGACTTCCTCGCCGTGCGCGGACTCGCGCTGGTGCTCATGCTCCTCGCCAAGCTCGTGCTCGACGCGCAGCGGTGGCACCCGTCCGAGTGGCGCTGGGTGTTGAGCGTGTGGGCGTATGCGTGGATCGTCGCCGGCATCTGGTTCACCGTCTCGCCGTGGCGTTGCCGGGACATCATCGAGTGGAAGACCGCCACCGACGCGCGCGTGAAACTCGGCTGTGCCCTCCGCCTCGCGCTGGGCGTGCTCGTGGCGGTGCTCGGGGCGACGGTGTTCCGCGCCGGCGGCTAAAACCGACGCTCAAGTCCGTGGGCCACCATCGCCAAGCCGTCAGCGAAAGCCCGAGTCTCTCCCCCCTCTCCCTCACTGGGGGAGAGGGCTGGGGTGAGGGGGCGGAGCGGCCAGCAGACCTCGGCGTCATCAATCTTCCGCCGTCGCCGCCTCACCGTCGTTTCCGTCGCGTTTATTCCCTCGCAGCCCGCCCCCGCACCCTGCCCCTCTCCCCCGATGGGGGAGAGGGAATCGGCCGCCGACCCGCAGCCGCATGACCGCCCAGCCCCAAGGCAAAATCCTCGTCATCCGTGGCGGCGCCATCGGCGACTTCATCCTCACGCTGCCGGCCCTCGCGGCGCTGCGCCGCCAATTCCCCGGCGCGCATCTCGAAGTCCTCGGCTACCCCGCCATCGCGGCGCTCGCGTTGCCGGGTGGTCTCGTGGACGCCGTCCGACCCATCGAGAGCCGCGCGCTTGCGGGCTTCTTCGCCGACTTCGGCGACCTCGATGACGCGACGGGCCGCTACTTCGCCGGCTTCCACGTCATCGTCTCCTACCTTTACGATCCGACCGGCTGCTTCGTGGAAAACGTCCGCGCCTGCACCCGCGCGCAGTTCATCCAAGGCCCCCACCGCCCCGACGAGGCCCAGCCACTCCACGCCACCGACGTTTTCCTCAAGCCCCTCGAGCGCCTCGCCATCTTCGACGCCGACCCCGTGCCGCGCCTCTCGGGCGCAGCCGCCGCCCCGGTCGCCGCGCCGCTGCTGGCCGTCCATCCCGGCAGCGGCAGTGAGCGGAAGAACTGGCCCGCCCCGCACTGGGCAAAATTCCTTGCGCACCTCATGTCCGGCACGGACTGGAACGTCCTGCTCATTGGGGGCGAGGCCGAAGGTGTCCGCGTGACGGAACTCGCCGCTCCACTGCCCTCGTCCCGCGTCACCGTCCTCCAAAACCACCCGTTGCCGCAGCTCGCCGAAACCCTCCGGCACTGCCTCGGCTTTGTGGGGCACGACTCCGGCATCACCCACCTCGCGGCCGCCGTGGGCCTGCCCGGCCTCGCCCTGTGGGCGGACACGAATCCCACCATCTGGCACCCGCGCAGCCCGGCCTTCCACGTCCTGCGCAATGCGGACGGCCTCGCGCACCTCGCCCCCGAGACCGTCTTCAACGTCCTGCGCAACCTCCTCCTCCTCCGCACCCCGCCGCCCCCTCCGGCGACGCCCGCCCGCCCAGCCGGCTGACCCCCGCCCCACCCGGCATGAACCCCGCGCCGTCTCCGCCCGCCTCCCGCCCCTCCGTCGGCGGCCTCCGGGCCTTTCGCGCCTTCCGCTCCGAAGTCGTCGAGAGCTTCCTGATGGCGATGGCCGCCCTCGCCGCCCACAAGCTCCGCTCCGCGCTCACGCTCGTGGGCGTCACCGTCGGCGTCTTCAGCATCATCCTCGTCATGACCGCCATGCGCGGACTGCAACTCAACATCGAGACCGAACTCAGCGGCCTCGGCGCGAACACCTTCACCATCGAGCGCTGGCCGGCCATCTCCTTTGAAGGCCCCGCCGGCTGGGAGAAGTATCGCCGTCGCAAAAACCTAACGCTCCCCACCTGGCTGGCCCTCCGCGAACAAGCCACCCGCGCCCGCAGCGTCGCCGCCGAGACCTGGCTCGCCAACGGCGAACTCACCTCCCGCTTCGCCACCACCAACCCCGACATCGGCTGCATCGGCGCGACCCCCGAGGCCTTCCTCGCCCGCAACTGGCTCGTCGCCGACGGCCGCGCCCTCCTGCCCGGCGACCTCGACAGCTCGCGCAACGTCTGCGTCCTCGGCCACACGGTCATGAAGAAGTTGTTCCCCCAAGGCTCGCCCCTCGGCGAAAGCGTCCGCTACTTCGGCGTCAACTACCAGGTCATCGGCTATCTCGAACCCAAGGGCGGCTTTGGTGGCCAGGCCCAGGACAACTTCATCCTCATCCCCATCACCACGGGCCTCAACCGCTTCGGCGGCGTCCAGTGGCGCAGCCTTGCCCTCTACGTCCAGGCCCACTCCCAGGCCGACATGGAAGACACCATCGAGCAGGCCCGCGGCATCCTCCGCAAACTGCGCAAAGTCCCGCCGGGCGAGGCCGACGACTTCGAGATCGCGTCCAACGACTCCCTCATCGCGCAGTTCCGCGACCTCACCCTCGCCGTCCGGGCCGGCGTGGCGGTCATCAGCAGCATCGCCTTGCTGGCCGCTGGCGTGGGCATCATGAACATCATGCTTGTCTCCGTCACCGAGCGCACGCGCGAGATCGGCATCCGCCGTGCCGTCGGCGCGAAGAAGCGGAACATCCTCACGCAATTCATCATGGAAGCCGTCGTCATCTGCGAAGTCGGCGGCCTCATCGGCGTCGCGCTCGGCATCGCCGGGGGCAACCTCGGAGCCTACTTCCTCCACCTGCCTCCCGTCTTCCCCGTGGACTGGGCCATCATTGGACTCGCCATCTGCTCCGTCGTCGGCATCGCCTTCGGCACCTACCCCGCCATCAAGGCCGCGAACCTCGACCCCGTCGAGTCCCTCCGCTACGAGTAAGCCGCCAGCCACCCCAGCACCTGCTCCGCCGACGCCGCCGTCCCCGTGCCCAGCACGTTATGGTCCGCCGACCACACCACGCGGCTCCCGCGCCAGCCGGGACACTCCCGCCGCAACCACCTTCGCACCGGCACCCACGGCACCACCGGATCCCAAGCACCCGTGAGGCAAAAGACCGGCACCCGCACCGCCCGTGCCAGCGCACGCGGATCATTGAGCGCAACCAAATGCGTCCGATGCGCCGCCGCCGCGCGCAGCGGCTCACCCCAACGCGCCCGAAACTCCCGCAACGCTCCCATGACCTCCGGGTGCTGCTTGAACCGCCAGCGCGCCGCCACCGCGTAAGCGCCCACCACCGCCGTCAACAGCGCCAACGGCAGCCGGCGCAGCAGCCACTCCGTCACCCGCACCGCCACCGGCCACGGATGCTTCACGAACCCGCCCGCCAGGATCAGCCCCTCCGCCCGAAACCCCCGTAGCCGCCGAGGTAAGGCGGCGGAATCTTCTGGCGCAGCCCCGCGTGCAGCATCCGACGCCTCCGCCTCCTCACCTCGGCGGCTACCCTCCATCAGCTCCCACGCCACCTGCGACCCGAACGACTCCGCTAACACCCACCCCTTCACGATCCCGTGCTCGCGCAGCCGCTCCGCCACCGCCGCAGCGAAATCCCCGATCCCCCACGTCACCGTGTTCGGATATGTGAACTCCACGAAGCGCACGCGCCCCGCCATCGCCAGCCGGAACCGCGTCACCAGCAGCCAGTCCCCGTGCAGCCCCGGCAGATAAATCACCGTCGGCAGCCCGGCCTCGCCGTGGACGCGGATTTGGAGAACCTCACTCATCGAAGCAACTCGCGTGAGCGCTCGAACACCTCCCTCGGCACGCCGAGCGCCTGCTTCAGTTCCACGTCCCGGTCCCATGGGTTCGCTATCGCGGCGATGCGGGTGCGCTCCGCCGCAGTGAGTTGCAGGGGATAGAAGTGCGGGGAACAGAGCGCCGTGTTGATGAGCGGGTAATCGGAGCCAAAGAGGAGTCGCCCCGACCACTCGGGCCGCGTCAGGGCTTCGCGGAGATAGCCCAGTTTGTTGACCTGTGTGAGCGAGGAGATTTCGGAGTATAGGTTTGTATAGGTCGCCATCATCGGGGCGAGGCGGTCGGTGTCCCGCTGGCCGTCGTTCGCGCCCGTGGACGCGATGTGCGCCACGATCACGGTGACGCCCAGCTTCAGGGGCAGGTGGAGACGCTGCGGGTCGCACAGCTCGTCGCGCGCGTGGGTGAAGGAACGCTCCTGCCCGGCGTGCGTGAGGAGCGGGAGCTTCAGCTCGACGAGCTTCCTATAGAAAGGCGTGAGCCGTTCATCGGCGGGATCGAACTGCATGATGCTGGGGATCCATTTGACCAGCCGGGCACCGTTCGCCTTGGCGGCGTCAAGCTGGGCGAGGGCGTCCTTGCGCAGCGGGTTGATGCTGGCACCGAAGAGGAGGTTCGTGGTCTTCGCCGTCTCCTGGGCGATGAAGTCGTTGGGCACGTAGATTTCCGTCCGTGACTTGTCCAGTTCACCGTTGGCATCCACGACGCCATCCATGGCGAGCAGTATGGCCTGCCCGACGTGCTTGCTGCCCGCAAGCTGCTTCGAGATAAGCTGCACGACATGGGCATCGCCCTTCTGCTGCACTTCCTCGCGCGTGGTGCCGAAGCTCTTGAGGTAGATGCCGAGTTTCCAGCTCGATTCCATCTGCTTGGAGATGAAGCAGCCACTGTCCCCGGCCCCAAGGCCAGCCGTGTGGACGTGGAGGTCAAGGAGCTTTGCCTCGGGCAAAGGCTCCGGTGCGCGGTAGGGGCCGGAGTGGAAGACCCGGCAAGCCACGCAGCCGCCCAGGGAGAGGCACAGTAGAATGGCGGCGAATCGCTGAGCCCAAAGGCGGAAGCGGGTGCGTTCGGTTGGCGGCACTGGGGCTGGTGGTGAGGTGGCTGATGGGTTCATGGATCCACCTAGAATATGCGGCGATAAAGCGCCCAGACCGCCAGGAGCGCGACCGGCATGAAGCTCAACCAGTATAGCACCAGCGGCCAGCACCGGCGCGGATGGATTTGGTGCGTGTTGGCGGCCATGCCAACCAGGACGTAGGTGGCGATGAGCTGAAGGACGCCCACGACCAGCAGGCCTGGCACCGGACTTGCCGTCCGGCTTCGGACCTGCGCCGTGATATGGCCGCCAAGAATAGTGGCGGCTAAAATGGCCGCGAACAGCAAGCCGAGCAGGCAGACACCAGCCAGCAGCCTAAGGGTGGTCCTGCTCGCACTCGCCGGGAGGTGCAGGGATCGTTCCTGCACCGCCGCCGCCGCCGCCAGGCCGATCAAGCCGATGGGAGTCCCAATCCAGAGGCCAAGGAATGGGTGGATGGCAAACAGGCACGCCGCCACGCCAACGCAGACGAGGCCCAGATAGGCTATCGGACTCGTCCAGGGATTCAAGCCGGCTGGTCGCGTGCTCATGTTGGTTGGGAGGCCGGTTTGGCGGTGGAGGAAGGAGGGGCAGGCTGCCCGGTGCCCACGCGGGCGGAGCCCCCTTCTCCCTTCCTCGAAGGAGGGGAGAAGGTGGCCGCAGGCCGGATGAGGGGTGCGGCCACTTGCGCCGACCAACCGAACCCCTCACCCCAGCCCTCTCCCCTCATCCGATGAAGGGAGAGGGAGGAACACAGTCTGCCGCAGGCCGCTGTGAGCGAGGAGTTGGCCCGCGGATGATGCGAGAAGACGAGGAGGGAAAACCGATTACACCGCAGAGGCGGGAAAGACGCAGAGGGGAACCGGAAGGCAGGCGCGCCTGGTTTGCTTGCTCTGCGGGTTTCCCGCCTCTGCGGTGCTTTTGGGTTCTGCATCTTCGCCTTCATTCGCGTGTTTAGCGGGCACATTTCACTTCATCGTCTGGACCATCGTCTGAAGCTCGCGGTGGTTCACCTTGCCGGTGCCGAGCTTGGGGATTTCCTTCACGACGACTATTTCTCTCGGGACGCAGAGGTTCCCGAGGCCCTTGGCTTTGATGGCGTCGCGGATCTCGGCGGGGGTGAGCTTCGGCTCGTTCGTGCAGCAGATGAGGGCTTCGCCCTTGTCCTCGTCGGGACGGGTGACGACGGCGGTGGCCATGCGGAGGCCGTAGTGCGGGAAGGCCCCGGCGAGGGCGTCCTCTACGGCGGTGAGGCTGACCATCTCGCCGCTGATCTTGGCAAAGCGTTTCATGCGGCCCCGGATGCTCACGAAGCCTTCGGCGTCCACGCTGACGATGTCGCCGGTGTCATACCAGCCGCCGCCGGAGTGGAATTTGGCGTTCGCATCGGGGTTTAAGTAGCCTTTCATGATGTTGGGACCACGGACGAACAGCCGGCCGCAGGTGGGAAAGTGGGCAGGCGGGAAAGTGGGCTGGTGGGCAGGGGCGGCTGATGGCTGGTGAGCTGCCGATGGTTCCCCGGATGCGGCAGCGCTCTCACTTTCACGCTTTCCCGCCTGCTCACCTGCTTCGCCAATTCCCTCGACGGCTTCCAGACGCCATTCCACGCCGGGGAGAAATCGTCCGGCGGTGCCGTGCTTTGGCTCGAGGGGAGTGGTCGCGCTGATGGCGGGGCTGCACTCGGTCGCGCCGTAGCCTTCCAAGATGCGGACGCCAAATTTCTGTGCCCAGAGTTCAGCGGTCGCTGACTGGAGCTTTTCCGCACCGGCAAAGAGATAGCGCAGCGAGCGGAAGTCGTAGGGATGGGCCTTCCGGCCATAGCCGCTGAGGAAGGTGTTGGTGCCGAAGAGGACCGTGCAATCGCGGTCGTAGAAGACGGTGGGCACAACCCGGTAGTGGAGCGGGCTGGGGTATATGAAGATATAGTTCCCCCGTATCAGGGGAAGTATAAGTCCGGCCAGGAGGCCGAAACTATGGAACAGCGGCATGGCGTTGAAGAAGCGTTCGTCGTCGCGAAGGTCGCAGGCGGCGAGCATCTGCCGGGTGTTGGCCAGGAGGTTGCGGTGGGAGAGTTCGACGCCTTTGGGGATGCCTTCGGAACCGCTCGTGAACAGGACGACGGCGGTGGCATCGGAATGCGGAATGGGGAATGCGGATTGCGGAAGGTAACTGCTCAAGAGCGCCATGATCCGGTTGAGGCCGGTGATGGTGGCGCGGAGGTCTTCGAGGTAGATGAGCGTGAGGCCGGCTTGGGTGAAGGGGGCGGGGTCGAGCTTGAAGCGTTTAAGGAAGGCGCGGGAGGTCACGATGTGTTTCAGGCCGGCGAGTTCCGCGCAGGCGAGCATGGTGGGCGTGCCCGTGGAGAAGTTCATGATGGCGGGGATGAGGCCGCGCTGCCACAGGGCGAGGAGGACGACGGGGGTGGCGTTGACGTTGGGGAGCAGGACGCCAACGCGCGGTGCGCCGGCGCATTGCGGAGCGAGCCGTTCGCCCATGAGCCGTGCGCCGATGAAGAGCTTGCGATAGGTCAGCTCGGTGAGCGTTGCGTCTTCGAGGATGACCTTGCCCGGCTGCGCGGCGGCGGATTCGGCGATGGCTGCCGGGAGGGTCGCGGGGCCGAATTCCATTTCGGTGTTGAACTGCTGGGCGACCATTTGGTCGCGCAGCCAGCGGGTGAAGAGCGCGCGGCTTTGCGACGTGCTGAGATGCTCTTGATGGGGGGCCGAGAGGGCGTCGCTGAAGTGGGCGGTGACGGTGGGGAAGCAGCGCTTGACGCCCGGATGCGGGGAGAAGGGGAGGCGGCTGGCTCCGCGCAGATAGGCGGTGATGACTTTGGCGTGGGTCTTGTGGATGAGGAAGCCCGTGCCATCAAAGAGCTTCATCAAGGTGCCTGTGCGCGAGAGCCGGCCCTCGGCGAACAAGACAAGTTTGCCGCCCTTGGAGAGGAATTCCGCCATGTGCTTGACGGCGTAGGGGGAGGCATTGTCTATGGGGAAGGTTCTGCGGTTGCGCATGACGAAGCGGTGGAACCAGGACTTCTCCGCCGTGGTGGCGGAGGTGACGAACTTCCACGAGTCGTCAAGGCAGACGCCGATGAAGAGCCAGTCGAACCACGAGACGTGGTTGAGAATGAGGAGGACGGGGCCGGGGAGGTTCAGCGCGGCCTCGTTGAAGGCGCGGAAGCGGAAGAGGAGGCGCAGGAGGAGGCGGAGGAATGCGTTCATGGGGTGGCGAGTAGGTGGAGGATTACGAGTTGATGGGAGAGGGTGAAGTCTGTTTTGCGCGGAGATGGGAATGGAGTGGGTGGTCGGCCGTTTTCTCCCTCACCCAGGCCTTTCCCGCTGGGAGAGGGAGGGGGCGGGGTCGCCGCAGGCTGCGGTGAGGAAGAAGGTTGCCCGCAGATGACGCGGAGACACGCGGATGGGAAACCGAGAGCACCGCAGAGGCGGGACGGACGCAGAGGGGGACTGGAAGGAAGGCGCGCTTGGCTTGTCTTCTCTGCGTGCGTCTCGCCTCTGCGGTGCTGCTTGGTGTTTTCTTGTCGGGTCCAACTGGACTCCGCTCGCTTTCTCCCTCACCCCGGCCCTCTCCCGCTGGGAGAGGGAGGGCGTTCGTCTGCGGCGGAGGCGGTGCAGTGGCGGACGGAGGCAGGGATGCGCCCGTTGGCGTTCCCTCTCCCGGCGGGAGAGGGTCAGGGTGAGGGAGAGCGGCGGCTGCGGTCGGCACGGCAACTGGAGACGAGGGTTGTTCGTTCGAGGAGTTAGTTTTCATGCGCGGCCTTTCGCAGCGGGTTCGCGGGCAAGGGGTCAGTTCATCGGCGGCTTCTCCCCGTCCTTCACCTGCGCCGGGAATTTCAGCCAGGCGAGCGCGGCGGCGACCATGACGGCGAGGACGAGGAAGACTTGCGACGCGGAGAGGCTGGCCTTGACGCAGAGGAAGACCAGCAGGCCCGCGATGACCATGCCGAGGTTGTCGCAGAAGTTCTGGACGGCAATGGTCTTGCCCAGCTTGGCGGGGTCGGACTCCGCCTGGAGCGCGGCGTTGAGGGGGATGAGGAACAGGCCGGCCGCGAAGCCCGCGCCGATGAGCAGGCCCATCACCACGGGGAGCACGGCGAGCACGGTGGCACTGGTGCCATCGGGCCGGAGCTTGGTGACGAGGTGCTGGCCGAGATGCTGAAGGCCCAGCGGCTCGATGGCGAACACGGCGAGCAGCATGACCACCAGGAGGACGCCGTAGCGGCGCGTGCGGGTGAGGTCGCTGACGGCCAGGAGCTTGCCGGCGGTGAGGCTGCCGGCCATGACACCGACACTGAGCCACAGGCCGAGCAGCGCGATTTGGGTGTTGTCGGGGCGCTTGAGCACGTCGAGGCCCCAGGCTTGGAAGTTGATTTTCATGGTGGCGCCGCAGACCCAGAAGAGCGCGGTGCCGACGAGGACTTTGCCCAGCCGAGGCCCCGCGAAGAGCGCGCCGAAGTGGCCGAAGAATTCGCCGACGCTCCGGCCCAGGCGGACGTTGGGGTCGGAGGGCGTGCGGGACATGAGGAAGTTGAGCGCCAACGAAGCGCCGAAGATTCCCGCGAGGATTATGTAACAGATGCCGACGGGGAGCTGGTCCACCATGACCGAGCCGACGATGGCTCCTACGAGGATGGCCAGCAGCGTGAGCAGCTCGACCATGCCGTTGGCGTGGACGAGTCGCTCACGGGGAAGAATCTCGGGGAGAATGCCGTATTTGGCCGGGCCATAGACCGTAGCCCCAATGCCGACGAGGAAGTAGCCCGGGGCCTGCCAGATGTAGCCGAACCAGATGCTGAGGGCGCAGACGGCGGTGCCCAGGAGCTTGATGGCGTTGCCGCCGGCGAGCCAGGCGGTCTTTGCGTAGCGGTCGTTGAAGTAACCGGCGAGGGGCGCGAGCAGGATGTAGGGGATGAACAGGATGCTGGTGTAAATGGTGCTGCGCGTGCGGAGTTCGTCCGAGGTGATGGCGCCGCTCTTCGCCAGCAGCGTGAGCTGGCCGACGATGACGGCGAGGATGGCGTTATCGCCCAGCGCGCCGAGGAACTGGCTGGCGAGGAGGAGCGGGTAGTTGCGGGGGGAGGTCATGGGGGGATGGGGCGCGGGTTACTTGGTTTGCGCTGCGGCGGCGCGGGTGGCGTTTTCGCTGATGGTGGTGAGTTCGGCGACGAGCTTGTCGGCGCGGGCGGCAGGGAGTTTGCCCCAGACCTGCTCGGCGGCGGCGTAGTAGTGCGGGTAAATCTCCGCGAGCAGCTTGTGGGCGGCGGGCGTGAGCACGACCAGCCACGCGCGGCGGTCGGTGGCGTTCTCCTTCCGCGCGACCAGGCGACGCTCCTCCAACCGGTCCACGAGGCCCGTGACGTTCGAGCGGTGCATGATGAGCTGGCGGCTGAGGTCGGACTGGGTGCAGCCGTCGGGAAAGTCAGTGAGGACGTTGAGGAGGTTGAACTGGCTGGGGCTGAGATCCCAGCGGGCGAAGAAGACCCGGCTGGCGTTCCACAGCTCCTCCGCCGTGCGGAGCAACTGGATGAGCGCCGTGTAGCGCGGGCCGGGGGAGGTCGTTTTGCGTTTCATCGGCGCATGGTTTAGCAGGCGATTGTTGAGTTGTCACCATTGAGAAATCTGGGCGGGCCATCGGACAACACCGCCGGAAGAAACCACTGACCGGCACTGACCGGCACTAATGGGAATACCGATGCCATCGGCGCTGACATGAACAGCCCAGCATCAGTGCCAGTTAGTGCGGGTTAGTGGTGCCGCCGCTCCCTCCACTCTCTCCAAGTTTCTGTAGTGTCGTCTCCGCGCCTGGATTTGCCATAGTCCGCGCCCATGAACGACTTCGCCCCGTGGCTGCCGGTGCTCGGCGGCGTGCTGGGCTTCCTGTGTCTGCTCGGCGCGTTGCGCGCGGGCAAACGGCGGCGGCTCGTGGACAACCTGCCCACGTCGAAGACCACGGGCGTGTTCATCGGCCTCGTGGAGTTGAAGGGCACGGCGGAAGTTGACTCGCCGCTCAAGAGCTTCCTCGCGGAATGCCGGTGCGTTCATTACTCGTGGGGCGTGGATGAGGAATGGGAGCGCACCGTCGTCGAGACCTACACCGACAGCAACGGCCGCACGCAGACGCGCACGCGCACCGAGCGCGGCTGGACCAACGTGGCCAGCGGCGGCGCAATGATCCCCTTCTACCTCCACGACGACAGCGGCTCCGTGCAGGTGCGGCCCGAAGGCGCGGACATCGAGGCGCTCTCCGTCTTCGACGAGACCTGCACGCAGGGCAGCGGCCTCTACTATGCCAAAGGCCCGCGCGGCGGCATCGCGAACTCCACGGGCCGCCGCCACTTCTACGAGCGCGCCATCCCGTTGCACACACCGATCTATGTGATCGGGCAGGCCCGCGAGCGCGCCGACGTGGTTGCGCCGGAAATCGCGGCGGACAAGAGCGCGCCGATGTTCCTCATCTCCACGCGCAGCGAGCAGCAGATCAGTTCTGGCTTCGCGTGGGCGTTCTGGGGCTGGCTCATCTTCGGCCTGCTGCTGGCCGTCGGTGGCTTCGTGTGGCGCGATGGGGCGCAAGGCCGTGACTTGCAGCAGCGTTGGCCGGTCTATCTGCTGCCCGCGTTTGGCTTCGGGCTGATGGTCGTGCTCGGCTGGGTGTGGATGGTCTTCAACAGCCTCATTGACCTCCGCCAGCGCGTGCGGCAGGGCTGGGCGCAGGTGGACGTGCAACTGAAGCGGCGCTTCGACCTCATGCCGAACCTGGTCGCCACCGTCACGGGCCTGCGCGACCATGAGGCGAGGCTACAGGAAAGCATCGCCCTCCTGCGTGCGCAGCAGACGGCCACGCCACCGGGCGTCGCGGGGTCGGACTACGCGGCCTGCGCCAACATCCTGGTCGCCGTGCGCGAGGCGTATCCCGAACTCACGGCACAACCGTCCTTCCTCGAACTGCAAAAATCCCTCGTGGACACGGAGCACCGTATTGCGCTGGCGCGGGGTTATTTCAACGAGATCGCCACCTACTACAACACGCGGCTGGAGGTCATACCCGACCGCTTCGTCGCGGCGCTGGGGAGATTGCAGCCGCAACCGCTCATGCTGGCAAATGACTTCGAGCGCGAGGCGGTCGCGGTGAAGTTCGCGCCGTAGCGAGGAGCGCCGAGCATTGCCCGGCATTGGGGCTTCCGTGCGCTCCTGCCGAGCGATGCTCGGCGCTCCGCGCTAATCACTTCGACGCAGTCGTGCCGGGCGTGCTGATGCGCTTGATGAGATCCAGCAGTTCGCGCATGTCGAACGGCTTGGCGCGGTAGAACAGGTTGTTCTGCGGCTCGTCGCGCGGCGTCTTTTCCGGCACCCATGTCCCGCTGATGACGACGCACGGAAAGCCCTTCTGCCGGCCTTGCACATACATCACCAGGTCCAGCCCCGTTTGCGGGCCACCGAACTGGTAGTCCGTCACCACGGCATCAATGTATTTCTGGTTCGCCTCCCAGAGCTTCATCGCCTCGCCGAGGTTGTCAGCTTCGAGCAGGTGCCAGCCTTGCCGTTGGAACAGGCTGCGCAACGTGAACAGCATCGCGTGGTCATCGTCCACCACAAGCAGCGTGCGCGTGGAGGCCGGCTTGCCGCCGGCGACGGAACCGGCTGGCGTGGAAATTTTGAAGTTCAGGGCCATGCAGTGACGTTGCGGTTTGTTTGGTTGTCCGTCGCCCGCCATCGGGCGTATTGGTAACGGCCATGAAGCGTCCGGGCCGCAGGCTGCCATTGGAAATTCGCCCCGCCCACGCCCGACCGTGGCCGATTCAGACGCCAAGGTGAAGCACTTGTTACAACGATTCCGAAAACGCTGGCGGCTGGTGACCACCGGCCTGCTGGTGTCCGCGTTCGTCGGGGCCAACGTCGTCGCGTGGCTGCACGCGCGGGCGATGTCGCGCTTCGGGCGCGCCGGCGAGCGGACCGCACCGCCGGAAAAACTCGGCGCGTTCGCCAAGGCGCAGGTGCTGCTGACAGGCGTGACGCTGACACGACCGGAGAACCGGCGGACGCCGAAGGAGGCGGGGCTGGAGTTTCAAACCGTCACCTTCCCCGGAGCGAAGGGCATTCAAGTGGAGGCGTGGTTTGTCCCCGGCAGTTCGACGACCAACGGGGTTGTGCTCCTGTTCCACGGCTACGGCGCGAGCAAGGAGTCGCTGCTGTCACCCGCCGTCGAGTTTCACGCGTTGGGCTGGGACACATTGCTCGTGGACTTCCACGGCAGCGGCGGCTCGGCGGGCGACACGACGAGCGTGGGCTGGCACGAGGCGGAGGACGTGGCGGCGGCGTTTGCCGAGGCCGCGCGACTCGCGCCCGGCAAGCCGCGTGTGCTCTACGGCGTCTCCATGGGCGCGGCGGCGTGCCTGCGCGCCATCCATGCGCACGGGGTGAAGCCCGACGCGCTCATCGTCGAATGTCCCTTCGACCGGATGCTGACCACCGTGCGCAGCCGTTTCCGCGCGATGCGCGTTCCGTCATTCCCGTTCGCCGAGCTGCTTGTGTTCTGGGGCGGACAGCAAGGCAGTTTCGACGCCTTCGCACATAACCCGGTGTATTACGCTCACTCCGTCCAATGCCCGACACTGTTCATGCACGGCGAAAAAGATCCGCGCGTGGCGGTGGCCGAGGTGGAAAACATTTACGCAGTAGTGGATGGGGCTAAGACATTGAAAGTCTTCGCTGGACTTGGACACCAATCCTATGGGGAGGCAAACCCGGAGGATTGGCGCGAAGAAGTAGCTGGATTCCTCAAAGGCAAATACGCCAAACCGCCACACGGGCCTCGCTTTTGATGACGGGGAATTTGTGGCACCACCCAATATGCCCCAGTGTGAGAAGCAGGCGCGGTTACGCTCCGACTTCGGCGCGGGCGTCCGCCGCGAGCGCGGTGCTGAGGTAGCGCTCGCCGGTCGAGCACGCGATGGTGACAATCATCTTGCCCTTGTTCTCCGGGCGCTTGGCGACTTCGATGGCCGCCCAGACATTCGCACCAGTCGAGATGCCGACAAGCAAGCCCTCCTCCTTCGCCAGCCGCCGGGCCATCGCGAAGGAGTCGTCGTTGGAGACTTGCACGCACTCGGAGATTTGCGCGCCGCCTTTCGCGTCCTTGAGGTGGAGGTTCGCCGGGACGAAGCCCGCGCCGGTGCCTTGAATCTTGTGCGGGCCGGGCTTCACCGGCTCGCCCGCAAGCGTCTGCGAGATGACCGGCGAATCCTTCGGCTCGACGGCGATGGCCTGGAAGGTGTGCTTGCGCGGCTTGATGACCTCGCAGCAGCCGGTGATGGTGCCGCCCGTGCCGACGGCGGCGACGAGGATGTCCACCTTGCCGTCGGTGTCCTCCCAAATCTCCAGCGCGGTGGTGCGGCGGTGGATTTCCGGGTTGGCCGGGTTTTCAAACTGCTGCGGAATCCACGAGTTGGGCGTGCTGGCGGCGAGTTCCTCGGCCTTGGCAATCGCGCCCTTCATGCCCTTCGCGCCCTCGGTCAGCACGAGCTTCGCCCCGAGCATCGCGAGCAGCACGCGCCGCTCCTGCGACATCGTCTCGGGCATGGTGAGGATGAGCTTGTAGCCCTTGGCGGCGGCGACGAACGCGAGCGCGATGCCGGTGTTGCCGCTGGTCGGCTCGATGATGACGGTGTCCTTGTTGAGCCGGCCGGAGCGCTCGGCGGCCTCGATCATCGCCATGCCGATGCGGTCCTTGACGGAGCCGAGCGGGTTGAAGAACTCGCACTTGAGGAGAATCTGGGTGGAGGCGTCCACGCCGAGGCTGGCGGGGATGCGGTTGAGGCGGACGAGCGGCGTGCGCCCGACGGTTTCGACGATGTTGCTGTAGATGCGGCCCATAGGATTGAGAGGTGAGGAGTGCGCTGCTGAATGTGCGCGGGATTGTGGGCGGCGGCGGGGAGCGGGCAAGGTTTTTCTCTCGCGTGGCGGCGGGCTTCGGCTAAACCCTGTCCCGCGTGAAGCAACTCGCGGACAAGATCCGGCGCGTCGGGCTGGTGGCGAACGCGGAGAAGCATTCCTGCCGGGCGGTCGTGCAGCAGGCCGCCCGGCTGGTGCGCGCCAGCGGGCGCACCCCGCTCGCCGACGCCGCCACCGCGCAGTTCGCCGGCCTCAGGTGCGCGACCGCCCCCGACGCCGCAGCCGTCGCGCGCGACACCGATCTCCTGCTGGTCTTCGGCGGCGACGGCACGATGCTGCGCGCCGCGCGCGAGACCGCCGACGCCCGGACGCCCCTGCTGGGCGTGAACCTCGGCGGCCTCGGCTTCCTCACCGCGATTCCCGCGCGGGACTTCGCGCGCGGCCTGCGGGCCGTCTGGGCGGGCAAGTTCACGGTTGAGTCGCGGCCCCTCATCGAGGTCAGCGGGGCGCTGGGCGGCCGGCTGCTCACCCGCGCGGAGTTAAATGACTTCGTCGTGAGCCGCGGCTCCGGCTCGCGGCTCATCGAGCTGGAGGTGACCGTGGACGGCGAGGAACTCACCCGCTACCGCTGCGACGGCCTCGTGGTCAGTTCGCCCACCGGCTCGACCGCCTACTCGCTCGCGGCGGGCGGCGCAATCGTCAGCCCGAGCGCGCCGGTCTTCACGCTGACGCCCATCTGCCCGCACACGCTGTCCAACCGTTCGGTCGTTGTGAGCCTCGCTTCGGTGATCGGCATCCGGGCGCTGGGCGGCCGCGTCGAGACACTCCTGTCCGCTGATGGCGAGGTGCTCGCGCCGCTGGCCGCCGGCGAGACGGTGCTGATCCGGCGCGAGGAGCGCGCGGTGCGGCTGGTGCACATGGCCGGCGACAGCTTCTTCAAAACGCTCCGCCGGAAACTGAGTTGGAGCGGGGCCAGCGTCTGACCCGCGCCCAAGCGTTCACACGCTCATGCTGATTGCCACTGACAATCGGCGCTTTGCCGCTCGGGGCACGCGTTCTCCCTCACCCCGGCCCTCTCCCGCTGGGCGAGGGAGAAAGTCAGCCAGCTTCCGAGGTGCTGAGGCATCCCTGTCGGCAGGACGCGGGATACGTTCCTCCCTCTCCCGGCGGGCCGGGGTGAGGGAGAACGGCTCCGACGAGTTTCAGCCAAGCGGCCGAAACTCATTGCGAGTTGGCCTCACAGGCCGCGCGCGGGGCGGGCCATCTGGGACATGAGCCGGTCGTTGAGTTCCTTCGCCGGGTTGTGCCCGGCGCGGCGCAGCTTGACGTGCAGCGCGGCCACCTCGATGAGCCGCGCGAGATCGCGGCCGGGGCGCACCGGGATGGTCACATGCGGGATGCTGACGCCGAGGATGTCCTGGAACTCCTGCTCCATGCCGAGCCGGTCAATGTCCTTCACCTCGTCCCAGGCCTTGAGCGTGACCACGAGGTCAATGCGCTTCTCGCCGCGCACGCTCTTGGCCCCGAACATGGCCGCGACGTTCACGATGCCGATGCCCCGGATCTCCATGTGGTTGCGCGTCAGGTCGGAGCTGGTGCCGACGACCTCGCGGCCGTCCACCAGCGTCACGCGCGTCATGTCGTCGGAGACGAGGCTGTAGCCGCGCTCGATGAGGGCGAGGATGCTCTCGCTCTTGCCGATGCCGCTGTCGCCGCGGATGAGCACGCCCACGCCGTGGATGTCCACCATGCTGCCCATCTCGCTGCCGCGCGGGGCGAAGAGCTGCTCCAGCGCGAGCGTGGCGAGGTTGATGAACTTCATCGTGATGAGCGACGACGTGAGGATGGGAATGTCCCGCGCCTCGGCGGCGCGGAGGCAGTCGCGGTCGGGCGGCAAGTTTCGGCAGAAGACCACGCAGGGCAGCGGATGGCTGAAGAGCAGCTCGTAACGCTTCCGCCGCTCGTCGCGCGGCAGGGTCTTGAGGTAGGTCACCTCCGCGTGGCCCATGACCTGCACACGGTGGCGCGCGAAATACTTCGTGTGGCCGGCCAGCGCGAGGCCGGGGCGGTTCACGGTCGGCTCGCGGATGATCCGCTTCAGCCCGATGGCGCCGCCGAGCAGCCGCAGGTCAAGCTGGCCGGAATGCTCGGTGTAGAACCGCTGGACGGTGATGAACTCGCGGGGCATGGCGTGGTGTTGAACTGTGCGGGCAGTGTGTCACGCGCCGGGGCGCGAGGCAACCGTGGCCGACAGTGGAAATGCGGAGTGCGGAATGCGGAACGAAGGCGCGTATCTCACTTTCTTGCAGGCTGCCGAAAGCCCGGTTGATACGCGGTCGGCAACTGGTAGCGCCCCTTCCCCCTCACCCCGGCCCTCTCCCCCGGGGAGAGGGAGGAACGCCTTCCGCCTTCAGCCAACAGGAACGCCGCAGCCCTGCGAGCACGGGCTGACTTTCTCCCTCTCCCCGAGGGAGAGGGCCGGGGTGAGGGGGAACGGCGGCAACTCCTTCGCAGCCCCGGTCCGAATCGCGCTGAAACAGCTTGCAAGAAACTGAGA